>SKEU01000331.1_pt1 | contig 35742 bp, 16 predicted proteins | sample 4819571 | NCBI WGS metagenome assembly SKEU01 (sample SAMN11008801, study PRJNA524170) | human gut metagenome | biome: Human fecal sample; material: Feces; isolation source: fecal sample from pouch patient p8, p16 | host: Homo sapiens | place: Israel: Tel-Aviv | collected 2015-06-23
ATGCGGCGAGCATTGATGCTTATGCTGCCAGTGATCCTGCTGAATGTTTTGCCGTACTTTCTGAATATTTCTTTAGCGCCCCAGAACTTTTTGCTCCTCGTTTCCCTTCATTGTGGCAACGTTTCTGTCAATTTTATCAACAAGATCCTTTGCAGAGACTGCATCACGCTAATGATACAGACTCGTTTTCGGCGACGAATGTTCATTAATTAACAACTTTGCAGATTAATTAACCAATTGAAATGGCTTATGAAATTTAGTGTTGACAGACAAGGTACCGCTAAGTAATATGCGCCCCGTTCTCACGATTCCTCTGTAGTTCAGTCGGTAGAACGGCGGACTGTTAATCCGTATGTCACTGGTTCGAGTCCAGTCAGAGGAGCCAATTTTCTGTTTTCTTGCATCCTTGCGAATCTTTATCTGATGTTGATTCAACAGGTTAGTGTGAAAACTCTTCTCGGTGCATTTTGATTTTACCCTACGCATCGGGAAAAATTGGTGGTCAAATCTGGGGTCAGGTTAGTTCGATAATGGAGTGCCCCCCATATATCCCTTACCGACGCAAAAATCCGCACCCTCAAGCCTTCTGATAAACCCTTTAAAGTCTCCGATTCTCACGGTCTGTATCTGCGGGTCAAGCCGGGTGGCTCCCGCCACTGGTATCTCAAATACCGTATTAGCGGTAAAGAATCCCGCATTGCGCTGGGTGCCTATCCAGCCATCTCCCTGTCTGATGCGCGACAGCAACGTGAAGGTATCCGTAAAATGCTGGCGCTGAATATCAACCCGGTACAGCAGCGGGCTGCTGTACGTGGCTCACGAACACCGGAGAAAGTTTTTAAAAACGTGGCGCTGGCATGGCATAAAAGTAACAGGAAATGGTCGCAGAACACCGCCGACCGTCTGCTTGCCAGCCTGAACAATCACATCTTTCCGGTCATCGGGAACCTACCTGTATCAGAACTTAAACCCCGTCATTTCATTGACCTGCAGAAAGGGATCGAGGAAAAAGGTCTGCTGGAGGTTGCGTCCCGCACACGGCAGCACCTGAGTAACATAATACGCCATGCGGTCCATCAGGAGTTAATCGATACGAACCCTGCAGCAAACCTTGGCGGCGTGACCACACCTCCTGTCAGACGGCACTATCCTGCCCTGCCGCTGGAGCGGCTGCCTGAACTGCTTGAACGTATTGGGGCATATCATCAGGGCCGTGAACTGACCCGGCATGCCGTTCTGCTGATGCTGCATGTGTTCATTCGCTCCAGTGAACTGCGTTTCGCCCGCTGGTCAGAGATTGATTTCACAAACCGAGTCTGGACGATACCCGCGACGCGAGAACCCATTATTGGCGTGCATTATTCCGGCCGCGGGGCAAAAATGCGAATGCCGCATATCGTCCCCCTCTCAGAACAGTCCATCGCCATTCTGAAACAGATTAAGGATATCACCGGTAATAATGAACTGATCTTCCCCGGCGACCATAACCCGTATAAGCCAATGTGTGAAAACACGGTCAATAAGGCACTGCGGGTGATGGGTTACGACACGAAAAAGGATATCTGCGGTCACGGCTTCCGGGCAATGGCATGCAGTGCGCTGATGGAATCGGGTTTATGGGCAAAGGACGCAGTAGAACGCCAGATGAGTCATCAGGAGCGCAATACCGTGCGCATGGCTTATATTCATAAGGCAGAGCACCTGGAAGCCCGCAAAGCGATGATGCAGTGGTGGTCGGATTATCTGGAAGCATGCCGAGAATCTTATGCACCGCCTTATACAATTGGTAAAAATAAGTTTATCCCATAGTATACTAACGAATCCCACACTCTGGCAAATTACCACCACCTCCACAGGAGGTGGTTCTATATAGACTTTTATCAACTTCATGACGAAAAACACCTATTTTATCCCAAAAGAAGACAATAGAGTCACAGAGGAATCAAAGAGCGACTCAATTGTCTTTGGACAGTCTGGTTGTGAGGTTAGAAAACAGTTACTCCTACACCATTAAATAGGGCGCAATGCTCGCTAATTTCTCCCGGGTTTCTGTCAGTTCGCGTTCCGGCGTAGATTGCGCGATGATTCCCGCCCCCGCCTGTATCCAGCAGCGCTGGCTATCCTGAAATACGGAACGCAGAACTAGCGCCGCATCAAAGCGCGTATCGTCCAGCAGCAGGATTGCGCCGGAATAAAGCTCTCGCGGCGTCTTCTCAATTTGCATAATCGCGTTCAGAGCAGCATTTTTAGGGATACCTGAGGCGGTAATCGACGGAAACAGCACGGTAAACGCATCCCAGGCATCCTTGTTTTCCGCAAGCTGACCGCTCACGCCAGACCCCAGATGCTGAACGCTGCCGCGCTGGCGAACCGACATTAAATCTTCAACCACCACGCTGCCCGGCTGGCAAACAGCCTCCAGTTCAGCAATAGCTTCTTTGACAGAAAGGATATGCTCAAGCACCTCTTTACTGTCGTGCAGCAGTTCTGCCTCTTTCGCCTTATTATGCTCCGGGTTTCCCATGCGATCGCGGGTGCCCGCAAGCGGTTCAGTGACCACTTTATTGCCCGTCACTGACATCACCAGTTCCGGGCTAAAGCCCAGCGCTTCGCGTCCTTCCTGACGGAACATAAACGAGCGCACAGGCGTGTTTGCCTGCCGCCCGTATAACAGCGTGGCGGGCATATCAATCCGCGATGGCAGGGGAATGGCGCGCGAGACAATCACTTTGACATACTCGCCACGGCGGATCTCCGCAACGGCGCGCGCAACCTGTTGTTTATATGCCTCACCATTGAGGGCGGTATCCACCGCCAGTGGTGCGTTCTGCGTCGTTGTACCGGCCTCTTTTACCCACTCGCACAAACGTCGGCACCCGTCGGCGGAGTCCGCATAAACGGTGACATTTCCCTTTTCAAAAATAAGTTCTTCACGGGGAACGGTTAACGTCAGCAGCGGCTACTCCCCGGCGTTAAAGGCAATCCCCCGCGCATGCGCCGCAAAGTTGAACCCAACCTGTCCATATACCCGACGTCCTTTCACCTGAGGATGCGCCATAAAACGACGCGCGCAGTCGGCAATGGAATCCACCGCCCATTTTTGCTCCCCAGCATCATCAATAAATGTCGCCTGCGTTCCGTCGGCATTAATGTGCAGCCGTGCCTGGCACCCTTTGCCTAAATACCAACAGGGTTGACGCTCATAGACATAACACTCTTCTTCTGCGAACTGGCGTAAAACGCCAGAAATCGTCGGTAGCCATTGTTCCTCTGGTAACGCCAGATGTAGAAATTCACTGATTTTCATCCCTTACCTCTCTGTGTTATTCCCGGATCAATCAATTGCGCTTGTCATCAGTTCTCTTGCCGAATGCAGCCGGATATAAGCAACCCACGCCGCCAGCAACGTGAATGCCCCGGCAAACAGGAAGCAGGCCGCATAGCCAAAATGTTGAGCAACAACGCCACCGATAACGCCAGCCAGAATGGCGATTGCCGCGTCAGTACATTGAAAGAGGGTGAAGTCGACACCGGCCTGCAAAGGCGATGAAAGCGACATCAGCGTGGCGTAAAGACAGACCAGCGCGCAGGCCAGCGAAATGGACTGGACAATGACCAGACACTGGAGAATCTGCAGCAGCAGATGACCCGGCGCCATCATGAGCGTCATCACCACCGCCAGCAGCGCGATCCCCTGGACGCCATAAGCCGTCAACAGCGCTCTGCCGGGTGAGGTGTATTTCATCAGCAATCCGCCGGCCAGCGTTCCTGCTATGCCCGCTGCAATATTGCCGCCGCTGAACAGCGCGCCCAATGCGGACATGCTCAACCCATGATCCAACAACAGCGGTGCCAGAAGAGGCAGCACAAACCGCATGCCTGAATTCAGCATCAATACCAGCAGTAAGCCCAGGCGCGCCTGCTTCCTCCTTAGCGCATAACCTAACGCCGGAACATGCGGGATAGTCGCTGTTCGCGTCGGCTCCGTAATGCGCCACAGCGGGAGTGACAGCGCCATAATCAGCACCGCCATCATCAGCATGGCGACAGGCCAGCCGGATGCCGCCGACAGCATCAGGAACACCCCGCCGCCGCACATCATTCCCAGATAGCTGCCGCCGACCTGCACGCTGTTTCCCCAGCCGTAACCCGTGCGGGTCAGTTGATCGACACAAAAGCCGTCGCTGGCGATATCAATGGTGGAGGCGACCGTGCCTGCCACCATAAACAGAACAAATAACGCGACGATTTGCGTATCGGGGAATCCCCCTTCTCGCCCAAACCAGCCAATCGCTGCGGCAATAGTCAGGATCGCCGCTAGCGCGACCTGACCACGCAGGATTAACATGCGGGAACGGCGTTCCTGGCTACCGGGCGGAAGCCGCCAGCGCTCGATCCACGGCGCCCAAATAAACTTCAGCGCCCAGGGCAGCATAAACAGGGTTGTCGCACCGGCAAGCGCCAGCGAACCGCCAGCAGCGCGCACCAGCGCGGGTAAGGACTGCATAGACAGCGCCGATACCAGACTCTGCGTCACATAGACGCCGGCAATAGCAAAAATCACCCGCCCGGTCGTCAACGTCAGAGGTTTCACATTCGACTGAACATCACTCATGCACCCACTCTCCAGACGCGGAACCCCCGTCGTCGCGCCACACGCGCGCGGCCATTTGCGCCTGCCACAGCGCCTGATAACGTCCATGATGTGAGAGCAATTGCGCATGAGTACCCTGCTCAACCACCTGTCCCTCTTCCATCACCAGAATGTTTCCGGCCCCGGCGATGGTGGATAAACGGTGAGCGATGATAATCACCGTCCGGTTGTGAACCAGGTTATCGATCGCTTTTTGCACCGCCAGCTCGCTTTCAATATCCAGCGCGGCAGTCGGTTCATCGAGAATGACGACCGGCGCGTTTTTCAATAACGCTCTGGCAATGGAAATCCGCTGGCGCTCGCCGCCCGATAGCTGGCCGCCCATCTCTCCCATTGGCGTCAGCCAGCCTTGCGGAAGACGGGAAATAAACTCAAGGCACTGCGCCGCGCGGGCGGCCTCTTCTACCTCCTGCCGCGTCGCCTGTGGGCGCGCGATACGGATATTCGCCAGCAGCGTGTCATCAAACAGCCAGACATCCTGGAAAACAACAGAAATCAGGCTATTGAGCTGTTCCGGCGTCAGGCGGCGAATATCGACGCCGCCAATAGAAATCTGCCCTTGCTGCGGATCGGCATAGCGCATTAACAGTTTGGTGACCGTAGTTTTGCCTGCGCCGGAGGCACCCACCAGCGCGCTCATACTGGCTGCCGGGAACGTCAAAGAAACATGATTAAGCGCGTGGCCGTCACCTTCTTCGTAGCGATAGCTGACGTTGTCAAAGCGGATATCGTAACGTTCCGGCATCTCGCTTTGCTCTGCGACGGGAAGCGGTGCTATCGCCATAAACTGCTCAATCCGTTGCAGGGCGCTGGCGATCAGTTCCACAACCGAGGTGTAGCTGATAAACATCGCCATCGGTTCTGCGAAGCGCATAATCATCGCGACGGCGGCAATCAAAAAGGCGAGGTTCAGAGTGCCCGTCACTACCCAGACGATCCCGGATAACACCACCACCTGTAGGCCCAACTCCACGACGCTGGCGATCAGCATCGTTGCGCCAGCGCCCTGACGGTGAGTGCGGGTCTGTAAGTTTTCCAGCGCATTGAAATGCGCCAGCAGCGCCCGGCTTTTATCGGCATCGCTGCCGCAGGTGCGCAATACCATCATCCCCTGAGCAAATTCAACGATATCGCCGCTCAGACGCTGGTGCGCTTCCCCCAGCGTCTGCATTTGTCGCCGCATCGCCGGGCGGCGCCAGTAATAAAACGGCACCAGCAGAGGGAAGATCAGCAACATCACCAGCCCCAGCCGCCAGTCTATCCACAATGTCGCCAGCGACGCCGTCAGCGGCGTGACAATGGTGAGCAGCAAAATATTGGCTATCGCAATAACATAATTGAGGTTTTCATCCACGCTGCCCAGCAGCAAGGCGTTCATTTCACCCGCCCTGCCGCGCTGGAGCTTCTCCAGCGGCACGCGGCGTAACTGCTCGCCAAGTCGCAGGCGCAACTCATGGGTAGCCTGCGCCAGATGACCACGGTATTCAAAGCCCAGGCCATACCAGCGTAGCACCAGCGTCACAATTGCGGCGACGCTGAAGGCCATAGCCCAGTTAAGAAGTTGCGGCGCGTCTCCCCGTAACAGCGCATCAATGATCGGATAAAGACAGGCAAAGGCGATCCCCTGCATGAATGCCGCCAGCAACAGCGCCAGCATACTGCGTCGCAGCATCCTGGCCTGACTGCCAACGCTGGAGATAAGCTGGCGCCAGATGACGCGCCAGGCCAGGTTATCCGCAGGATTATTGTCTTTCATTTTCCACCACCTCTTCCTGTGTTCCACCCGGCACCCAATGCTGCGCCTGCTGATAGTGTTGCCAGAGCCGTTGATACAGGCCGCCCTGCGCCAACAGTTGCGTATGGTTCCCCATTTCCCTGAGTTGTCCGTCGGAAAACAGCAATATCACATCGGCCTGAGTCACCATTGAGAGACGATGCGCGACCATGATGACCGTCCGGCCACGCATGGCCGCCGCGAGCGCCTTGATAAGCGCCGCTTCGTTTTCCGGGTCAGCAAACGCCGTCGCCTCATCGAGCACCAGGATGGGGCGATCCTGCAAAAGCGCCCGGGCGATAGTAATGCGCTGCCGCTGGCCGCCGGAGAGAAATACCCCACGTTCCCCGACTCGAGTGTTGTAACCTTCTGGCAGAGCGCTAATAAAATCATGGGCCTGCGCCACTCTGGCCGCCGCTATAACCGCCTCCAGCGGCGTATCCGGCGCGCCCAGACGAATGTTATTGGCTATCGTGTCGGCAAAAAGGAAGTTGTCCTGAAACACAAACGAGAGTTGCTTCATCAGGGTGTCCGTCTGCATATCACGCAGATCCACGCCGCCAATACGGATATGGCCTTTGTCCGGGTCGGCGTAACGCAGCAGCAAGCGCGCCACGGTGCTTTTTCCGGCGCCGCTTGGCCCGACCAGCGCCACAATTTGCCCGGCAGGCACATGAAAGCTCACCTCCTGCAACGCGGCGCCAGTACGCGCTTGCGGATAATGAAAGCTCACCTGCTCAAAGGTAATGCTCGCCTCTTGCGGCTGCTGGTCAGACTGCGGCAGCGATAACTCCGGCATCGCGAGAACCTGATAAATACGCTGAATGCTTAAACGCGTTTGCGCGACCAGGTTATTGAGCATCATCATTGGCATTACGGCTTCGGCCATTCCGCTGCCCAGCAGTAAAACGGCCACCCACGCGATAAAATCGAAACTGCCATAGTGCAACAGGCCGTATCCCGACCAGATCAGGACAAACAGGGTCGGGAGAGGATTCAGAATCGAGAAGGAAAAACGCGCTGAAAAACCGGCTTTGCGATACCAGGTTTTGAGCACATCGACCCACTCTTCAAGGGCGCGTTGATAGCGCAAAAAACTGGTGCTGCCGCTATCAAACGTTCTCACCACGGGCATGGCCTGCACGAACTCAATAACCGCCGCGCTAACCTGCTCGCGCGCCTTATGATAACGCTGAGCCATATTTTCCGAACGCTGGCGGGCGAGCACGAGAACAACCGATCCAAACGCCAGTACCCCCAGCGTCGCGATTGCCAGCCGCCAGTCCAGCCAGAACAAGATAACGATTGTCGCCAGCGGCATGATGATCGCGCGGGCATAGAGCGGCGTGCTGTCGGCCACAAAAATATGTAACGACTTCACGTCATCCAGCATCACTTTCGCCACTGACCCGCTGCCCATTTGCTGTAACACGCCAGGCGGAAGCTGCAATGCTTTACGGGCTAACCTGCTGCGCAGAATGTTCTCCAGATGAAAAGCCGCGTAATGAGAGGTGTTGAACGCCTGTAAGCGCAGAACAAAAGTTAAGACCACGCAGCCGATCACGCCGCCCAGCGGCCAGGCCGGAATAGCGTCAGGCGTCGCGCGAATGTCACGCAGGCTCCACGCCAGAAAAAGGAGCGCCCCCAGGCTGGTTAATGCCGCCAGCCCCGCCAGCGCCATAGCTAAAATAACCTTCCTGCGAACCGGTGTAATCACCTGCCAGAGAGGAAATCGGGACAGCGATTCAGTATTGGATGATTGAGATGACATGGGAGTAACTGAATTTCCTGATGAATTTTTACGGACGCCAAAAACGACAATTCAGGGTGGCGTTCTGAGAATTAATGTGAATAATAACCATTATCAATAACTCATCTACCCCATTCGGTTCTATTTATACCCGCATTGGTCTAAGCCACAGGGAGATAACCAGGTCATGACGGAGTCACCGCAAACGCAATCTGAAATCTCTATTCACCAGTTGGTGGTCGGGAAACCTGCAAACGATGGCAATATTCCTGCTCAGTGTGAACTGCTGCGCTGTTCGTTGCAGGTAGGTATGGATATTTTGCTCTGGAGGGGCCATTTTGCGCGGCCAGAGACGTTGCAGCTACACGACGATCTGGGCAGGATTAACTTCTCGTGCATCCTGGAAGGCACATCGCGCTTTGCGATTCAGGGACTCCGGCGCCACACCGACTGGGAGCTTGCGCGCAATCGCCATTACATTACCCATACGCCAGACTGTCGCGGCAGCGCCTCCTATTGTGGCCGATTCGAGAGCATTACCCTCTCCTTCAGCCCTGAAACCCTCGCGCTGTGGGTGCCGGATATTAGCGCGGTCATTAAGAATAAGATCGACTCCCACTGCTGTTGCCAGCAGCAGCGTTGTAATGCTGAAACCCACTTAACGGCTCAGGCCTTGCGTCACGCGCTGATGCGCATGCACGGCGGCTTCAGTCATGAACAAAAGCCGTCGACGCTATGGTTGCAGGGGCAAAGTCTGGTCATGCTCAGCCTGGTGCTGGATGAACATCGCGAAGACGCCAGTTGCCTCTCCTGCCACTTCAACCCGATGGAACGCCAGAAACTGCTGCGGGCGAAGGATCTGCTGCTGGCTGATCTGACGCAAGCGCCGGGCGTCGCGGAGCTGGCCAGAGAGTCCGGTCTGAGCGTTCTCAAAATTAAGCGAGGCTTCCGCGTTCTGTTCAACAACAGCGTCTATGGCCTGTTTCAGGCTGAACGAATGCAGGAAGCCAGAAGACGCCTGGCCAACGGCAATACCTCCGTCATGACGGTGGCGGCCGATCTGGGCTATGCCAACGCCAGCCATTTCTCTGCCGCCTTCCAGAAACAGTTTGGCGTAACTCCTTCGACCTTTAAACGCGGGATGTAACCGGGGTCGCGCCCCCCTAAACTCCTCCCTGACAGAGGCCCGGATACCTCATCCGGGCCTCTGTTCTTTCCGCCTGTTACCAACCCGAAACGGGCATAAATAAACCCGTTTCGGGTAGCATCCAATTGTTAATAATTATTATTCTCATATGAGTAATGCTTTTCGGTAAGACGTGCCATCAGGAGGAAGAATGATTTCTGGCGCACCATCTCAGGATTCGCTGTTACCGGACAACCGCCACGCGGCTGATTACCAACAATTACGCGAGCGGCTCATACAGGAACTGAATTTAACGCCGCAGCAGTTACATGAAGAGAGCAACCTGATCCAGGCCGGCCTGGATTCCATAAGATTGATGAGATGGTTACACTGGTTTCGTAAAAATGGCTACCGCCTTACCCTTCGCGAGCTGTATGCCGCCCCCACGCTGGCGGCATGGAACCAGTTAATGCTCAGCCGGTCGCCGGAGAACGCGGAAGAAGAAACGCCGCCCGACGAATCATCCTGGCCGAACATGACCGAAAGTACCCCCTTCCCATTGACGCCAGTACAGCACGCCTACCTGACGGGCCGCATGCCGGGGCAGACGCTTGGCGGCGTGGGTTGCCACCTGTATCAGGAGTTTGAAGGCCATTGTCTGACGGCGTCGCAGCTGGAGCAGGCCATCACGACCTTGCTGCAACGCCACCCAATGCTGCATATCGCCTTTCGCCCCGACGGGCAGCAGGTCTGGCTACCGCAACCTTACTGGAACGGCGTCACCGTTCATGATTTACGCCATAACGACGCTGAAAGCCGCCAGGCCTATCTGGACGCACTGCGCCAGCGCCTGAGCCACCGTCTTTTACGCGTGGAAATCGGCGAAACGTTTGATTTTCAGCTGACGCTCTTGCCGGACAATCGCCACCGCCTCCATGTCAATATTGACCTGCTGATTATGGATGCCTCCAGCTTTACGCTTTTCTTCGATGAGCTTAACGCCCTGCTGGCCGGAGAATCGCTGCCGGCTATCGACACCCGCTATGATTTCCGCTCGTATTTGCTGCACCAGCAGAAGATCAATCAACCACTGAGAGACGACGCGCGCGCTTACTGGCTGGCGAAAGCATCGACGCTTCCCCCCGCGCCCGTCTTGCCGCTGGCCTGCGAACCCGCCACGCTACGTGAAGTCCGTAATACCCGACGCCGCATGATTGTCCCGGCAACACGCTGGCACGCCTTTAGCAACCGGGCCGGCGAGTATGGCGTGACGCCGACAATGGCACTGGCGACCTGTTTTTCTGCCGTGCTGGCTCGCTGGGGCGGCCTGACGCGTCTGCTGCTTAACATCACCTTATTCGACCGCCAGCCGCTGCACCCGGCGGTTGGCGCGATGCTTGCCGACTTCACCAATATTCTTCTGCTGGATACCGCCTGCGATGGCGATACCGTCAGCAACCTGGCGCGTAAAAACCAGCTCACGTTTACGGAGGACTGGGAGCATCGCCACTGGTCCGGCGTCGAATTACTCCGTGAACTCAAACGCCAGCAGCGCTACCCCCACGGCGCCCCGGTGGTATTTACCAGCAATCTGGGGCGTTCCCTCTACAGCAGCCGCGCAGAATCGCCGTTGGGCGAGCCGGAATGGGGCATCTCGCAAACGCCGCAGGTCTGGATAGATCATCTGGCGTTCGAGCATCACGGCGAGGTCTGGCTACAATGGGACAGCAACGACGCGCTGTTCCCTCCGGCGTTAGTCGAAACATTGTTCGACGCCTACTGCCAGTTGATTAACCAACTCTGCGATGACGAAAGCGCCTGGCAAAAGCCGTTCGCAGATATGATGCCCGCCAGCCAGCGCGCGATACGCGAACGGGTCAACGCCACCGGCGCCCCCATTCCCGAAGGCTTGCTGCATGAAGGCATTTTCCGTATCGCTCTGCAACAGCCGCAGGCGCTGGCGGTAACGGACATGCGTTATCAGTGGAATTATCATGAGCTGACAGACTATGCCCGCCGTTGCGCGGGCAGGTTAATCGAGTGCGGGGTTCAGCCCGGCGATAATGTGGCTATCACGATGTCGAAAGGCGCAGGACAACTTGTTGCGGTTCTGGCCGTCCTGCTGGCCGGGGCGGTTTACGTTCCGGTTTCGCTGGATCAGCCTGCCGCACGGCGCGAGAAAATCTACGCTGACGCCAGCGTCCGGCTGGTGCTCATTTGTCAGCACGACGCCAGCGCCGGGTCAGACGATATTCCCGTCCTTGCCTGGCAGCAGGCCATTGAGGCGGAGCCGATCGCCAACCCGGTAGTACGCGCCCCCACGCAACCGGCCTACATTATCTACACCTCCGGCTCTACCGGTACGCCGAAAGGGGTAGTCATTTCTCACCGGGGAGCGCTTAACACCTGTTGCGATATCAATACCCGCTATCAGGTTGGCCCGCATGACAGGGTGCTGGCCCTCTCCGCCCTACATTTTGATTTATCGGTTTACGACATTTTTGGCGTACTGCGCGCGGGCGGCGCGCTGGTGATGGTGATGGAAAATCAACGGCGCGATCCTCACGCATGGTGTGAGCTGATCCAGCGCCATCAGGTCACGCTCTGGAACAGCGTCCCGGCGCTGTTCGATATGCTGCTGACCTGGTGTGAAGGTTTCGCCGACGCCACGCCGGAAAACCTGCGCGCAGTGATGCTTTCCGGCGACTGGATCGGGCTTGACCTCCCCGCCCGTTATCGGGCCTTCCGGCCACAAGGACAATTTATCGCGATGGGCGGCGCCACCGAGGCGTCTATCTGGTCTAACGCCTGCGAAATTCACGACGTCCCCGCCCACTGGCGCTCCATCCCTTACGGTTTTCCGCTAACCAACCAACGCTACCGGGTGGTGGATGAACAGGGCCGGGACTGCCCTGACTGGGTGCCGGGTGAATTATGGATTGGCGGCATTGGGGTCGCGGAAGGCTATTTCAACGATCCCCTGCGTAGCGAGCAGCAATTTTTGACGCTCCCGGACGAGCGCTGGTATCGCACCGGCGATCTCGGCTGCTACTGGCCAGATGGCACAATCGAGTTCCTCGGTCGTCGCGACAAGCAGGTCAAAGTCGGAGGATATCGCATCGAGCTGGGCGAAATCGAAAGCGCGCTCAGCCAGCTGGCGGGGGTGAAACAAGCAACCGTTCTGGCGATCGGCGAAAAAGAAAAAACGCTGGCGGCATACGTTGTTCCTCAGGGCGAGGCTTTTTGCGTTACCGATCATCGGAACCCGGCACTGCCGCAGGCGTGGCACACGCTTGCGGGAACGTTGCCCTGTTGCGCCATCTCGCCAGAGATCTCCGCAGAACAGGTAGCCGATTTCCTTCAGCATCGCCTGCTAAAACTGAAGCCGGGTCACACCGCTGGCGCCGATCCTCTCCCCCTGATGAACTCACTCGCTATCCAGCCGCGCTGGCAGGCCGTGGTGGAACGCTGGTTAGCATTTCTGGTGACACAACGGCGACTGAAGCCCGCTGCTGAAGGTTATCAGGTCTGCGCTGGTGAAGAACGCGAGGATGAGCACCCGCACTTCAGCGGACATGATTTAACGTTATCGCAAATTCTTCGCGGTGCCCGTAACGAACTGTCGTTACTGAACGACGCGCAGTGGTCGCCGGAAAGCCTGGCCTTTAACCATCCGGCCAGCGCCCCGTATATTCAGGAACTGGCGACAATTTGCCAACAGCTTGCACAGCGCTTACAGCGCCCGGTACGCCTGCTTGAGGTGGGAACCCGCACTGGCCGCGCCGCAGAATCGCTGTTAGCACAGCTCAACGCCGGACAGATTGAGTATGTCGGGCTTGAGCAGAGCCAGGAGATGCTGCTGAGCGCCCGGCAGAGGCTCGCCCCCTGGCCTGGCGCCCGTCTGTCCCTCTGGAATGCAGACACGCTGGCGACGCACGCTCACTCGGCGGACATTATCTGGCTTAATAACGCCCTGCATCGTCTGCTGCCGGAAGATCCCGGGCTCCTTGCGACATTACAACAGCTTGCCGTTCCCGGCGCGCTGCTCTACGTGATGGAGTTTCGCCAGTTAACGCCGTCCGCCCTACTCAGCACGCTCCTGTTAACCAATGGGCAGCCGGAGGCCTTGCTGCATAACAGCGCCGACTGGGCGGCATTATTTAGCGCGGCCGGCTTCAACTGTCAGCATGGCGATGAGGTCGCGGGGTTACAACGCTTCCTCGTACAATGTCCTGACAGGCAGGTGCGCCGCGATCCCCGTCAACTTCAGGCCGCCCTCGCCGGGCGTCTGCCGGGGTGGATGGTGCCGCAACGGATCGTATTCCTCGACGCCTTACCGCTGATGGCTAACGGGAAAATTGACTACCAGGCGCTGAAGCGTCGTCATACCCCTGAAGCGGAAAACCCGGCCGAAGCGGATTTACCCCAGGGCGACATTGAAAAACAGGTTGCCGCCCTCTGGCAGCAACTCTTATCAACTGGCAATGTCACCAGAGAAACCGACTTCTTCCAGCAAGGCGGCGATAGCCTGCTGGCGACCCGTCTGACCGGGCAACTTCATCAGGCAGGTTATGAAGCGCAATTAAGCGACCTGTTTAATCATCCCCGGCTGGCGGATTTTGCCGCCACGCTGCGGAAAACCGACGTCCCGGTCGAACAACCATTCGTCCACTCCCCTGAAGATCGCTACCAGCCCTTTGCGCTTACCGACGTGCAGCAGGCTTACCTGGTGGGGCGTCAGCCGGGCTTTGCCCTGGGCGGCGTCGGCTCACATTTCTTTGTTGAATTTGAAATTGCCGATCTGGACCTCACCCGGCTGGAGACGGTCTGGAACCGATTAATCGCCCGCCACGATATGCTGCGCGCCATCGTGCGTGATGGACAGCAACAGGTGCTCGAACAGACGCCCCCTTGGGTGATACCCGCACACACCCTCCATACGCCTGAAGAGGCGTTGCGGGTGCGCGAAAAACTGGCGCATCAGGTACTCAACCCCGAAGTGTGGCCGGTATTCGATCTCCAGGTCGGATACGTGGACGGGATGCCTGCCCGCCTGTGGCTGTGTCTGGATAACCTGTTGCTTGACGGTCTGAGCATGCAGATCCTGCTGGCGGAGCTGGAGCACGGCTACCGCTACCCGCAACAGCTGCTTCCGCCGCTGCCCGTCACCTTCAGGGATTATCTGCAACAACCCTCGCTACAGTCGCCCAATCCAGATTCTCTGGCATGGTGGCAGGCGCAGCTTGATGATATTCCTCCGGCGCCTGCGTTGCCGCTGCGCTGCTTGCCTCAGGAGGTTGAAACACCGCGCTTCGCCCGCCTGAACGGCGCACTGGACAGCACGCGCTGGCATCGGCTGAAAAAACGGGCGGCTGACGCCCATCTCACCCCGTCGGCCGTACTGTTGTCGGTGTGGTCAACGGTTCTCTCTGCATGGAGTGCACAGCCTGAGTTCACGCTTAACCTTACGCTTTTCGACAGGCGACCGCTGCACCCGCAAATCAACCAGATTCTGGGCGATTTCACCTCGCTGATGCTGCTGAGCTGGCATCCCGGCGAAAGCTGGCTGCACAGCGCGCAGTCACTACAGCAGCGGCTGAGCCAGAATCTCAACCACCGCGATGTGTCAGCCATCCGCGTGATGCGTCAACTGGTGCAACGGCAAAACGTGCCTGCCGTTCCGATGCCCGTCGTCTTTACCAGCGCACTGGGCTTTGAGCAGGATAACTTCCTCGCCCGGCGTAATCTGCTCAAACCGGTCTGGGGCATCTCCCAGACGCCGCAGGTCTGGCTCGATCACCAGATTTATGAATCCGAAGGCGAACTGCGCTTTAACTGGGATTTTGTCGCCGCGCTGTTTCCTGCCGGGCAGGTGGAGCGCCAGTTTGAACAGTATTGCGCATTGCTAAACCGAATGGCCGAGGATGAAAGCGGCTGGCAACTGCCGCTCGCCGCGCTGGTGCCTCCCGTTAAACACGCAGGGCAATGCGCAGAGCGCTCACCGCGCGTATGCCCTGAGCACTCTCAGCCACATATTGCGGCGGACGAGAGCACCGTCAGCCTGATTTGCGACGCCTTCAGCGAGGTGGTTGGCGAGTCTGTCACGCCCGCAGAAAACTTCTTTGAGGCGGGCGCAACGTCGCTGAATCTGGTGCAACTGCACGTTTTGTTACAACGTCACGAATTTTCCACCCTGACGTTGCTTGACCTCTTCACCCACCCTTCTCCTGCTGCCCTGGCCGATTATCTGGCCGGCGTCGCCACGGTGGAGAAAACAAAACGACCTCGCCCTGTTCGCCGTCGTCAGCGGCGGATATAGCGCGAAGCAAACTGATTTTCCCCGGAACGCCATCGCGAACGCATGGCGTTCCATTGACTTTGTGAATCTTAGGAAACGGGACCGATTATGGATAACTTGCGCTTCTCTTCTGCGCCGACAGCAGATTCCATTGATGCATCGATCGCTCAACACTACCCGGACTGCGAACCTGTCGCGGTTATCGGCTACGCCTGCCATTTTCCTGAATCGCCGGATGGCGAAACGTTCTGGCAAAATCTGCTGGAAGGTCGTGAATGCAGCCGACGCTTTACGCGCGAAGAGCTTCTGGCCGTCGGTCTGGATGCCGCCATCATTGACGATCCTCATTATGTCAATATCGGTACGGTGTTAGACAACGCCGACTGCTTCGACGCCACCCTGTTTGGCTATTCGCGACAGGAAGCGGAGTCGATGGACCCGCAGCAGCGCCTGTTTTTGCAGGCGGTCTGGCATGCGCTGGAACATGCCGGTTATGCCCCCGGCGCCGTCCCCCATAAGACCGGCGTTTTCGCCTCTTCCCGGATGAGTACCTACCCCGGTCGCGAAGCATTGAACGTGACAGAAGTCGCGCAGGTAAAAGGTCTGCAATCTCTGATGGGCAATGATAAAGACTATATTGCCACCCGCGCCGCGTACAAACTCAACCTGCACGGCCCGGCGTTATCGGTACAGACCGCCTGCTCCAGCTCGCTGGTTGCCGTGCATCTGGCCTGTGAAAGCCTGCGCGCTGGCGAATCCGATATGGCGGTTGCCGGCGGCGTGGCGCTCTCTTTCCCCCAGCAGGCAGGCTACCGCTACCAGCCCGGAATGATTTTCTCTCCTGATGGTCACTGTCGTCCCTTTGACGCCTCGGCTGAGGGCACCTGGGCCGGTAACGGTCTCGGCTGCGTGGTGCTGCGTCGCCTGAGAGACGCGCTGCTGTCAGGCGATCCGATTATCTCGGTGATCCTCTCCAGCGCGGTCAACAACGACGGCAACAGAAAGGTCGGCTATACCGCCCCTTCCGTCGCAGGGCAACAGGCAGTCATCGAAGAGGCGTTAATGCTGGCGGCCATCGACGACAGGCAGGTAGGTTACATTGAAACCCACGGCACCGGCACACCGCTGGGCGACGCGATTGAAATTGAAGCGTTACGCAACGTCTATGCGCCTCGCCCGCAGGATCAGCGCTGTGCGCTCGGTTCCGTGAAAAGTAACATGGGCCATCTGGATACCGCGGCGGGCATTGCCGGACTGCTGAAAACCGTTCTGGCAGTCAGTCGCGGGCAAATTCCTCCCTTACTGAATTTTCACACCCCCAACCCGGCGCTGAAACTTGAAGAGAGCCCCTTTACCATACCGGTGTCGGCACAGGCATGGCAGGACGAAATGCGCTATGCGGGCGTCTCCTCCTTTGGTATTGGCGGCACCAACTGCCATATGATCGTCGCCTCGCTGCCCGACGCGCTCAACGCGCGCCTCCCCAATACGGATAGCGGCAGAAAAAGTACCGCGCTGCTGCTCAGCGCCGCCAGCGACAGCGCGTTGCGGCGGCTGGCGACGGATTATGCCGGGGCGCTGAGAGAGAATGCGGATGCCAGCTCTCTGGCCTTCACAGCCCTGCACGCGCGCCGTCTCGATCTCCCCTTCCGCCTGGCGGCGCCATTAAACCGTGAAACCGCCGAGGCGCTCAGCGCCTGGGCCGGTGAGAAATCGGGGGCGCTGGTTTACAGCGGCCACGGCGCCAGCGGCAAGCAGGTGTGGCTGTTTACCGGCCAGGGCTCGCACTGGCGCACTATGGGTCAAACGATGTACCATCACTCAACGGCGTTTGCCGACACGCTGGATCGCTGTTTTTCCGCCTGTAGCGAAATGCTCACGCCGTCACTGCGCGAAGCGATGTTTAACCCCGATTCGGCGCAGCTGGACAATATGGCCTGGGCGCAGCCGGCGATTGTCGCGTTTGAAATCGCGATGGCGGCGCACTGGCGTGCTGAAGGACTGAAGCCAGACTTCGCCATTGGGCATTCCGTCGGTGAATTTGCCGCTGCCGTTGTCTGCGGACACTATACGATTGAACAGGTCATGCCACTGGTTTGTCGGCGCGGCGCGCTAATGCAGCAGTGCGCAAGCGGCGCGATGGTGGCGGTATTTGCAGACGAAGACACGCTGATGCCGCTGGCTCGCCAGTTTGAGCTGGATCTCGCCGCCAACAACGGTACGCAACATACGGTATTTTCCGGGCCGGAAGCCCGTCTCGCGGTATTTTGCGCCACGCTCTCGCAGCATGACATTAACTATCGTCGCCTGAGCGTAACCGGTGCGGCGCACTCCGCTTTACTGGAGCCGATACTCGATCGGTTCCAGGACGCCTGCGCGGGACTGCACGCGGAGCCGGGGCAAATACCGATTATTTCCACGCTCACCGCCGACGTCATTGATGAGTCAACGCTCAACCAGGCGGATTACTGGCGCCGACACATGCGCCAGCCGGTGCGTTTTATCCAGAGTATTCAGGTGGCGCATCAGCTCGGCGCCCGCGTTTTTCTGGAGATGGGGCCCGATGCCCAGTTGGTTGCTTGCGGGCAGCGCGAATACCGCGATAACGCATACTGGATAGCCAGCGCCCGGCGTAACAAAGAGGCGAGCGATGTCCTCAATCAGGCCCTGCTCCAGCTTTACGCTGCCGGCGTCGCCCTACCGTGGGCCGACCTGCTGGCGGGCGATGGACAACGTATCGCTGCGCCATGTTATCCGTTTGATACTGAACGTTACTGGAAAGAGCGCGTCTCCCCGGCCTGCGAGCCTGCCGACGCAGCGCTGTCTGCCGGGCTGGAGGTGGCGAGTCGCGCCGCGACAGCGCTCGATCTCCCTCGCCTGGAAGCGCTTAAACAGTGCGCCACGCGACTGCACGCCATCTACGTCGATCAACTGGTACAACGCTGTACCGGCGATGCCATTGAGAACGGCGTGGACGCCATGACCATCATGCGCCGTGGACGTCTGCTGCCCCGCTACCAGCAGCTACTCCAGCGCCTGCTGAATAACTGCGTGGTCGACAGCGATTACCGCTGCACCGACGGGCGATACGTCCGCGCCCGCCCCATTGAACATCAACAGCGGGAATCACTGCTGACGGAACTTGCCGGTTATTGTGAAGGTTTTCAGGCTATTCCCGACACCATCGCCCGTGCCGGCGATCGGTTATATGAAATGATGAGCGGCGCGGAAGAACCGGTGGCGATTATCTTCCCGCAAAGCGCCTCCGACGGCGTGGAAGTGCTGTATCAGGAATTCAGCTTTGGCCGCTATTTCAACCAAATCGCCGCCGGGGTATTACGCGGCATTGTCCAGACGCGTCAGCCCCGCCAGCCGTTGCGTATTCTTGAAGTTGGCGGCGGAACCGGCGGCACCACCGCGTGGCTGCTGCCGGAACTCAACGGCGTTCCGGCACTGGAGTACCATTTCACCGATATCTCGGCGCTGTTCACCCGTCGCGCCCAGCAGAAATTCGCCGACTACGATTTTGTGAAGTATAGCGAGCTGGATCTCGAAAAAGAGGCGCAGTCTCAGGGTTTCCAGGCACAGTCTTACGATCTTATCGTGGCAGCGAACGTGATTCACGCCACCCGCCATATTGGCCGCACGCTCGATAATCTGCGCCCCCTGCTCAAGCCAGGCGGGCGCCTGCTGATGCGCGAAATCACCCAGCCAATGCGTCTGTTTGACTTCGTTTTCGGCCCGCTGGTTCTTCCGCTACAGGATCTCGACGCCCGCGAAGGTGAGTTATTCCTCACCACCGCTCAGTGGCAACAACAGTGCCGCCACGCCGGATTCAGCAAAGTGGCGTGGCTACCGCAGGATGGCAGCCCGAACGCCGGGATGAGCGAACATATCATTCTCGCCACGCTGCCCGGTCAGGCGGTTAGCGCCGTAACATTCACCGCGCCATCAGAACCCGTGTTGGGGCAGGCGCTGACGGATAACGGTGATTATCTCGCCGACTGGTCTGATTGCGCAGGTCAGCCCGAACAGTTTAACGCCCGCTGGCAGGAGGCATGGCGTCTGCTTTCACAGCGTCATGGCGACGCTCTGCCTGTGGAACCGCCCCCCGTCGCCGCCCCGGAGTGGCTGGGGAAGGTTCGCTTAAGCTGGCAAAACGAAGCCTTTTCCCGCGGTCAGATGCGCGTTGAAGCCCGTCATCCTGCTGGCGAGTGGCTGCCGCTATCGCCCGCCGCGCCTCTTCCTGCGCCGCAAACGCATTATCAATGGCGCTGGACGCCCCTCAACGTCGCCAGCATTGACCATCCGCTTACCTTTAGCTTCAGCGCCGGTACGCTTGCGCGCAGCGACGAGCTGGCGCAATACGGCATCATTCACGATCCGCACGCCTCTTCACGACTGATGATTGTTGAGGAGAGCGAGGATACGCTGGCCTTAGCGGAGAAAGTGATAGCAGCGCTCACCGCCAGCGCAGCCGGATTGATTGTGGTTACTCGCCGCGCGTGGCGAGTCGAGGAAAATGAAGCACTCTCTGCATCCCATCACGCGCTATGGGCCTTGCTTCGCGTCGCGGCCAACGAACAGCCGGAACGGTTGCTTGCCGCCATCGATCTCGCCGAAAACACCCCGTGGGAAACGCTGCATCAAGGGTTGAGCGCAGTCTCACTACCACAGCGCTGGCTCGCCGCACGGGGTGACACCCTTTGGCTTCCTTCACTGTCGCCCAATACGGGATGCGCCGCTGAATTACCGGCAAACGTGTTTACCGGCGATAGCCGCTGGCATCTGGTGACCGGAGCGTTTGGCGGATTAGGCCGCCTTGCCGTGAACTGGCTCAGAGAAAAAGGGGCGCGACGCATCGCCCTGCTGGCGCCGCGCGTGGATGAGTCATGGCTACGCGACGTGGAGGGCGGGCAGACGCGCGTCTGCCGTTGTGATGTGGGCGATGCCGGGCAACTGGCCACGGTTCTTGACGATCTGGCGGCCAACGGCGGCATTGCCGGAGCGATTCATGCCGCTGGCGTATTGGCTGACGCGCCCTTGCAGGAGCTTGATGACCACCAGCTGGCTGCCGTTTTCGCGGTAAAAGCGCAGGCGGCAAGCCAGCTGTTGCAAACCCTGCGCAACCACGACGGACGCTATCTTATTCTCTACTCTTCCGCTGCCGCCACCCTCGGCGCGCCGGGTCAGAGCGCCCATGCGCTGGCCTGCGGCTACCTGGACGGGCTGGCCCAGCAGTTTTCCACCCTTGATGCGCCGAAAACGCTCTCTGTCGCCTGGGGCGCATGGGGAGAAAGCGGTCGGGCGGCCACGCCGGAAATGCTGGCGACGCTCGCCAGCCGAGGTATGGGCGCGTTAAGCGATGCCGAAGGCTGCTGGCACCTGGAACAGGCGGTGATGCGCGGCGCCCCGTGGCGACTGGCGATGCGCGTTTTTACCGACAAAATGCCCCCGTTACAACAGGCTCTGTTTAACATCAGCGCCACAGAAAAAGCCGCAACGCCGGTCATTCCTCCTGCTGATGACAACGCCTTTAACGGCAGCCTGAGCGATGAAACAGCGGTGATGGCATGGCTGAAAAAGCGGATTGCGGTTCAGCTAAGGCTGAGCGATCCGGCGTCACTGCATCCAAACCAGGATCTGTTGCAACTCGGCATGGACTCGCTGCTCTTCCTTGAACTCAGTAGCGATATTCAGCACTACCTGGGTGTACGCATCAATGCGGAACGGGCGTGGCAGGATCTGTCTCCTCATGGACTCACGCAGCTTATCTGTTCTAAGCCAGAGGCGACGCCTGCCGCTTCGCAGCCGGAAGTGTTGCGGCACGACGCCGACGAGCGTTATGCGCCCTTCCCTTTGACGCCCATTCAGCACGCCTACTGGCTGGGGCGAACCCACTTCATTGGCTATGGCGGCGTCGCCTGTCACGTCCTGTTTGAGTGGGATAAACGCCACGATGAGTTCGATCTCGCCATACTGGAGAAAGCATGGAACCAGCTCATCGCACGCCACGATATGTTGCGTATGGTGGTTGATGCCGACGGGCAGCAGCGAATCCTGGCGACAACGCCGGAGTATCACATCCCGCGTGACGATCTGCGCGCGCTTTCCCCGGAAGAACAGCGCATCGCGCTGGAAAAACGGCGGCATGAACTGAGCTATCGCGTTTTGCCTGCCGACCAGTGGCCTCTTTTTGAGCTGGTGGTCAGCGAAATCGACGATTGCCATTACCGTCTGCATATGAACCTCGACCTTTTGCAGTTTGATGTGCAGAGTTTTAAAGTCATGATGGACGACCTGGCGCAGGTCTGGCGCGGTGAAACGCTGGCACCGCTCGCTATTACCTTCCGTGATTATGTGATGGCTGAACAGGCGCGCCGACAGACATCGGCATGGCACGATGCCTGGGATTACTGGCAGGAAAAACTGCCGCAACTGCCCTTAGCGCCAGAGCTGCCGGTGGTTGAGACGCCCCCGGAAACGCCACACTTCACCACCTTCAAATCGACGATCGGCAAGACAGAATGGCAGGCCGTGAAACAGCGCTGGCAGCAGCAAGGCGTCACACCGTCTGCCGCGCTGCTCACGCTGTTTGCCGCCACCCTTGAGCGCTGGAGCCGTACCACAACATTTACGCTGAACCTGACGTTCTTCAATCGCCAGCCGATCCATCCGCAAATCAACCAGTTGATTGGTGATTTTACCTCCGTCACGCTGGTTGATTTTAACTTCTCAGCGCCGGTGACGTTGCAAGAGCAGATGCAACAGACCCAACAGCGCCTCTGGCAAAACATGGCGCACAGTGAAATGAACGGTGTTGAGGTGATCCGTGAGCTGGGCCGCCTGCGCGGATCACAACGTCAACCGCTGATGCCGGTAGTGTTTACCAGTATGCTGGGGATGACGCTGGAAGGCATGACTATCGATCAGGCGATGAGCCATCTGTTCGGCGAACCCTGCTATGTATTCACGCAAACGCCGCAGGTCTGGCTGGATCATCAGGTCATGGAGAGCGACGGCGAGTTGATGTTTAGCTGGTACTGCATGGACAACGTGCTGGAACCCGGCGCTGCCGAGGCGATGTTTAATGACTATTGCGCCATCCTGCAAGCCGTCATCGCCGCCCCTGAAAGCCTGAAGACTCTCGCCAGCGGCATCGCCAGGCACATTCCCCGCCGACGCTGGCCGCTGAACGCGCAGGCGGACTACGACCTGCGGGATATTGAGCAGGCGACGCTCGAATACCCCGGCATCCGGCAGGCCAGAGCGGAAATAACCGAACAGGGCGCGTTGACGCTGGATATCGTGATGGCCGACGATCCTTCGCCATCAGCGGCGATGCCTGATGAGCACGAACTTACCCAACTGGCGCTGCCGTTGCCTGAGCAGGCGCAGCTTGATGAGCTGGAGGCGACCTGGCGCTGGCTGGAGGCGCGTGCGCTACAGGGGATCGCGGCTACGCTAAATCGTCACGGCCTGTTTACCACGCCGGAGATCGCCCATCGCTTTAGCGCAATAGTACAGGCGCTGTCCGCGCAAGCGTCTCACCAGCGTCTGCTGCGCCAGTGGCTACAGTGTCTGACGGAAAGAGAGTGGTTAATCCGCGAAGGTGAAAGCTGGCGCTGCCGCATTCCGCTCAGCGAGATTCCTGAGCCTCAGGAAGCGTGCCCGCAAAGCCAATGGAGCCGGGCGCTGGCGCAGTATCTGGAAACCTGCATCGCCCGGCACGACGCCCTTTTCTCCGGGCAGTGTTCTCCGCTGGAATTGCTGTTCAACGAGCAGCATCGCGTTACCGACGCGCTGTATCGCGACAACCCCGCCAGCGCCTGTCTGAATCGCTATACCGCGCAGATTGCCGCCTTGTGCAGCGCAGAACGGATTCTGGAGGTTGGCGCCGGAACCGCAGCCACTACCGCGCCGGTGCTGAAGGCCACGCGGAACACGCGACAGTCGTACCACTTCACGGACGTCTCCGCGCAGTTCCTCAATGACGCCAGAGCCCGTTTCCATGATGAATCGCAGGTGTCTTATGCCTTGTTCGACATCAACCAGCCGCTGGATTTCACCGCCCACCCGGAGGCGGGTTACGACCTGATCGTTGCCGTCAATGTGCTCCACGACGCCAGCCATGTCGTCCAGACGTTGCGCAGATTAAAACTGTTGCTGAAAGCCGGCGGACGTTTGCTGATCGTTGAAGCGACGGAGCGAAACAGCGTATTCCAGCTGGCGAGCGTGGGCTTTATTGAGGGATTAAGCGGATACCGCGATTTCCGCCGCCGGGATGAGAAACCGATGCTCACCCGCTCCGCATGGCAGGAGGTTCTCGTTCAGGCCGGGTTTGCAAACGAGCTGGCGTGGCCCGCGCAGGAATCGTCGCCGCTGCGCCAGCATCTGCTGGTAGCGCGTTCGCCTGGCGTAAATCGCCCGGATAAAAAAGCCGTGAGCCGCTATTTACAGCAGCGCTTTGGCACCGGTCTGCCCATTTTACAGATCCGGCAAAGAGAAGCGTTATTTACGCCGCTGCATGCCCCGTCTGATGCGCCGACTGAGCCAGCCAAACCCACGCCAGTTGCCGGGGGGAATCCGGCGCTGGAAAAACAGGTGGCTGAACTCTGGCAATCGCTGCTGTCTCGCCCCGTGGCAAGGCATCACGACTTTTTCGAACTGGGCGGCGACAGCCTGATGGCGACAAGGATGGTCGCGCAGCTAAACCGGAGAGGGATTGCCAGGGCTAACCTTCAGGATCTGTTCAGCCATTCGACGCTGAGCGACTTCTGCGCCCATCTACAGGCGGCTACGTCAGGAGAGGACAACCCGATACCCCTTTGCCAGGGCGACGGTGAGGAAACCCTGTTTGTCTTCCACGCTTCAGACGGCGATATCAGCGCCTGGCTGCCGCTCGCTAGCGCGTTGAACAGGCGCGTTTTCGGCCTGCAAGCAAAATCGCCGCAGCGCTTTGCCACGCTCGACCAGATGATCGATGAGTATGTCGGGTGCATCCGTCGTCAGCAGCCTCACGGCCCTTATGTGCTGGCGGGTTGGTCGTATGGCGCGTTTCTTGCGGCGGGCGCCGCACAGCGCCTGTACGCCAAAGGCAAGCAGGTTCGGATGGTGTTAATCGATCCCGTGTGCCGACAGGATTTCTGTTGCGAAAACCGGGCGGCCCTGCTGCGCCTGTTAGCCGAAGGACAAACGCCTCTGGCACTGCCCGAACATTTCGACCAGCAGACGCCCGACAGCCAGCTTGCCGACTTTATCAGCCTCGCTAAAACGGCCGGTATGGTGTCGCAAAACCTGACGCTGCAAGCGGCAGAAACGTGGCTCGACAACATCGCGCATCTGCTGCGTTTACTGACTGAGCATACGCCGGGCGAAAGCGTTCCGGTCCCCTGTCTCATGGTGTATGCCGCCGGGAGACCCGAGCGCTGGACGCCAGCAGAAACCGAGTGGCAGGGCTGGATAAACAACGCCGACGACGCTGTGATTGAAGCCAGCCACTGGCAAATCATGATGGAAGCCCCCCACGTTCAGGCTTGTGCGCAACACATTACGCGCTGGCTTTGCGCAACCTCAACGCAACCGGAGAACACGTTATGATGCCGTCCGCCTCCCCAAAACAACGTGTACTGATTGTGGGCGCCAAATTTGGCGAAATGTACCTGAATGCCTTTATGCAGCCCCCGGAGGGGCTGGAACTGGTCGGCCTGCTGGCGCAGGGAAGCGCCCGTTCAAGAGAGCTGGCTCATGCGTTTGGCATTCCGCTGTATACCTCGCCGGAACAGATAACCAGGATGCCGGATATCGCCTGTATTGTCGTGCGTTCGACCGTCGCCGGAGGAACCGGTACGCAGCTTGCCAGACACTTTCTGACGCGCGGCGTACACGTCATTCAGGAGCATCCCCTCCACCCGGATGACATCAGTTCCTTACAAACGCTGGCGCAGGAACAGGGCTGCTGCTATTGGGTAAACACGTTTTATCCGCATACGCGCGCGGGACGCACATGGCTTCGCGATGCGCAGCAGCTGCGTCGCTGCCTGGCTAAGACGCCGCCGGTAGTCCACGCCACCACCAGCCGACAGTTGCTCTACTCCACTCTGGATTTGTTGTTGCTGGCTCTGGGCGTTGATGCCGCCGCCGTGGAGTGCGACGTGGTTGGCAGCTTTAGCGATTTTCACTGTCTGAGACTCTTCTGGCCGGAGGGAGAAGCCTGCCTGCTGCTTCAGCGCTATCTCGATCCTGACGATCCAGATATGCATAGCCTTATCATGCACCGCCTGCTGCTGGGCTGGCCGGAAGGTCATCTTTCGCTGGAGGCGAGCTACGGCCCCGTCATCTGGTCATCCAGCCTGTTTGTCGCAGACCATCAGGAGAACGCCCACAGCCTCTACCGCAGACCGGAGATCCTGCGCGATCTGCCGGGTCTGACGCGCAGCGCGGCGCCCCTGAGCTGGCGCGACTGCTGCGAAACCGTCGGGCCGGAGGGCGTCAGCTGGTTGCTACACCAGTTGCGCAGCCATCTGGCGGGCGAACATCCACCAGCGGCCTGCCAAAGCGTACATCAGATCGCGTTATCACGTTTATGGCAGCAGATTTTACGTAAGACCGGCAATGCGGAGATCAGACGCCTGACGCCGCCGCACCACGACCGGTTAGCCGGTTTCTACAACGATGATGATAAGGAGGCGCTGTGACGCAATCTGCAATGTGCATACCGCTGTGGCCCGCCCGGAACGGCAATACTGCGCATCTGGTCATGTGCCCTTTCGCTGGCGGCAGCAGTAGCGCGTTTCGCCACTGGCAAGCTGAGCAACTGGCTGATTGCGCGCTTTCTCTGGTGACCTGGCCGGGGCGCGATCGCCTTCGCCATCTGGAACCGCTCAGAAGCATTACACAACTGGCGGCACTGCTGGCGAACGAGCTGGAAGCATCCGTATCGCCTGACACGCCGCTTTTACTCGCCGGGCACAGCATGGGGGCGCAGGTGGCGTTTGAAACCTGCCGACTTCTGGAGCAACGGGGGCTTGCGCCACAAGGACTGATTATTTCCGGGTGCCATGCCCCGCATCTGCATTCTGAACGCCAGCTCAGCCATCGCGATGATGCCGACTTTATCGCTGAGCTGATAGACATTGGCGGATGTTCTCCTGAACTGCGGGAAAACCAGGAATTAATGTCGCTGTTTCTTCCTCTTCTGCGCGCTGATTTTTACGCCACCGAGAGCTATCACTACGACTCGCCCGACGTCTGTCCGCCGCTGCGCACGCCTGCGCTGTTATTGTGCGGCAGCCACGATCACGAAGCCTCCTGGCAGCAGGTCGATGCCTGGCGTCAGTGGCTGAGCCACGTTACAGGCCCGGTGGTGATTGACGGCGATCACTTCTATCCCATTCAACAAGCCCGGTCCTTTTTTACGCAGATTGTCCGCCATTTTCCCCACGCATTTTCTGCAATGACCGCGTGGCAAAAACAGCCCAGTACTTCAGAAAGGTGACGCATGAATTCTTCCTTTGAATCTCTGATTGAACAGTATCCCTTACCCATTGCCGAACAGTTGCGCCACTGGGCGGCCCGTTATGCCTCGCGAATTGCCGTCGTTGATGCAAAGGGGTCGTTAACCTACAGCGCGCTTGATGCACAAGTTGACGAACTTGCCGCAGGTCTGTCATCACTGGGTTTGCGTTCGGGGGAGCATGTAATTGTGCAGCTTCCCAACGACAACGCGTTTGTTACCCTGCTGTTCGCCTTGTTAAGACTGGGCGTTATCCCCGTGCTGGCGATGCCCTCGCAACGGGCGCTGGATATCGACGCGCTGATTGAGCTGGCGAAACCCGTCGCTTACGTTATTCACGGGGAAAACCACGCAGAGCTGGCCCGACAGATGGCGCACAAACACGCCTGCTTGCGTCATGTTCTGGTCGCTGGAGAGACCATGAGCGACGATTTTACGCCGCTCTTCTCCCTTCACGGTGAGCGACAGGCATGGCCGCAGCCTGATGTTTCCACCACCGCGTTGTTGTTGCTCTCAGGCGGCACAACCGGCACGCCCAAACTCATCCCGCGCCGACATGCCGACTATAGCTATAACTTCAGCGCTTCTGCTGAACTGTGCGGCATCAGCCAACAGAGCGTGTATCTCGCCGTCCTCCCGGTGGCGCATAACTTTCCGCTGGCCTGCCCCGGTATTCTGGGAACGCTTGCCTGCGGCGGAAAAGTGGTGCTGACCGACAGCGCCAGCTGTGATGAGGTGATGCCTTTAATCGCGCAGGAAAGAGTGACTCACGTCGCCCTGGTTCCGGCGCTGGCGCAATTATGGGTGCAGGCCAGGGAGTGGGAAGACAGCGACCTTTCGTCGCTACGCGTCATTCAGGCAGGCGGCGCCCGGCTCGACCCGACGCTTGCTGAGCAGGTTATCGCCACCTTTGACTGTACCCTGCAACAGGTTTTCGGTATGGCGGAAGGCCTGCTCTGTTTTACCCGGCTGGACGATCCGCATGCCACCATTCTCCACAGCCAGGGGCGCCCGTTGTCCCCTCTGGATGAAATCCGCATCGTTGATCAAGACGAGAACGACGTCGCGCCGGGCGAAACCGGGCAATTGTTAACGCGCGGCCCTTATACCATTTCGGGCTATTACCGCGCCCCTGCCCACAACACGCAGGCCTTTACCGCGCAAGGGTTTTACCGCACAGGCGACAATGTCAGGCTGGATGAGGTGGGGAACCTGCACGTTGAGGGACGCATAAAAGAGCAGATCAACCGCGCCGGAGAAAAAATAGCCGCGGCTGAAGTGGAATCGGCACTGCTGCGTTTAGCGGAAGTGCAAGATTGCGCGGTGGTCGCCGCGCCGGACACGCTGCTTGGCGAGCGGATTTGCGCGTTTATCATCGCGCAGCAGGTGCCAACTGACTATCAGCAGTTGCGTCAACAACTGACCCGTATGGGGCTCAGCGCGTGGAAAATTCCTGACCAAATCGAGTTTCTGGACCACTGGCCGCTCACCGCCGTCGGCAAGATAGACAAAAAACGCCTGACGGCTCTCGCCGTCGACCGTTATCGCCATTCTGCCCAATAAGCGCAAACCGACCCGAAACAGGTTGAAATAAACCCGTTTCGGGTAGCACCACCATTAGAAATAGTTATCATTTTCAATTCACCATTGTCGGTATTTTTTGGCGTTTCGCCGTCTTACAGGGACTCACAACAATGAAAATGACACGGCTTTATCCTCTGGCCTTGGGGGGATTATTGCTCCCCGCCATTGCTAATGCCCAGACTTCACAGCAAGACGAAAGCACGCTGGTGGTTACCGCCAGTAAACAATCTTCCCGCTCGGCATCAGCCAACAACGTCTCGTCTACTGTTGTCAGCGCGCCGGAATTAAGCGACGCCGGCGTCACCGCCAGCGACAAACTCCCCAGAGTCTTGCCCGGGCTCAATATTGAAAATAGCGGCAACATGCTTTTTTCGACGATCTCGCTACGCGGCGTCTCTTCAGCGCAGGACTTCTATAACCCCGCCGTCACCCTGTATGTCGATGGCGTCCCTCAGCTTTCCACCAACACCATCCAGGCGCTTACCGATGTGCAAAGCGTGGAGTTGCTGCGAGGCCCACAGGGAACGTTATATGGCAAAAGCGCTCAGGGCGGGATCATCAACATCGTCACCCAGCAGCCGGACAGCACGCCGCGCGGCTATATTGAAGGCGGCGTCAGTAGCCGCGACAGTTATCGAAGTAAGTTCAACCTGAGCGGCCCCATTCAGGATGGCCTGCTGTACGGCAGCGTCACCCTGTTACGCCAGGTTGATGACGGCGACATGATTAACCCCGCGACGGGAAGCGATGACTTAGGCGGCACCCGCGCCAGCATAGGGAATGTGAAACTGCGTCTGGCGCCGGACGATCAGCCCTGGGAAATGGGCTTTGCCGCCTCACGCGAATGTACCCGCGCCACCCAGGACGCCTATGTGGGATGGAATGATATTAAGGGCCGTAAGCTGTCGATCAGCGATGGTTCACCAGACCCGTACATGCGGCGCTGCACTGACAGCCAGACCCTGAGTGGGAAATACACCACCGATGACTGGGTTTTCAACCTGATCAGCGCCTGGCAGCAGCAGCATTATTCGCGCACCTTCCCTTCCGGTTCGTTAATCGTCAATATGCCTCAGCGCTGGAATCAGGATGTGCAGGAGCTGCGCGCTGCAACCCTGGGCGATGCGCGTACCGTTGATATGGTGTTTGGGCTGTACCGGCAGAACACCCGCGAGAAGTTAAATTCAGCCTACGACATGCCGACAATGCCTTATTTAAGCAGTACCGGCTATACCACCGCTGAAACGCTGGCCGCATACAGTGACCTGACCTGGCATTTAACCGATCGTTTTGATATCGGCGGCGGCGTGCGCTTCTCGCATGATAAATCCAGTACACAATATCACGGCAGCATGCTCGGCAACCCGTTTGGCGACCAGGGTAAGAGCAATGACGATCAGGTGCTCGGGCAGCTATCCGCAGGCTATATGCTGACCGATGACTGGAGAGTGTATACCCGTGTAGCCCAGGGATATAAACCTTCCGGGTACAACATCGTGCCTACTGCGGGTCTTGATGCCAAACCGTTCGTCGCCGAGAAATCCATCAACTATGAACTTGGCACCCGCTACGAAACCGCTGACGTCACGCTGCAAGCCGCGACGTTTTATACCCACACCAAAGACATGCAGCTTTACTCTGGCCCGGTCGGGATGCAGACATTAAGCAATGCGGGTAAAGCCGACGCCACCGGCGTTGAGCTTGAAGCGAAGTGGCGGTTTGCGCCAGGCTGGTCATGGGATATCAATGGCAACGTGATCCGTTCCGAATTCACCAATGACAGTGAGTTGTATCACGGTAACCGGGTGCCGTTCGTACCACGTTATGGCGCGGGAAGCAGCGTGAACGGCGTGATTGATACGCGCTATGGCGCACTGATGCCCCGACTGGCGGTTAATCTGGTCGGGCCGCATTATTTCGATGGCGACAACCAGTTGCGGCAAGGCACCTATGCCACCCTGGACAGCAGCCTGGGCTGGCAGGCGACTGAACGGATGAACATTTCCGTCTATGTCGATAACCTGTTCGACCGTCGTTACCGTACCTATGGCTACATGAACGGCAGCAGCGCCGTCGCGCAGGTCAATATGGGTCGCACCGTCGGTATCAATACGCGAATTGATTTCTTCTGATTATTGTAAAAGGGATACCGAAAAGGTATCCCTTTTACACCACTAGTTAAAACCAGTAACTCAGCAGAGTCGCAAAAAATATTAATCCATAGTGATTATTTAAACAATGAAATTGCGATTAGGATAAATAGATTTAACTTTCTCGTTCCTTTCTCTCCTTATACTAAAGAAATAATCATATCAAAATAAAAATTCACAACAGTGCAACATTAAAAAATACAACCAACAAACAATCCTATATACAAGGCACATCTCCAGAATATAAAAGCACAGACAAACAACCTAAAAAAACAACCCCATACATATAAATTATTTTATAGGTAAAATAGATTATATATTCTCATAGCTACCACAAACTATACTAGCCTGAACTATATTTATTCTGCTGCAATCAATGCATACATAACACAAATATCACTCAGGTACACTACTCAAACCACGCTGGGATTTTTCCTCAAGTTATAATCATCACCCCGAAAATCATTCGGCATTTACTCATTAAATAGTCACCCCATAGGCCTGTACATGTTTACTCAGAAATATACATCCTTTTCTCTGTCATAAACCCTCTGATTAATCATAAATAAATACTTGTGACACCAATCTTTTTCCTTAACGGAACGAATTGTTGTGTAGAAGGAGATAATATTATGTCAAAAAAATATCAGCCATTGCTTATAACTCATTATATGTCAACATGGGTCACTATAACGGAAGCAGTTGAGATCACTACCAAAACCATAAAACAAAAAATTACTCCTAGCGATATTTATCGTCATGCCTTGAGTGGCAACATCCTACTATCGGTCTATTTCCAGTCTCCTGTGATACTTAAGAAGATACAAACTTTTAATGGAAAAATAAAATTCAGGCAGTTTGTGGGAGACCTACTTGATAAACTATGCATGCTTGACAGGGACGGTTTTATTTATGGTCAAAATTTAAGACTCTGTACAGAAGCTAGATATATTTGTCCTGTGCAACAAATTATAGATACCCCCCTGTTACGCAAACTCAACCAGTTTCGTACGTTTGTTCGTAATGTCCGCCCGGGTGATGAACTGGATGTCCCGGCACAAGTTAGTGAAAAAAATTTAACCCCGCCGCCGGGTAACAGCAGTGGCAACCTTGAGCAACAGATAGCCAGTACTTCACAGCTAATTGGATCTCTGCTCGCCGAAGATATGAACAGCGAGCAAGCGGCAAACATAGCACGTGGATGGGCCTCTTCTCAGGCTTCAGGGGTAATGACAGACTGGTTAAGCCGCTTCGGTACCGCAAGAATCACGCTGGGCGTGGATGAAGATTTCAGCCTGAAGAACTCCCGTGACGGCAACCCTCGAAAATGGCGATTCGATGCAACAAACAGTGAACTATGTGCCGAACGTCACGAATGCTGAAATCACGCTGGCAGCCTCGAAGGATCCGGTGATTGCCGACAATAACGATCTCACGACACTAACAGCACCGTCGCTGATACAGAGGGCAATGCGATAGCCAACACTGAGGTAACATTTACTCTACCGGAAGATGTGAAGGCGAACTTCACGCTGAGCGATGGCGACAAAGCGGTTACTGATGCCGATGGCAAAGCGAAAGTCACGCTGAAAGGTACAAAAGCAGGCGCTCATACCGTGACAGCATCGATGGTTGGCGGTAAGAGTGAGCAGTTGGTGGTGAACTTTACTGCGGATACGCTCACTGCGCAGGTTAATCTTAACGTTACCGAGGACAATTTCATCGCCAATAACATTGGAATGACCAGGCTACAGGCAACAGTGACTGATGGAAACGGCAACCCAGTAGAAGGTATAAAAGTTAATTTCCGCGGAACCTCCGTCACGCTAAGCAGCACCAGCGTTGAAACGGATGATCAGGTTTTCGCTGAAATTCTTGTGACAAGCACCGAGGTCGGACTAAAAACAGTTTCAGCCTCTCTGGCAGATAAACCTACTGAAGTCATCTCGCGATTACTGAATGCCAAGGTAGATGTTAATTCTGCGACGATTACCAGTCAGGAGATACCTGAAGGTCAGGTCATGGTCGCACAAGACATAGCAGTTAAAGCTCACGTTAACGACCAGTTTGGCAACCCGGTGACGCATCAACCCGCGACATTCAGTGCAGCGCCATCCTCGCAAATGATCATCAGCCAGAATACGGTCTCTACTAATACGCAGGGAGTAGCCGAGGTCACCATGACGCCTGAAAGAAACGGCTCGTATACTGTAAAAGCATCCCTAGCGAATGGAGCTTCACTTGAGAAACAACTGGAGGCTATTGATGAAAAACTGACACTCACGTCCAGTCCGCTTATCGGTGTCAATGCTCCTAAAGGCGCTACTCTGACGGCAACGCTAACCTCTGCAAATGGCACTCCAGTGGAGGGTCAGGTCATCAACTTTAGCGTAACGCTAGAAGGTGCGACGTTAAGTGGCGGAAAAGTGAGAACCAACTCTTCAGGTCAGGCTCCAGTCGTTCTGACCAGCAATAAAGTCGGTACATATACGGTGACTGCATCGTTCCATAACGGCGTCACAATACAGACACAGACAACCGTGAAGGTTACTGGCAACCCAAGCACCGCACATGTTGCTAGCTTCATCGCTGATCCGTCGACTATCGCCGCCACCAACAGTGATTTAAGTACCTTAAAGGCAACGGTTGAGGATGGCAGTGGTAACCTGATCGAAGGTCTCACTGTGTACTTCGCCTTAAAAAGCGGCTCCACCACATTAACGTCATTAACAGCGGTGACCGATCAAAACGGAATCGCGACAACAAGCGTGAAAGGTGAGATAACGGGGAGCGTCACTGTAAGCGCAGTCACAAGCGCAGGTGGAATGCAAACAGTAGATATATCGCTAGTGGCAGGCCCAGCAGACGCCTCGCAGTCCATCCTTAAGAACAACCAGTCATCACTGAAAGGGGACTTTACCGATAGTGCTGAGCTACATCTTGTTCTGCACGATATATCAGGCAATCCGATCAAAGTTTCTTAAGGGATAGAATTTGTGCAATCAGGTACAAACGTGCCCTATATGAAAATTAGCGCAATTGATTACAGTCAAAATATCAACGGTGATTACAAAGCTACTGTTACAGGAGGCGGAGAGGGTATCGCAACGCTGATCCCCGTATTGAATGGTGTTCATCAGGCGGGTCTGAGTACCACGATAGAATTCATTAGCGCGGAAACCAGACCAATGACGGGTACAGTGTCAGTGAATAGTGCAAACCTACCGACAGCTTCATTCCCTTCGCAGGGATTTACCGGGGCGTATTATCAGTTGAATAATGACAACTTTGCACCAGGAAAAACGGCGGCTGATTATTCGTTTTCAAGCTCGGCCTCCTGGGTAGGCGTTGATGCTACTGGTAAAGTGACATTCAAAAATGACGGTGATAGCAATACTGTAATAATCACAGCGCCCCCAAGATCCGGTGGTGCTATTTACCAAACAGTTCCTCCTGAATCGCGTTCGGTGTGACTATGATCATTTTCGGTGAGTATTGCTTTGATCCAAAGGCTGGTTTTCTGTGATGATTGACCAGCCTCAGAGTATTGATGACACCACCGTTCATAACAGATCGGCATTACTATGCATAAGTACTGCCTCAAATTCTCGCCAAAACACTTTTTAATGCCTTTGCGAATTCATCCAGACTTATATTGTCAATTTTTTGCCCAACGACGACTGACTCCGAAACATCGGCCATTGCGGGCCATCGCGTTTTGTAATCAGCATAAATTGCAACAACAGGGGTATTATAGGCACTTGCCATATGTAATATTGAGGTGTCAGGAGTTATTGCAATATAAGCATCTTTTATGATTGCTGCTGAACGTTTAATCGAGGGTGATAAGGATAAACGGTAGACATTATTATAACAATCCACTAATGCCCTGGCTTTATCTTCCCCTTTGGGTCCATAAACGATCACTATTGGAATATCTGTTTCACTTTGAATTTTTGCTATTAGATTTTCTGCAATCGATAATGAAAATGTACGTTCCTGCGAGCTACCGTCTAAATTGAGCGCAATGTAAGATCCTAACGATCGCATTTCCTCGCGTACCTCATCGAGTACATCATCGCTTAATGGCAATTCATATATTGACCTGACTGCCGGAAAACCCGCCTCACGCATCATAAATGCCCATGTCATGGGTACAGGAGCCCGGAGATTCTGATCCATCCGGGACGCGTTCTTACACAAAGGGGAATAGCACTTCATGGTTAAACCGACGACCTGGAAATTCGTTTTTGCTTTCAACTGACTGATAAATATCATCGTTTTCAGGTTCTTTTTACGCATCGCCTCTATACAAAGATCCGGCGTACCGTATTGCAGTGTTATGTTCTTCGCTAAATCTTTTATTTCTTTTAATGTTGCGTGATCCTGCATAGTCATTGTGACTAATGTTAATTTAGTCTGTTCAAGTTTGAGCGCATTAAAGACTTCTAAATTAATTGTCGACGTAACAATTAATAGATGCTTAATTTTATGCAATTCAAGCGCCCGAATAACAGGAAAGATGGCCATAGCATCGCCAATCTGATCGGGAATATGTATGACAACAAAGTCTGTTTTTTCAATATTAAAATTATAAGCTTTATAATCGTAGTAACTAAATGCAATACGTCTCAACAATGATACTAAAAACATAACTAACCTCGCCTCCCTACTGGTTATAATGCAATGCAGTCTATCAGAATCATCAGGGTGCAATTTTGTGCATATGCGGACTTTTATGTTTCATATCTCGAACCTGTGGGCCCTCTGCTTAATCCTTAAACAACACCAGCAACTCCTGCGCTTTCATCTTCCATCGAATTTTTCATGTTGCCGCTAATCAGCCATAAAATCATTTGCAGATGCGCTCTGTCGAGGTAGTCTCATAAGG
>SKEU01000332.1_pt1 | contig 35663 bp, 27 predicted proteins | sample 4819571 | NCBI WGS metagenome assembly SKEU01 (sample SAMN11008801, study PRJNA524170) | human gut metagenome | biome: Human fecal sample; material: Feces; isolation source: fecal sample from pouch patient p8, p16 | host: Homo sapiens | place: Israel: Tel-Aviv | collected 2015-06-23
ATCAAATACTTGTATCTTTTGTAAACATTCATCACACTTAACTGCAATATTACCATGCAAATAAGAAACTTCTATTTTTCCGTCATTTGTTTGCTTACTTATCCCTGTAGAAGATTTATGAAGAGGGATGTAACCACTTTCCTCTACAACTGATTGCCCTTTGTCACTAGTCAGAAATTCAAAAATTTTATAAGCAGTAGAGCTCTTGTCTATATCAGCTCGAATAGAAGCATAAATATTAGTTACATATGGATAAGTATCATTATATATATTCTCCTTAGTCATGCCAACCCCTTCTATACCGATAGCCTTCGTACTTCCATAGCCAACAATTACGCTATAATAATAATATGGAGTAAACGCAATTCCACTCCTATCATTTTCTATTTGGAAATAAGGAGTTTCCATAGTTGTTCCCATATGCCACTCTGGAAACTTTTTGATTTCTAGCCCATCCATTACCATTGTTTCAAATTTTTCTTGACTACCAGAGTTTCTATTACGCACATAAGGAGTTATAAGCATATCTTCTCCACCAACCTCTTGCCAATTAGTGATATCTCCTGTATATATTTTTCTTATTTGCTCCACAGATAGACATTCTATAGGATTAGAGTTATTAACCATAAAAGTTAAAGCATCCTTAGCTATCGGTTTTTCTATCAATGCAACATTATTGTCCCGAGCGTATTTATTTTCATCACGCGAAGCTGCTCTAGCGGCAATTACAAGTTCAACCTTTCCATCTATCAAATTCATATATGATTGATGCGTGTTTGACTTTTGCATTTTCTTTTCTATCAATGCACGTTGACTGTCAGAACAAGCATAAACTGGGCGTACTTCTTGCTTTGCTCTAGTTGGATCTTGCAGGAAAGGGCTATATCTTTCCCATTTGTATTGAAAACCAAAAATTCGGCACATCAATATATCTCTCAATGGTTCCGTAGAATCAGATCCATCGAGAACGGGAAAATTCTCAGGACTCATTCCCTCTAAGACTGGACTGACATTGTTTGTGTCATCACCACTACAAGATGTAGAAAACAGCAAAAACAGACTAACGATGTGTAAATAAAAGTTTTTTTTCATAGACTATAAGCATTAAAAGGATAGGTGTAATTGCGATTTGCTTTTCCACCTATCTTTGTTTGTTATTTTATTATTTTAATATTACTTTCTTGACATTTACTTTACTTCATCATGCTATGCTTTACTTCTTCTTAGGTCTACGGCGAGCCCAACCTTCTTCCTCGAAGTTTGGCTCCTCGCCCTTGAACTTCACGTTGTCGTTGTTCTGGAAGAACTGGCGCCAATCGCCTGTATCCTCCTGGCTGCGTGATTTTCTTCCGCCACGAGATTCGCCACGGCTTCCACGTCCTCCCTTTCCACGAGCATCACGAGAATCATCAGAAGAACCTCTGCGGCCACGACTTCCTCTTTCAGAAGAACGGCCGCCACGACTCTCAGAATCGCGTCCGCCACGGGCTGCTCTGCCATGACCTTCCTCATCAGCATCGTTACATCTCACGGTTCTGCCCTTGTACTCAGTACCATTCAATGCCTTCATCACGCGCTTAGCATCCTCCTCAGGCACCTCGATGTAGGCAAACTTACTCAGCAGGTCGATGTGACCAACCTCCTGACGACCCTTCACGTGCTTGTTCAGATACTGCATGATTTCGCCCGGATAGAAACCATCCGCCTTACCCAGGTTAATGAACAGTCTCTTGAAACCAGCCTCAGTCTCATGCTTTCTGCGGCCATTGGAAACCTTGCCACGGCCTTCGCCACGATTTCCACGACCCTCACCGCCACGGGAACCCTTGCCTGTTTCTGGCTTGATAATCTCAGGAGCATTCTTATAGTAATCGAGGAACTTACCGAAGGTGATGGTCACCATCTTTTTGATGATGTCCTCCTTGTCGATGTACTCAAACTGGCGGTTGATTTCTGCCATGTATGGTTCAATCTGATCCTCATCCACATCGGTCTTCATGATGTCGTCCATGGTCTTGAAGAGCTGCTTCTTGCAGATTTCCTCTGGGGTAGGCAATACGCCGTCCACGAACTCCTTGCCAATCTGCTTCTCTATCTGGCGAACCTTGAACTTCTCTCTGGTATGGATGATAGAGATGGATGTTCCCTTCTTTCCGGCACGACCGGTACGGCCGCTTCGATGGGTGTAACTTGCCACATCATCAGGCAAACCATAGTTGATAACGTGAGTCAGATCATCTACGTCTAGACCACGAGCAGCCACATCGGTAGCCACCAGGAACTGAACGGTATGGTTGCGGAACTTCTGCATGGTGAGGTCACGCTGCTGCTGACTCAAGTCGCCGTGCAGCGCCTCAGCATTATAACCATCCTTAATCAGCTTATCTGCAATATCCTGAGTCTCCAGCTTGGTGCGGCAGAAGATAATCGCAAAGATGCGTGGATAGAAATCCACCACGCGCTTCAGGGCGAGATACTTGTCCTTGGCATTTACCAGATAGTAGATGTGGTTTACATGCTCAGCACCCTCGTTGCGCGAACCCACTACGATTTCCTTGTGGTCGTGCAGGTAGTTGAGGGCAATCTTCTCGATGTCCTTGCTCATGGTAGCCGAGAAGAGCAGAGTGTTTCTATCTTCCGGCACGTTCTCAAAGATGGCATTGATGCTCTCAGAGAAGCCCATGTTCAGCATCTCGTCAGCCTCATCAAGCACCACGTTGTTCACGTGCTCCAACTGAGCCACGCCACGATTAATCAAATCGAGCAGACGGCCAGGGGTAGCTACGATAATCTGCACACCATGCTTCAGGGTGCGAATCTGGCTTCCGATGTCGGTACCGCCATAAACAGCGGCAATATGCAAACCGTCGATGTACTTGGCAAAACTGTTCAAATCGTCTGCTATCTGGAGGCAGAGCTCACGTGTAGGACTGAGGATGATAGCCTGTGTCTGCTTGCTGCTGGCATCAGTTTTCTGGATAACCGGAATACCGTAAGATGCAGTCTTACCTGTACCGGTCTGCGCCAACGCAATCACGTCGTTCTTATTACCAAGCAAATATGGGATTACTTCTTCCTGAACTGGCATTGGATTTTCAAATCCAAGCTCTTCGATGGCACGGCGAATCTCCTCGCTCACGCCCAATTCTTCAAATGTCTTCAAATCTTTTTAACCTTAATTCATTATAATCAAAATGGAAGGCCGAATTCACCCTCCCAGCCATGAATTAGGGTGCAAAATCCTTCCGAAACGCTTGCGGCAATCCTACGCTTTTATTAAGATTGCCTAAATTCGGGTGCAAAGATACGAAAAAAATGCGAGTTTCTTGCATTTTTTGCGCAGAAATCATTATCTTTGCATTATCTTTACAGATAAATCGGGCGACATTCTATGCCGAACGACTAACAATTGATAATAACAAACAACGAGAATAACGACCCTCGCACCTATACGATGCATCCGTTATAACCTCGAAACAACAAAGAATCAAACGATATGAAAAAGGTAATTTTCACCCAAGAGTGGATGGCAATGCATCCATACGAGAAGCCAAACGACGTTGACCAGTACTACACAGAACTTGCCAACGAAATATATCACGCCCTTGACGAGGCATGCTTTACCCACCAGTTTCCAAACGTGGAGGAAGCCAAGCAGCTTGCACTCAGCATAGCCGGCTACTTCGAGGACATCATCTCAGGCACCTGCATCTGGAAGACCTTTACTGCCGAATGCAAGAAGCGCTACGGCTCCTACATCCCTTTCTATGAGAACGAGGACGATTTCATCCAGAATACCCTGAACGAAAATATGCCTCCATACGACCCGGACGAAATCAACTTCGCCGACATCAAGTTCCTCTGCTGGCACCATTATCAGCAGAGCAGTCATGTGCAGGGAGCCGTGCCTTTCCTCTTCAGCACCGTAGAGCTGGCTGCAAAGCTTGCCTACAATGTGCTCGACAAGGAGTATGAAACGGCACCAGAGAACGACCGCCTCTATGAGTTCCTCTGCGAACTGCCTACCGATGAGGATAAGTTCTATGAATATCGCGATGCACTGGCCTGGTTCCACTATGGCTGCTACTTCAACGTGGGCAACCGCTTCCGCCTTCAGATGGAGCTGGAGCGCCTCGCCCACTCTCCACAGGGCTTCAACGACATTATCGCCTACTCTATCCAGATAGAACAGACGATGAACAGCCGCAACAACCTGCTCGCCCTCACCTCTGCCGAATGGCTTGCCAAGGTGAGCGAACATCATCCTGCCCACAAGCTCTGGACAGACATCGACTACAAGAGTACCCGTGCCTTCAAGATGATCAAGGAGGATGATAACTTCTTCTATCTGAAAGATGTATATGATGCTTCGGATGAAGAGACTTCGAAGGATAATGCAGATGAGGAGAATCTGCTCAGAGTGCGCAAGGATTCTACCAACATCGAGGATGCGAGCGCATTCCTCAGCGGCGAGCAGCTGATAGTTACCAACCTCTTCTACTTCGGTGGTGACTGGTGGCAGACGGGTGCCTTGCTGAACCCTCCTTACGAGGAGAACAAGGAGCAGATTGAGGCAGAGAAAGACCGCCTGAACCGCAAGCAGCCTATCCACGATTACAACCTGCTCAAGGCGAAGGATTTCGGGGATAAGTTCATCTTCCTGGAGGATGTCAAGACCCTGAAGGAGTTCTTGCAGGAGGTAGGCTTCGAATTACCTGCCAACATCAAGTTCCCTCCAAAATACGAGAAGGGAATCATTGTTTGCGGAAGTCCATATACGGGCATCAACATCTGTTTCGGTATGGCTCATTGCATTGCAGCTCCTGAGAATCCATATTACAACGCTGAGCGTGCGGAGATTGATGGTTTCAACATCATCAGCGGCAACGGTCGCCCATTCCCTTACGAGATTGTGTGCAAGCTGATAGACAACAACATGTTGCCTGATGCCAACCTCTTCACCAGCCGATACGTAAAGGAGGCTGGCTTGAAGATTACCCAGGCAAACCTTCAGTTCCTTGCCGATTACTATCTGATGGGCAGAAAGGACAAGGATCTGTCGCCAGCAGAATTGTGGTAAATTCATATTGAAAAGAGCGGAAAAACAACTGTTAACTGTTAACTCTGTTAACCCCCGGTTGTTCTTCCGCTCTTTTTTATTTTTAGTAATTTCGCAGTTAGTTATTCCAAAATCACTAATTTAAAATGTTTGTACTAAGGAAAGAATGAAAAAGGGCACGATTACTCGTGCCCCAATGAAAGCTTCTGTTAGTAAGCCTTCAAACTGAATATCAGCATTAAGGCCACCAACAAAAGTACCTTAATCCACGTTGACTTTTTCATTGTCTTCGCTTTTTAGGGTTAGTTTAAAATAGGTCTTCACCTGCCTACGGTATCTATGCGGCAGAGCACCTAGTAGGCCACAGTGCTCCCATATAGCATCACAAGATGCCTGTCGTCATTTATTGAACAACAACTTTCTTCACACTACCATCACTATACTTCACGATGTTCAAGCCCTTGGCTGGAGCAGGCAATCGCTGACCATTTACTGAATAGCGAGAGAGCTCCTTGGCATCAGTAGAGGTTGTAACCTTATCAATGCCAGTTGCATCGAACTCTACTATCTTTCCAAAATCGCCCCATACAGGAGCAAGCCAATAGTCTTGTTCTGTTCCTTGTGGAACATATAGAGTACATTTACTTATATCTACTCCATAGAAAGCAGAACCTGTTGAAATAGGGGATTGCCAACTTACATAAACAGAGGTCAAATCTCTACAATTCTGGAAAGCATATTCTCCCAACTTTGTAATGGTTGAAGGTATTGCTACTGATGTTATTTTCTTATCATTCAGATAATACTCAATTCCACATTTTACATTTATATAAAGATGACCATACCGTAAATAAGTCTCTATTTTTTCATCTATTTTATAATATAAATTTATCAAACTACTGCAACCTTTAAAGGCTGCCCCACCTATCTCAGTAACACTGGAAGGAATTATCAGGCTAGTCAAGCCACTGCAAACCTTAAAGGCAGAACGTTCTATCGAAGTAACACTGGAAGGAATTATCAGGCTAGTCAAACCACTGCAACCCTCAAAGGCCCGAAAGCCTATCGAAGTAACACTGGAAGGGATAGTAACACTTGTCAAAACACTGCAACCTTTAAAAACAGAATTGCCCAACTCATCATTAGAACCTTGTTGCCAACCTCCGTCCCAAACATAGGAATCATTACTTTTTACAATTTTAGCATCAGACAAATCTAATATAGATAGTTTTCCGTCGGTTTTTTTCAGATCAGCATCACACCCTGCCATCTTACGGATAAGCCACAAATCCGTACCATTAACTTCACCAACAATCTTTAAATTGGTAATCAGATACTTCTTGCTACTACTAATCCTATCAGGTAAAGTACCAGCCTTATCCAACTTGATTGTAATTTGCTTAGTAATCAAGCCTTCATCAGCCGCTTGGGTTGCCAAGAACCCAAACAACATAAATACTGTTGTCAAAAACAGAGTTTTCAATGTAGATAAATTCATCATATTCTAAAAATTAATCGTTCTAGTTATTCAAATCATTCCATCCTAAAGGACCATCGCCTTTATCTGAAAGATAGCATATAGTTCTCACTGTATCATAGACAGAATCAATACGCGCAACGAAAGAGGTTAAGGCTGCCTCTCCTAATTTCCCTTCAAACAGTTTTGTCAACTCATCACCACATTTTTCATTGGCAACACCATCATCTCCTTCCGAAAGCGCAGCTAACATATAATCAACTATTGCTGCATGAATCTTAGCATCATCCAATGGACACTTTGTAGCATCAGCCTCTTGGTTGATGACATCTTGCAAATGTTTCTTTGCTTGTTCTAATGTACTCATATTTATTCCTTTCTTGCTCACTTCTGAAATCCCATAGAAACAAGCATAAATTAAAACGGAAAGCGTGGGATCTCCTCGTTACTCGTCCCACTGATTGAGGCCTTCGCATTGCCCAGGATTGTTGAACGAGCAACATCGAAGCCCACGCCGATATGTGTACACTTTTCCCTATACGGATATAAGACTTATCGCTTGACGCAATAAGCCATACCAGTAAAGGGATGTGGCTAAAACACATCCCGAGGGCATCTACCGTTGCATTGCTCATGACAATCCTTGAAGTTTGCGAAGTTTCAATCAGTCTAGAACAAAGCGCCAAGTAAACGCTCTATATTATGTCACGACACCTCTACCCTCCCAAGTCCTCGTCTCAACCATCTCCCCTTTAAAAAGGAAGAAAAGCATCAACTCGGCGTGAGCGAACGGGTATCTGCGTGCAAAGGTAATGAAAATAATCGGAAAGTCGTATCATTTCCGATTATTTTTTTCAAGAAACATAAAGATTCTGTTGTGTGAAGGCACACAACAGCCATAAAACTCTTGTATTTATTCTATTTTGAATAAATCATCCAGCACCACCTCGTTCTGAATGTTTTGCCAACCAGCATTATGCTCCACACCATACGAAGTTATCATCGTTAGATGGAGGGTCTTCTTCGTTCCTGTCGCCTGCTTGAACAACTCCCTGCGCTTGATTAACCAAGCCGCATAATCGGGAATAATGGAATAAGTACACAAGTAAAAATACAAAAGTCTACTACGCTAACCCCTTAAAAAATGGCGTTAGCGTAGTAGACTTTTGATATTTAAGAGGAGAAGGTACAGAAAAACAGCTGTTAACTGTTAACTCTGTTAACCCCTATTTCAAATTCTTATCCAGAAACTCCAGCATTTTCTTCTGCGCCTTCAAACCGCAGGAATGAGGGATTTCCCAAAGCTCCGTATCCAGCAGATTATCTGCTCCCTGACTCTTCCAAACCTTGTGCATTTCGGTGAAAGCATCTTTTACACCAGGCACAGGGAAGAGCTTGTCTTTTGTGCCATTGATGAAGAGCATCGGCTTCGGACAGGCGAGGGAGGCGATGTGAGGATAGTCGAGATATTGCCTTAACCCCGGAATGCAATTTGCAAAACCGCCATTCTCCTTTCTTCCGAATCTCCGGGTAAGCTGAGCATCCGTGGTTATCATCCAGCAGATGGAAGCACCCGCCTTGATTCTATCCGATAATGCAGAGAGCATCCACGAACGATAGGCTCCCATCGAACAGCCCACGCATCCGATACGCTTCGCATCTACCATCGGCAGCGAAGCCAGGAACTCGGTGCTGGCGATATCATCGTAAGTCATGAAGGCAGAGAGGTCTCGTCCCAGCATCATCATGTTGCCGGCTATGAGATCGTATTTGTTTCTATCCACGCCCTCCTTCCGGCCTCGTTCTCCCCACATCGGCGCATCAATCGAAAGCACCACGTAGCCATGTTTCGCCAGGTAATCGCCCACGTACTGACCCTCGTAAAGCTGGTTTACCCACGCATCAGCATCGTCCAGAACCTCCTGGTTGGCAGCCTTCTTCTTTTCAGAAATCTTCCCATCCGCATCCTGCTCTTCAGATGCGATGAAGAAAGGGCGAATCATCTTCTCCTTTCCTATAAAGAGATGGGCACCATGGTCGTGGAGCGCCACTACGGCTGGGAATTTTCCATCTCCTCCATCCGGAATCAGAAGATAAGCCGTAATTCGGGAATAGGCGTTGATATTAAAGGCGATTTTCTGCGCCTTATATCCGTCTCTCTGCTCCTCGCCCAATACCTCCATATCCCAAGCCGCAGCCGCTTTCGGAGGCGTCATCATACACTCGAAAACCTTTGCCCTTGCCGCCTTCTTCCACTTCTTGAAGTTCTTAATCGGGCTGTTGCCCCAAGCCATCGGATAGGTCAATTCCTTCTTCAGCGTTTCTACATAGGTAGGAATCTCTCCCTGCCATTCATACTTCTCCCGCTTCTGAAGCTTCGGCTTCGGAGAGGTCTGTGCAAGCGATACAGGGGTTTGTGCAAGCGCCACCGACGCCTGCAACAATGCTATAATACTATATGTGATAATCCTTTTCATTCTCTTGTCTTGTTTTGTTAGAAATCTTTCTTCCTGTTTATAAGATTAGTTATTGTTTGCAAAATTAAGAAATTATCCGCAAAAAGAGCCCAATAATCTCGAATTTTTTGCGTACCTTTGCCTAAACATCTATAAATAACGGATAAAACATTCATAAACAACAGATAAAACATCATCAAATAGAAAATAAAGACATGAAAATAGCAGTTTTTTGTTCAGCAAATAAGAATATCGACCCCGACTTCTTCACGATGACTGAAGAGATGGGAAAGTGGATGGCTGAGAACGGTCACGACCTGGTTTTCGGCGGCTGCAACTCTGGTCTGATGGATTGCATTGGCAAGGCAGTGAAGGCGAATGGCGGCAGAACCATCGGTGTGGTTCCTACGCTTGTAGAGCGAGGCGGCAGAACCTTCCCTGACCTCGACATCGAGATTCCGTGTGATAATCTCAGCGACCGCAAGGACCTGATGCTTGCCCAGAGCGACATCTTCGTAGCCCTTCCTGGCGGCATCGGCACCCTGGATGAAATCTTCACCATCGCCGCCGCCCACACCATCGGCTACCATCACAAGATGGTGATTCTCTACAACATGAAAGGCTTCTGGAACTCCACCATCGCCCTGCTGGATGACATGGCTGATAAGGGGGTAATTCGTGGCAATTGGCGGGATGTGATAGAAGTGGCGGATAACCTGGAAGAACTGGCAAAAATGTGCATTTAAGGAGAAAGAGCGGGAAAACAACTGTTAACTGTTAACTCTGTTAACCCCAGTTGTTCTTCCGCTCTTGATATTTTCTTCAAGACCATCTATCCCTTATTTTCTTTCCCCAAGAGAAAATCGGAGAGGCTCATCATCAGAATGCCTTCTTCATTATAACCCGAACGATACCTATCCCCTACGATAATCAGTTTGCGAAAGCCATCATTTACATTCAAAAGAGAAGCCTGCTCCTGATCTACCTTCTCCTTATCTGGCAAGGCGTAAGCCGACTGGATATAGAGGCGTTCATCATGACGGTTCACCACGAAATCTATCTCAAGATTCCTACGCTGCAGCTTGCCATTCTCATCCCGCTTGAAGCTCTCTACTGACCCCACATCCACAGTATAACCCTGCTTCCGCAACTCGTTATAAACCACGTTTTCCATGATATGGGTGAATTCTATCTGTCGGAAATCTACCACGGCATTTCTGATACCGATGTCCTCGAAGTAATACTTGGTACCAGTACCAATATATTTGCGCCCCTTCACATCATAGCGCAAAGCCTCGCTGATGATGAAGGAATCCTGCAGGTTCTCCAGATACCTGCCAATAGTTTTAGTACCGATTTCCACTCCTCCAACAGATTTGAACGTATTAGAAATTCGCTGCACATTCGTACAGGAACCAATCGTAGAAGCCAGAAGGCGCACCAACTCGCGCATCCCATCAGAATTCTTCAGGCGATTACGCTCCAAAACATCCTTCAGATAAACCGTCTCGTAAATCTCACGAAGATAATTCTGTTTCGCTTCAGGAGTTTCCATCTGCGCCACAGCAGGCAATCCACCATAAAGATAATAGGTTTCCAGGGCTTGACGCTCCTCTCCTCCTACCACCTCGTAGTATTCGGCAAAACTCAGTGGATGGATTCGGATTTCCCAACCTCTACCACGAAATTCAGTTATCACATCCTTCGATAAGAATCGGGCATTGGAACCAGTAACATATACTTCGGCATTCTCCACATGGAGATAAGAGTTGAGCACATCCTCAAACTCCTTTACCATCTGAACCTCATCCAAGAGAATATAATACCTATCCTTATCTTTCATCAAAGCATCGATATGCTCCAGCAAAGCATCAGGATCACGGAGTTTCTTGTTTCTACGGTCTTCAAGATTTATTTGTATGATATGATCTTCCGCAACACCTCTTTCAAGCAAATGCTTACAAAAGATGTTGAAGAGAAGGAAGGATTTACCACAACGGCGAATGCCGGTGATAATCTTTATCATCCCATTGCTTTCTGCCGAGATGAGTTCTTTCAAGTATGCTTTACGTTCAAAATACATAGTTTTATGACGTTTTTTTGTGTCAAGACACGATTTTCTGTCGCAAATATACGCTTTTTACACAACTTCACCAAGTTTTATCGTAATTTACACGAAATATTTAAAGGTATTTAAACAAAGAAAGAGCGGAAAAACAACTGTTAACCCCCAGTTGTTCTTCCGCCCTTAATCATTCTAAAATCTTATCTATTATCTCCAATAAGAAATCTCCAATAAGCATACTATACTATTGAACAACAACTTTCTTCACGGAGCCATCGCTATACTTCACGATGTTCAAGCCCTTGGCAGGCACTTCCAATCGCTGACCATCCGCAGAATAGCGAGAGATTTCCTTAGCATCGCCAGAGGTCGTAATATGATTGATGCCAGTAGGATCATACTCTACGATATTAGCAAATATACCCCAATATGTAAACCTATAATCATCATAAGTCCCTTTTGGAACATACAAGATGCATTTTTCCGTATTTGCATCCTTAAAAGTAGAAGCATCAATTGATAAAGGAGATTCCCAACTTACATATATGTTAGACAAGCCGCTGCAACCTTTAAAAGCTGATTCACCTATTGAAGTAACACTGGAAGGAAGGGTGAGACTGGTCAAGCCGCTGCAACCTTCAAAAGCAGACTCACCTATCTTGGTGATACTAGAAGGGATGCTCAAGCTAGTCAAGTTTACACCTTTATAAAAAGAACAACTGCCAATTTTATCTACACCAGAAGGAATTTCTAACTTTGTAAGTTCCTGCCCATTATGATAGTATTTAATTGCAACGGGAATACTTGTCAAATCGTGAGAATGAGAAAGGTAGGTTTCTAAATCAGAATCTAAGAGATAATTACACTCTTTTAAATTAATGCAACCAACAAAAGCCCACCTACCTATTGAAATGACACCAGAAAGGGTGAGGCTAGTCAAGCCGCTGCAATCATTAAAAGCAGACTCACCTATCTTGGTGACACTAGAAGGAAGGGTGAGACTGGTCAAGCCGCTGCAACCTTTAAAAGCAGACTCACCGATGACATCATCCGATGTATAATATATATAATAAGCATTTACATAATAATAATAATCTCCTCCCTGCACTATTTTTGCCTCTGAGAGATCCAAAGTCGCCAACTTTCCCTCAGTGCCCTTTCCCTTATAGTCACGCCCCGCCATTTCGCGTATGAAACGAAGATCGGTGCCATTAATCTCACCCATAATCTTAAGATTGGTAATCTTATATTTCTTTGTATCCCCAATCTTACTTGGCAAAGTTCCTGCCTTTTCCAATTTGATGGTGATTTGCTTTGTTATTAAATCACCATCAGCTGCATGGATTGCCAAGCAACCCAACACCATAAATACTACTGTTACAAACAGACCTTTTAATGTAAATGTTCTCATATATCTTTTCTTAAATTATTATTCTTTTGTTGCTAATATTGCTGTAACAAAATCCTTAAAATCTTTTCTTTTTACTTTCCCACAAATCTGACATTTAGGATTCATCTGTGAATTTATGACATAATAGTCACCCTCACGCTCAATACAAGCATGAGCAAAGCTATTGCGCAAATGCTTAAGCAACGGCGCACAAACCCCCGTTTCCTTGTAACACAGAGTATTTGGTGTCTCAGGAAAACTCAACTTTATTTTATTTTTGCCTGTATCATGAATCAAAGAAACTTTGTTTTTAATCTCAAGTGGCACTTTCTTATAGGAATAACCCTTATGATTATCCTTCCCCTCATTTTCATACTGATACAGAACGTCATAAAAAAGCTTGAGATCATCAGGCTTCAAAGAAGTTTTAAATTGTTCCATACACAAAAAGTTTATTGATTTTTATTGCGCTCTGCGATGATTTTATCGTATTCATTTTTAGTAAAATCCTGTCCACATTGCGTGCAAACATAATCACCAGTTTTCTCCTCTACATAACCCCACCCCAAATGAGTTTCTTTCTCAAATTTAGGATGTGAACAAGGTTTGTTCCCCCATAATTTACGAAGTTTTTCTGCTTTTAAAAAATCCATATCGTTTCCTTTCCAAACCAACCCAATCACCCAAGGCTAGCAGCTAAAAAAACAGAAAGCGTGGGATCTCCTTGCTGCTCATCCCACGTTCTGAGGCCTTCGCATTGCCCTACACTGTTGAACGAGCAACGTCGAAGCCCACGCCGATATGAATACACTTATCCCTATACAAGTATAAGACACATTGCATTACACAATATGCCATACCAGTAAAGGGATGTGGATAAACACATCCCGAGGGCATCTACCGTTGCGTTGTTCGTGACAGTGTAAGAAAGTTGCGAAGTTTCAGAACGTCAAGAACAAAGCGTCAAGTAAACGCCTTATTGTTATGTCGGAATACCTCAACCCTCCCTATTCCTCGTCTCGGCATCACCCATCAATAAAGAAGGAAGAAGCCTCAACTCGGCGTGAGCAGAATTGGTATCCACTTGCAAAGGTAAACAAAATAATCGAAAAGTTGCACATCTTTCACCAACTTTTTTGCTAGCAACATAGAAAAAAGTATGTGTGAGGGCACACAATGGGGAATATCAAGGATAAAATCTAGAAAATGTTCGAGCTGTACGGTTGAAAGTGAATAGAGAAAGAGCGGAAAACAACTGTTAACTGTTAACCCCAGTTGTTCTTCCGCTCTTGATTTTTCTAAAATCTTATCTATTATCTCCAATAAGAAATCTCCTATTCTGCCAGCAGCTTCTCTGCCATCGCCTTACCCAGAGCCTCGCACTGCGCCTTTACCTCTGGAGTAATCGCCTGCTTCATATCTACAGGTTCGCCCACTGGCTCGTAGTGGAGCTTGGTGTCGTTCCACTCCTGAATCTTTGCTACTGCCTTGCTTGCCCAGCAATGAGAACCGTACCAACCGAGGAGGTGGTTCTTGATGTCCTTGTTGGCAAGCTCGGAGAGGAGAACCTCCATCTCGTGATAAAGACCGGCATTGTAGGTTGGAGCACCCACGATGAGACCCTTGTAGCGGAAGATGTCGCGCAGGATGTAGCTGTGGTGAGTCTTCGAGATATTATACATCACGATGTTCTTCACGCCAGCCTTGCTTGCTGCACGGGCGATGATTTCAGCCATGCGCTCGGTGTTGCCGTACATGGTGCCGTAGCAGATAACGAGGCCCGGCTCCGTCTCGTACTTCGACATCTTATCATACATGCCGATTACCTTCTCAATATGCTCGTGCCAAACCGGACCATGGGTTGAGCAGATGTAATCCAGATCCACGCCAGCCAACTTCTTCAAGGCATTCTGAACAGGGATTCCATACTTACCCACAATGTTTGAGTAGTAGCGAACCATCTCCAGCCAGAAAGTCTCGCAGTTGATTTCCGTATCGATGATTCCGCCGTTCAGCGCGCCGAAGCAGCCGAACGCATCGCCCGAGAAGAGCACCTTGTTCTTCGCATCGAGGGTTACCATGGTTTCTGGCCAGTGAACCATAGGGATGAGAACGAAGCTCAGCTCGTGGTTGCCCAGAGAGAGGGTTTCGCCATTCTTCACCTCTACCACATCATCGGTAACGCCGTAGAAGCCTTCGAGCATTCCCAGGGTCTTCTTGTTGCCCACGATCTTGATGTTAGGGTAATATTTCTTGATGAGGGCGATGGAGCCGCTGTGGTCAGGTTCCATGTGGTTGATGATGAGGTAATCGATTTCGCGGTCGCCAATCACCTCGTGGATGTTCTCCATAAACTGGGTGAAGAAATCCACCTCTACAGTATCTACCAGCGCTACCTTCTCATCGTCAATGATATAAGAGTTGTAGCTCACTCCGTTAGGCAAAGGCCAGAGGCCCTCAAAACGATGCTTGTTGCGGTCGTTAACGCCTACGTAATAAATCTTGTTTGTAATCTCAGTCATAATCTATATATTTTTATAATTCCTTCTTCTTTTGCTCTCCAAATTCTTTGGAAACATAATTGTAGATGTCCTTGCAGCATTCGGTGGAGAACTCCTGGGCACTCTTCAGGAGGCTATCCCATTGCGCCTCAGATAATCCACGGTCGATATCCTCGCGGGTGATTCCATCCTTAATCAGTCCGAATACGAAACCGGCATTGAAGTTATCGCCGGCTCCGATGGTGCTCACCGGCTTCATCTTCTTCGAAGGATAACTCTTGGCAAAACCGTTCTCGGCTCTCACCTCCACAGGGTCAGCACCCTGGGTGCAGATAAACTTCTTGCAGTAGAAACTGATTTCGGCATTATAAACCTTATCCGCCTCCGGTTTCTTATAGAGGATTCCGAAGTCCTCATGGCTGCCACGCACAAAATCGGCGTGCTCCAGGTTCTCTATCAGATTAGGCGTAATCTTCATGATTTCGTTCTGATGAGAAGCACGGAAGTTGATGTCGTAATAGAGGATGGCACCGTGATTCTTGGCGTACTCCAGGAAACCAGCCACCTGAGGGCGAACCACCGGATTCAGGGCGAAGAACGAACCGAAGAGCACGATGTCGCCAGGATTGATTTCCGGAGTGGCAAACTCCAGCTGGTCGTGGGGATGATCCTTGTAGAAGATGTAGTCGGCATTGTTGTTCTCGTCGAGGAACGCCAGCGAGAGCGGCGACTTCGATTCCGGAAAGATGCTCACATTGTCGGCATTCACCCCATTATCTCTCAGAAACTGAATCACATACTCACCAATACGGTCGTTGCCCGCCTCGCTGATAAACGAAGCGTTCACGCCCGAACGTCCCAACGAGATGACAGCATTGAACGATGAGCCACCCGGTACTGCCTCTATCGGCTTGCCGTTCTTGAAGATGATGTCAAGCACGGTCTCTCCTATTCCTATAACCTTACGCATTGTTTTATGTCTCTTTTATATTTTTTTGGGGACAAAGATAAGTCTTTTTGGCGATAATGCAAAATAAATGCTCAATATTTTGGATAAATTACATTTTCAATGTAACTTTGCACCTTGAAATGAAATACAATACTTATACATTAGACAACGGACTCCGCATCATCCACCTGCCATCGGATAGCAAGGTGGTGTATTGCGGCTACCAGATAAATGCCGGCACCCGCAACGAGGAGCCGGGCGAGGAGGGCTTGGCGCATTTCTGCGAGCACGTCACCTTCAAGGGCACCGAACGCAGAAAAGCGTGGCACATACTCAACTGCCTGGAGAGTGTGGGCGGCGACCTGAATGCCTACACCAACAAAGAGGGCACGGTGTATTACTCCGCCATCCTGAAGGAGCACATCGCAAGGGCCGTGGATTTGCTTTCCGACATCGTCTTCCACTCGGTTTATCCGCAGGCGGAGATAGATAAGGAGGTGGAGGTAATCTGCGATGAGATAGAGAGCTATAATGATTCGCCAGCCGAACTGATATATGATGAGTTTGAGAATATCCTCTTCAAGGGTTCGCCGCTGGGGCATAATATCCTGGGCACAGCCGAGCAGGTTCGGGCTTTCAAGACGGAGGATGCGCTGAGGTTCACGCAGAAGCTTTACCGGCCGGATAATGCGATATTCTTCGCTTATGGGGATATTGATTTCAAGAAACTGGTGAAGCTTATCGGGAAGGCGCTCACAGATGATAGTTCGGGCAAGCTTGCTGAGAAGGGTTGTCACGCAGATTTCGCAGATGACGCAGATTCCTCGGGAGAAACGGGAGACACGGGATTCGCGGGGGCACGGGATTCTGAGATTACGCAGATGTCGCAGGCTCCGCAGATGACGCAGATTTCTAGGGGAGCGATAGATTCTCAGGGAGCGATAGATTCGATGGGGTCGATGGATCCGATGGGTTCGCCTGCCGGGCAGACGATTGTGATGCAGAAGAATACGCATCAGGCTCATGTGATGATTGGAACCCGGGCTTACGATGTGAACGATGACCGCAGAATGCCGCTCTATCTGCTTAATAATATGCTGGGCGGACCGGGCATGAACGCCAAGCTGAACCTCGCCCTCAGAGAGCACAACGGCTTGGTTTACACCGTAGAAAGCACGATGGTTTCCTATGGCGACACGGGCACCTGGAGCATCTATTTCGGCTGCGATGAGCACGACGTGAAGCGCTGCCTCCGCCTGGTTCGCAAGGAACTGGATAAGTTCATGCAGAAACCATTGAGCGACGCCCAGCTCAAGGCCGCCAAGAAGCAGATAAAGGGCCAGATAGGAGTGGCTTGCGACAACCGCGAGAACTTCGCCCTCGACTTCGGCAAGAGCTTCCTGCATTATGGCTGGGAGAAGAACGTTGACCGCCTCTACGAGCAGGTGGATGAGATTACCGCCGCCCAGATTCAAGCCGTGGCTCAGGAACTGTTTGATAAAGACAGGCTCACCACCCTGATTTTCAAGTAGTTCTTGAAAGACAGAAGGCAATGCTCCACACGCCATAAAAAAAGAAGGCAATGCCCCACACGCCCTGAAAGGGCAAAAGCTCCTAGCCCAGGGCAACGCCCTGGGTATAAACAGCATTTCGCTCTGCGCCCTGAAAGGGCAAAAGCTTTAAAATACATTTTTAATAACTAACTTTTATACATTATGATGAAAAAAATCATGTTATCAATCTGCCTCCTCTGCGCCTGCACTACCTTACAGGCTCAAGGACGGAAGCACACAACTTTCTTTGATCAGAGAGCTACGCTCTTTGAAGTTCTCCCAACCAGCAAGAAAGACATCATCTTCCTGGGCAACAGCATCACCAACGGAGGTGAATGGGCAGAGTTACTTGGCAACCCACACGTCAAGAACCGAGGAATCAGCGGCGATAGAGCCGATACCATGCTCGACCGCCTCCACGTCATCACCAAGGGCAAGCCAGCCAAGATCTTCCTCTTGATCGGCATTAACGACCTCGCCGGAGGCCGCAGCGTCGAGGACATCGCCAAGGACATCGATGAGATTGCCGAGCGAATCAAGAACGAATCTCCTTCTACCCGACTCTATCTGCAGAGCGTTCTGCCGCTGAACCCAAAGTTCAACATGTTTGTTACCCACATGAACCGCAAGAAGGATGTTCCTGCCCTCAATGCCCTGATCAAGGACATCGCCAACCGCCGCGGCTTGACCTACATCGACCTCTTCTCTGAGTTCGTGGCTCCTGGAACCCAGGACATGAACCCGAATTATACCAACGATGGCTTGCATCTGCTCGGAAAAGGCTACCAGAACTGGGTTAGAATCCTGAAGCCATATCTTGGGAAATAAATTCAAAAGAGATAGATTTACCTACATATCAATAAGTTACGTAATTTCTTCTATGTGGTAAATCTCAAAATCATCCTCGAATAGGGGTATAAACAAAGAAAATCGGGCTGTTAACTGTTAACCTGTTAACCGCCCGATTCCTTTTTATATAATGTATGTCTGATTTTTTGTTGTTAAACGAAAAAAGGAGCATCATCCGCTCCTCATCCGGAAAGCCCCATTGGCTCCCCTCCTACATTCTGGAAGCCCATTTGGCTTCCTGCTTTGCTTCAATTACTGTTTTTGAACTTTTAATGTTCTTTACTTTTAAATACCTGAACTTCTTAAAGTCGTTGAACTTCATAAAGTTCATTACCTCGTTGGCTTTTACTTAAGCGAGCTTGTTGCTTGCTGCGCCAACTGTTGCAGCGAATGCTACTACTGCTGCGAATGCAATTCCTAATACTAACATAACTTTTCCTTTCTTTACTTTAAATTAAACATTATCCTTTATATTAACAATCTTTCAACGTTACCCTGCTTCTCCAATCTTTCACCTTATCTAATACCTTCGTTTATCCTATCTAATACCTTCGTTATCCTTACTCTAACAATCTTTCTTCCTTATAACCAATACTTTATGTTACCTGAACTAACAATCTTTTATCCTTCTTTCTTAATTCCGGTGCAAAGATACAAACTTTTGTGTTCGCACACAAATATTTTAGAAGAAAAGTTTCAGAAACCCCCGATTTCTTGATAAAGGTCAAGTACCTTTACATTCTCGTTACAAAATCAGGCACGGATTACACGGATCCGTGCCTAATCTATTCTACGCTGCCATTCCCGGCGTTCCATAATGCCCATACTTGCCTATGAACTTAGCCGTCTTCGAGAAGGTGCCATCCTCGTTCTTCACGATGAAACCACGCTTCTTCCAGTTGCACAGCAAGATGGCAAGTTTCGTCTTCGTGCCGTGAATCTGACACACACGCTGAATCTCCACCTTATCAAAGATATCGTGAACATAGAGCAGAAGATTGCTCACACCCGTAGCATGATAAACCATACGGCTGTCGGCATCTATCGCCTCCTGCATCTGATTGCCGAAGAAACGCATCTTGCACCACAAATCATACTTCACGCTCCACTCTATGAAATCCTCTATCGACTTCTCCCACTTCTCGCCATTAGCCAGATAAAGCACCATCGCACGGCGGAAACCATTTGCCAAACCACGCTTGGCAAACTCGGCGTATGGCTTGTTGTAAGCCAGCTGAGCCGTCTCCATAATCTCATTCTCCAGTCGCTCGATGAGCAGTCGCGCCTTCTTGCAATCCTTGAAACCGCTGGTGCCGTTGAGATGATGAATGTAAGGAGCCAGCTGCGCCTTGAACAGGGCATCATACTCGCCTACCACCGGACGCGGAGCGAAATCGGGACGGATGATGGTGGCTAGCGACAAGCGGCTCACGGCGCCATCAGCCACCTCTCTTACCGAGAAGAACTTCTGGGTAACGGCGATGGTGCTCGAAGCATTCCAGTTGAAACGGGTCTTCACCTGCGCCGTAACGCTCTTTACGCCTACACGCTCCTGACCATCCAGCGAGCAATCCCAGCAACAGCGAATCAGCTGACTAGGGTCGTTGAACTTCTTGAGCATATCCACCTCGTCCATCTTGCAGTAGAGGAAGCCGTCGCCAGCCTTCTGCACATCGTCGAGACGCTGGATGTAGGCAGCACGGGTAAGGTCGGGCGAAACGATGCGGATGCAGATATCCTCCGGGCGCACCGGCTTTTTCTTGTTGTCGCCCATGGTGCTCACCTCATCCTTCCAATCCTGCTCCTTCTGGCGGTTCACCTTATCCATCTGCACCAGGTCGTCGATGATGCAGTCGATAGCCCCATTCACCAGCGATTTGCCCGAAGACATCGCTGCCACCAGCAGATTCATCATTGCCGGCTCGTGCACCTGGTTATCGGTGTATCTGAAGCTTACGCCCTTGAGGTGAGCGGCAAGCGGAGGGAACACCGCCATTGCCACGGCTGGCTTGAAATCAGCAGGCACCTTGCTGGTGAGCAGCTTCACGAGCTTAGGCAGCTTGGCAGGCATCTGAGGGGGAACATCGGCGTAGATTCCCGCCTTCTCGGTGACCTGCTTGGCGAGATAATTCTTGCGGGCAATCTCCACCGCCTGCTTCACGAGCTGCGGCATTTCCGTGGATTGAGCCACCTTGCAGGCATTCTCCACAGAGGCGAACGCCTTCGCCTCGTCTTCGCCGAAGATTTCGATAACCTGCTTTATCCAAGCCACCTCGCTATTGCAGATGTATCTGAGCAGGCAGGCTTCACGATAGATGAAGTTATTGCGGTTGCCATGGGCAGGAGCACCGCCCATCAGCTCCACCAGCGCCTTGGTAATCTCCTCATAAGGAACTCCATCGTAGGTTTGCTCATACTGCGCAGCATTGGCTGCCTTTCTCGCCTTCTCCTCCTCGCTCTCGATGGGTTGGAAATCTACGGTTGGAGCAGATGATGATGAAATATCCAGCGGACGGCCGTCAATATCCAATCCTCTCTTTCTATAAGCCTCACGATATTCTGCCACGGCCTCCTCGTCCAGGCGCTTGTACCAGTCGTCGGCAGTATAGATTTGGCTGGTTGCATCGGTGATGAAGATGATGCGCTCGGGAGTAACGCAGCTAGGGTCTTCGGTGGCATGAATGAGCTTGCAGAAGGCACTCTGCGCCTCGGCGATGGTCATTCCCACCGGGATACGGATATCGATGTGCGCCTTGTTACGAGCCGAACGTTCCACGTGAAGCACTTTCCCCTTCCAAAGCTCGATGTCATCGGCAGAGAAAATCTTCTCTCTGAAAAGCTTCTCCTCTGCATCATCAAACATTCCGTTCAGCAGCAGGGCATTCTTCACGGCCACCTCTACCTCCTCCGGGTTGTCGATGTCAACGGTGGTTTGGAAGGTAAAGGCCTCAGGGTCGATGGTCTTCTGGGCACGATGGTCGTCGATGAAATGGAAGTAGTGAGGCGAACGGAACGGCAACTGCTTCTTCAGGACGGAAATCTGCTTGTCGAGCTGCTTGAAGGTCTCTCCCGCCTTCATCTCCTCCTGCTTGGCGGTAAGGTCGCGAATCTGCCCTACGAGCTGAGAGAGCCAAGGCTGCTTGGTGAGCTCGGTGTAGTAATCGAGAAGATAAGTAGAAATCTTACCCATGTTCGCATTGCGATTAGGGTTCATGGCGATGAGACGACGGCTCATCTGCTTGCACTCATCAAAGGATAATAACTGTTTCATAGTTCTTTCTTTTTTTTTATTTTGTTTGAAAGTTAATAGGCAGATTGTTTCCAAAACTGCCGCTCTCCATTTTGAAAAGCGATGCAAAGGTAACAAAAAAGAAAGTAACTCCATTATTATACCTCTGCCAGCGGATGGTGTATAAAAATATGGGGGAAGAGGGATAAAAGTTTTTAGATTAAGGGATAAAGAGTGGTATAAAACATGATAAAAGCAAGAAAAAAGAAAAAGAACGAGGAAGAAACAAAAAAAACGTTGGCAACAGATTTCAATCCATTGCCAACGTCCCTTATTTCTTAAGCCAATCATCTAAAATAATACCCTTCTTAAAGGCTTCTTCCCTCAAGATTCCCATAAAAATATCAACAATCTCACAATAACGATTGAATTTTGCTTCCTGCGTATTGACAAGCTCTTCCTGCTGCAGACATTTCCATTCCAATGCCTTATGGTTAGAAAAGGGAGCGACTCCTGCTTGCCTCAAATCATCCCTACCGCAGAGAGGAGCTTTCGGACCGGATATTTTTTTGCCTTCAAATAGCTCTTCCAAGAAAGTACAGAACGACTGAGGAGAATTGGATGGGAGTAGTTCCCAATCGCCCATCAGGCGGAAAACAGGATACCAATAGACCTTTTTTGAAAGAAACATGCCATAATATCCCCTCTTCTGATAAACAGCAATCTTCAAGACTGCCTTTTTCACCAATTCCCTGAGTTCCTCCTTATGCTCTCCAATCGCAGGTTTCTTCCCCACTGTCTTCATCGCCAGCAACGATTCCTCATTGCCGTGCTTGCCCCACTGCTTCACATCCTTCACCCTGCCGTTCATGATCATCAGGATGATGCCCGAGAGCAGCTGCTGCATCTTGCGTCTCGGCACCCGCTTGTAGAACACCTGACGGAGAAAATCAACGGGGTCTGCCTTGAACGTGCGATAGAGATTAAAGGGGAATGCCTCCAGCTGCAGCTCTATCTGGTCGAGCTGGTCGCGATAGTCGTAGGTGCCCGTCTGGCGGGCGAGGATTTCGGTGGGCGTATCCACGAAGAAGCATAGCGCCGCCTTCTCGCGATAAGAGGAACTGGTGATGAAGCCCATCTCCGTGAGCAGTTCTTCTCTGAATTTCTGCACCTCCTCATCCTTCACCAGGGCAAGCTTCTTGAGGAGTCGGTTTCGGGCTTGGGTGGTTTCCCGGGAATAGTCGTTGCGCTGGTTCTCCAGGAATTTACGCAGACGCTTCTTGGCTTCCTGCAGGAAATTGCCCAATTCACTTTCGAGATCTTCTATCTCCGAAGAAGCCAATGGTTCCTGGAACGAAGTCTTCTGGTTCGCATCGAACGCATCTTTTTGGTTCGATTCGAGGGAATTCTTTCTGTTCTCCTCGAGGGCATTCTGAATACGGATGATGCGCCCTATCAATTCTTCGAGCATTCGGGTGCTGGCACTGAATCGGGCCAGCTTATCGATGGTAAGGATAGGACCCGTGTAGTGCCAGTCGTCATACTCCCTATCATCATACATCTTGCTTCGTGCTTGCTCCAGCTCTTCATCGGTTGCCCTTATCATGGCCTCCACCTTCAGGTAAAGTCCCGACTTGTCGTTCTCACCCTTGCTGCCCCATCCCACGCAGGTGGTTCGCAAGCTTACATCATGCGATGCGATGATGGCAGCTCTCACATCTTCCGATTCCAATGCTCCCACGAATCCCACGGCAACATCGTCTTCATCATAAGCTCTTACGGCAATTAAGTCGCAGACATTATCGTCGTCGGGCACCAGACAGATGGTTTTGCCCAGTGCTTGCTTGGCGTACTCCACCTCGTGATTCTTCACATCGCTATGGGTAAGCCCTACTATATGAAATTTCAGTTTATTCATCTGCTTCTTTTTATTTTTGATTCTTTGATTTCATGATTCTTTGATTTCTTGATTCTTTAGAATCTCGATTCTTTGTTGTTGATAAGTTGAAGGCAAAAATACGGATTAAAATCGATACCACCAAGCATTCTTGCAAAAAAGTTTAGTTTTAGTTAAAAGTTGATAGTTGAAAGTTGAAAGTTAAGAGTTGAAAGTTTATAGAGGGTTAACAGGGTTAACAGTTAACAGCCGTTTTTCCCTACCCCCTCTTGCGTACATTATTATATTTAAATATATATATATACTTCTTTTTATGTTGGGGGGTATACATTTTCAGCTGTTAACTGTTAACCCTGCTGCGCTGTTGGTTTCTCTGAAAGCTTCTTTGACAGCTTCTCTGTTGGCTCCTCTGAAGGGATAACAGATGCCTCGCTTTGGTCTTCATTGATAACCGGAGGGCGTCATCATAGATGGCAAGGAATGCTGCAGAACGAAGACCGAAAAGCCAGCAATATGTTTCCTTAAGGAAACTACGAGTTTCATCGCTGGAAAGTACGTATTTTTTATAAGTGATTGAGAATGAGATAAGTTTTTATCTCATAAAAAGAAGAGGTTACGAATTAGAAATAAACAGAATGTAGCATCCTGCTGTGATTTGCATAACCATTCAAAGAACTCTTTCGGTTGCAAAGGTACGATATTTAATCGGGGATAAAGAATGTTTTAAGATTTTTTATCCTCGATTTTTTGCTTGGATAAATCTGTTTTTATTAACCATACTTTTCTCTATTCTTTGCTATTTCCATTTCAATCCATTCAAACATATGTGGCAAGGTTTCCTGTTTTGAATGGTCTATTTCGTTTGCATATTCCCATCCTTTCGTGTGTTTTGTATAAAAGTCAGCCGTCGTCGAAGAAAGACAGTCCTCGTACCTCAGACTAACTTCCTCCGACTATGGCACGGCAAGAAAAATCCTTGGCGGTATGCCTTGAAATGCTTCAAGACTATACTGCCAAGGACTTTTCTTTGTTTGCCGTGCTGACATTTCTCCTATTCCTCTAAAGAGCCCATGTCAAGTTCATGCCACCTATATACCGCACACCAATCAGACAGTAAACAGGTTTCTTCTGCCATTATCCCAAGATTAAATTAACACCTTTGTTTTGATGTGACTTGCTAAATTTTGCTAACGATGCTTCATCAATGGTTCACTTGTGTTCATCTCCTTGACGCATACCTTGCCAACCTTACGGAAGACTTTCAATTGTCGTTCACTATCCATCTGTTTCCATCAGAGCAGCACAAAGTGGTTTGCTATCAGCACCTGCATGCCGAATGCGATGGGTCTACCACCATCTCTTTAAAAGCTACGACTGAAATCTATCAAATATAGCCAATACCGGATATCATCCTGTCTCAGAACACACCTATTGTAGCAAAAAATACCTTCTTACATTAAATCCATTTACATCTTATAAATCGAACTAAACATTTGCTCTTCGTCTTTGGAAACCTTAATAGAAATCGTATTAATAGGTCTGTTGTGGACAGATTTCCTTAAAATCCCTCCAAAATTTGGCCTTTTTGTATAATTCGACACTCTCTGCAGGAACATAAAGAATTGTATTCTGCAAGCCCTTACCTTCACCTACTAATATAGGAGGAACCTCTTCTGTAAGGTGCAACCGTTTTATAGTGCATCCATATAATGCACTTGGAGGCATTTTTACATTGAAAGTAGGAAGAACTAAATCTTCTATTACCGATTTAGTATTAAAAGCCCCCATTCCAATCTCAGCCAATTGACAGTAACTATCAAAAGATATGCTTTTTAAACTGGAGCAACCCGCAAATGCCAGTATGTCTATTTTCTTAATATTTGCTTCTACGTTTATACTATCTAAAGATGTACAACGATAGAACGCTTTGTATGGAATGCATTTCAAGTCTCCTGGTAAATTTACCCTTTCTATATTTGAATTACTAAACATCTCATCAAGTATTGTATTTCCAGATGCATCTGTAGTGCACGAGAACATATTAAGATTCTTTATGGAACTGTTCGGTCCATTAGTCAATCTATATAGACAAATCATATCACTCACATTTAACCTTCCTGATAATGTTAATGTTCTTATATTACGACAGTTTGCAATATCAGAACCCAGAAGAGTCCCAAGTGTACCCTCTCTATATATATTTATATTTTCATTTTCATTAAACAAACGGGGCTCTTGTTGCAAAGTAATATGCTCGGTAGTTCCTATTTCTGCTATAGAAATATCGAGGATGGCCTGTCTACCCAAAGATAAATTTTCATCAACTTTAAGAACGACTTTATTCGTTTGTCCGTCTTTTTCGTGAGAAACCATTTTAATCCAAGAAGGATTCCAACCTATTCTACTTATACTACATTCACAATTGACATTTGCTTCAAAAGATACTTCAACCATTCCACCTTCACGTGTTATCTGCACAAGTTTATACGGAATATATACACGTTTCTCTGCCTCCTGTTTTATTGTTAGGAGTCTGATGTCATTACCATTAGTAAATTTGACATATGCGCACCTTTCGTTCCATCCTTTGTTCTCTGAAATTTTAATAGAACAATAGCTAATACCATCATTCCCTTCTTCTTTATTGATAGTAATCCAACTATTGTTCTGGTTGTCATTATTATTCATCGTCGCAATCCAACTGTCTGAGTTACAGCCAATAGTTATAACCCGACATGTTGACTCATAATTGACAAACAAACCGTTTGTAAAAAGATTCTCAGTTTCGTTGTCAAACCACCAAGTATCTTCATGTTTTGTCTTATCACATGATAGAAACAGAATGCATGATAATAATGCTAAAATATACAATGGATATTTCATATGTAGATAATTATCGTCTTACATTACTGTAGGACATATATTTAAACTGTATTTATATTTACGTGAGTATTAGACACAAGAAAGAATAGCACTCATAATATCTATAAGTGCGACTGTAAAGTAGGGCTTTTTTCTGTAACAGCTAAGAAATATACATGGTGCTCTTCGACAAAGCCCGTACAAGCCTCCAACAACTCTTGCGGACTAGCCGACAGTTTCTTGTGATATACACTTTTAATGTCAGTCATTGTTAACTTATGACCTTCGCAAAGCATATCTATCAAAACAGTTACTGAAACACCTGAGGTATTAGAGACAACACTTGAATGTTTGATATTGCAGTCTTCCAAGACTCTCATCATGCGATTCTTTTCTGCTGCTATAGACTGGATAAGCTTATTACGATAGCGAGTCAAGTCGCGCAACTTCCGCAGTTCTTTTGGAGGTATGTAACTTGGCTTTAACAGACCTGCAAGATGTAACTTGCAAATCCATTCGCTATCCATTTTGTCTGTCTTGTGACCAGGCACATTCTTTATGTGCCTGGCATTCACTATCCAGACATTTGGAAAGTATTCCTCCAAGACACGCATTACTGGTTTCCAATAAACACCGGGACTCTCCATTGCCACATGAGTAATACCATTAGCTAACTGCCATTCTTTCATTTCTGTCAAACAACTCTGGAAGGTGTTAAAAGAGCGGGGTTTCTTGTGGATACCCACACCATCAATTGTTGCCACCACCACCTACAAATGGACGTCGATACCGCAGCCTCCCTGGATCAACTGAGGAAATGTAATGTTAGCCATAATCATGCAATGTTGGTTATACTCAACAAAGATTGCATACTATTCCCAATTTACATTCGCTCTGGCGTGATTTTTTATCTCATAGATATTTCATAATAAATTGTTTTAAAGAGAATTATAGACTGTACCATATCTAAAGACCAATAATAGTATATGAATTTGCTAACATCGACATAGAAATACTTTTCTCTGGGAAAGTACTAGTCCAATCACGCATAACATAATTATCAAGAACGACATCTCCATCCCAACCACCAACATATAACGAGAATGCATATTTATTGTTTACCTCTTTTGGGTTTTGGTAATATAAATACTCAATGTTAGACTTTGGATTAGTCCATCTGTACATATTTTCAAATCTAAAATTCAATACAATACAACCTTGTGCGTCATTATATATTGTTGGATTTAGTCTTAAAGAACTATTATCCTGTATATACAAACCAAAAAATTTTTTGAATTTGTCTGCAATATCATGGCACTTTTGCTTAAAAACATTAGGCTTTTCGTTCTCTGCTAATTCCTCATCTTTCATAGAGGAAGGATTGTTAATACAGAGTACGATTTTATCTTTTTGCCTTGTATACAAGATTGCTGCAATATTATACAAAGGTATTCCTGTAGATGATTTTCTAACGTAGTATCTTCCTATTTCAATACATGGATTTTCTAACTTATTTTTTTTCTGCATCGTCCCATTGATGGTACTTTCGTATCTTATTTTAAAATTTTTCTCTAGAAAAAAATCAGATAGAGGATATAATCCACCATCTAATACATCAACAATAGTATGAGTCTTTGTATCATCTAATGAAGCACACCACTGCGTCAGGTTTATATCAAGTTTATCTAAATCTGATGTTCCTACATTTGTTCCTTGTTTTCCACCTGCTAATTCAAGATGTACTTCTGTATTCTTAGTGAGTGAGAAGTTACCATCATAATTATAATTGTTCTTGCCAAAAATAAGACTATCAATGTCAATGTTGCCACCTTTCTTTTTTTTCCAAGAAAAAGATGCATTGATTACGGTATTCATATTTTTTTCTTTTGTTTCAATACTGGTATGACGATCTTCTATTCCACGATAAAGACATGTTAGTTTGCCTCCTGTTACATAGCCACTAAGCAAAAACTCTCCGTAAGCTTTCATAATTCCATTTATTGTGTTACCATATAAATCATCCAAAAATGTTTCTGAGAGACATTCACTAGCATATCGTTTACGTTGGGATTCTATAGTATTTAGATTGAAGGAACTTTTAGCATACTTGATGCCAAGTTCACCATAAACAACATTTGTCGAATCGTCAATAAACTTTGTAAATACTTCTGTAGTTCTTTTTTTTCGACCTATAGAAAAAGGACCGATTTTTACCCTAAACCCACTAGATATTTTTTTTACAACAGAAGACTTTTCTATGTATCGCTGAAAATCAGAATAGGTCAAAATATCTGTATTTGTATGATTTATTCCTATTGCAGTTATATTGTGTCCATTATTTATTTTTCTAATCTTTTCAATGTCAAGAATCTGCATACCTATATTCCTAACATCTCCCATAATAGAATTTCCAATGTTATACGAATACCCTAATAGAGCATCCGAATTACAAAGCTGTTCCCCATTTTCCCCAATGAATCTTGTCTTTTGGTTTAAGATTTTTTTTGTCTTTACATCTGGAGCATCTTTTCTTCTTTCTTGATAAACTGTCTTTTCTTGGCTATTTTCATCTAGCACATTCAGAGTATACTCTTCTTTTGAACAAGAAGAGATTAAAAGCATTATAAAAAAAACGCCAAACTGTCCAATTATTTTCATTTTATTATTGTTTTTAGTGAATGTTTAAATTTTGCAGCATAATTAGGAAGTATCTCATTTCCTGTTTTATAATCGTAATATTTTGCAGTATGTGTAGGTGGGTTTGTTTCAGGATTTGCAACTACCACACCTTTCCATATACCAGCAAACTTTATTATACGATTCTCATATTTTGCAGTAGCCACATAATATATAGAAACGTTATATGTTTGCAATTGTGATTCTATTTTTATATAACAATTTGCTGGAGCTAAACCGCTTATTGAGAATGATACAGTTTTAGAAATATTGGAACGATTAAAATATGATGCTTTGCCTCCCGTTGCTTTATGTGGAAGTACAATCTGCTTGGCCTTCACATCTGGAATTTGAAAACAGCAAGGATCATCAAGCTTAAAATCAATATAACTCGCATACTGATTAAAACATGATTGATCAAATACTGTAGTTTTTACATCTGTTACAAAGGTACCTTCATCAGCATAGTTATAATCGCATTCTGACTTTATAGTATATGGTGTACCATCTGTAACGATTGCACTACTTTCATCAAAAGTTATATCACATATAGTAAACCTTTTAATTGGAGATATTCTAAACTCTTGAGTAGGCTTGCTATTATATCTAGCATATCGTATCTCGTTATTTGAATTGACTTCCAAAGAATTATAGAAGAAATCCGACATACTTGTAGAAGATGTATTGAAATACATCTGGTTCTGAATACCAAAATACCCGGTATAAGACTTTGATGGAATAAAACTCCAATCATACATTGATTTATCTAGATTTGCAGTTTCTTTTGCCATAAGAACTTTATAATCCTTACCTTTATATCCACCTACAACAAGAGGGGTTCCCGATTTTTGTGAATATATAATATTTGATATGCCAGTAACAGCAGCTGGTTTTACTATATAGAATTGTTGCTTTACATCGTTTATGTTTTGATTATCTGTAAGCTTTACTTCACGTTTACTTCCATCACAAGTAAAATATTTTTGAGAATATCCCTTACCTGGAGTTTTTACTTCTATTGTAATAGGTAGATTTGTTATCGCATAAAGATTGGAATTGAAATATTGATCCATCCTCTCAATACTGGAATTTGTACGGTAGGGACGGGAATAGCAATATTTCTGTATCGACTTAAAAGAATCCAATTGTTCTTTAGTTGTCTCCACAGAAAAAAGCATATCAGAACTATTTTCCAATGAACGGGTAGATTGAACATTGGTTGTCGCAACATTGGGATTCATTATCCCTGTAATATCAACATCATCAGAGCATGCAACTAACATAGAAACGATGCATAAAGAAAGTAATTTTAAATTCTTCATATTGTTCATTTTTTAATTATATTCATACACAGTACTTACTTTAAAATATATGAGCTATATCAGAGAAACGTTCTACTGTATCAATGATTCCACCAAAAACATTCATCTAAGGTGGCAAAATAAGTATTACGTTTATGCTTACACTGTTATTTTCATGCTGCATAACTTAAAAAAGAGACGGAAAAATTCCGTCTCTTTTAATTATTTGATACGCCCTTCTTTTCTGAGAAGATTGATAAATTTATTCCAACCTTCAGAACGCTTATCTGCATTTTGTTTTGTCTTTTCTAAATTCCAATAATTCGGATAATTATCGTTGAGATAGTATTTGCCATCCTTGTCACAGAATAAGACCAAATCATCATATGCACGATTCACAACAGGATTGATATTAGCTGCTATAATGAACAGTGTTTCAGATGAACTTTTTACACTTATTGATGCATAGATTGGAATAGATTTTATTTTATCATATTCCTTAAATTTGATTTCTCGTGTTTTAGGATTGAACCATGCTATATCTAAATCAGTAAAGGCTATAGAATCCTTATGTTGCACAACATTACCTATGCTTACTTGACATACACCAAATAGTTGTGGTGATGTTTCCGTAAGAAAAGCATCTGTATTAGAGTTGCATGAACTAAATACAACCAATACTGTCAATAATATGATACCCAATAATTTCTTCATTGTTTTATCCTATATGATTTATCTATTAATTTCTTTTCGCCACAAATATAATGCAAAAATGTGAATAAATAAAAGATTTGCAAATATTTATTGTTGTTTTTAATATTCTTTATAAAAATCTTGGCATGTAAACTCCTTCTTTTTTGTTTTTTTGCAACCAAAAAGAGTTGTTTGACAGCAACTGTACGCAGATTGCAGAAATTAGGAATGTTGCTAAATCATTACCTCCATTGAGGTGAAACCGTTATAAATCGCTCATTTTAAGCTATTCGGCAGATTTTAGCGTGTTTTACAAAAAAAGTTCTAATTTCCATAAAATTCCTCTTGTAAATCATTGGATATTTAGAAAAATATAGTATCTTTGCCCACCGAATTGAGGCGTTCTTTGCATATTGCAAAATACAGAAACGAGCAGAAGTCCGCTCGTTTCCATATTGTTACCTATATAATATAGGCAAACGCCCAACTTCTTGATTTTCAATCAAAGTCCAATTTAGAGCGAGTTAGTTTTGTTAACGTTTACCTTATTTCACCACAGAAACCCATCTTATTTCAACACAGGGAATACATAATATTCTCTATCCACGTCGAAATCCAATGCCCATTGGTCGATAATCACATTGTCATCCAATGCCTTGATATCGATGGTGTGATAACCGTCGAGCAGGGTGACGTAGAAACTCTTCAGCACCTGACCACGCCAGATGCCAAACTTGCCGTCCTTGCTGCTGTTATCCTCCTTCATCTGGCAAACCACTGGCTCGGCATTGTCGATGCTCACGCTCACTCGCATATCCTTCGCATTCGACAGATAACCCGGAATCACGGCCAGCGTGAAGCGGGCATCGCCCAACTGACTGCTTGCAAATCTATAGCGCAGACTCGCTCCCTTAGGCAACTTCACGGCTTTGTTGCTGTGACCCAATAAAGGCTTCAGCTCTATATCCTGTGCAGTCTGACCCTTCAGGACTGGAGCCTTCGTATAACTCGTATAGTCGTATGCGTTCTTGGCGATGATCGGCTTGGTAAAGTTTACCAGCGGCTGAAGGTCCTGATCTCTGTCGAAGGCTTCCCCCTTCAGTTGCTTGATTTCGTTGGCAGTAAGGGTTCCCGGCAATTGTGGGGCTTGTATCTCGGCACCATTGATGCTGATGAAGTTGCTCCATTTGCCATTGCCCAACTTCATATAATAGGCGTTGAGCTGCTTCAGGGTGTTGTAGGCGCTGAGGCTCACGGCAGCGGCAGCCTTGGCTTCATCGTCATTGGGGAACAGTCCCGGACGTGCGATGTCTCTAGCCTCCTGTGCCTCCAGTTCCTTTTCGGCGATGAGGGCAGCCGAGAAGATAGGGTATTTCACGATCTCGAAGAAACCGTCGCGCTGGTTGGCTGGCAGGGTCTTCTCGATGTTCACCGTCTTCGTCTTCAATAAATCATAGTTGTAGAGGAAACGCTCCAGCTCGTTGCCGAACTCGCCCGAATGGAACTTGGTGTCGCCGTATGGCATGGCCATGTAGGCTGGCTGGCGGATGCTGGTGAGTCGGTAGTACTCCTCCATGAGCGGCTGGATCTTCTTGCCGGCAATGCTTCCGAAAAGCTGGTTGAGCCACGACTGCAGATAGTTTCTGATGCCCGCCTTGAGCGCATACGGGTTCCAGGCAAGATCTGACATCATGGCAAGCTGCAAGGGTGCCTTCTTGGGATTGGTTACGTTGGCTATCCAGGCACAGTCCTCGTCGTTATGAGCCTCATGGCGGTGAGATTTCTCGTGGCGTTCTGATTTGGTTTCCAGATAATCCCTGTTGTTGAGCATATCGAGTACCAGGCCCGGAGCCACATTCTCGATAGGCATTTCGGCGTTATCGCAAACCATCTTCACGTTCTCGATGGTTTTTCTGTGCTTCTTCTTGTGTTTCTTTCCCGTCCATTCCGTTACCTTGTAGTTGTCGGCGATGCAGATGTCGAAACTGTCTACCACTGCCTTGTTGTAGGTGGCGTCGTGCTTGCCATCCACCTGCCAGAGGGTGTTATATTTCAGGCGCAGCATCAGGCGGGCAATGCGGCTGTAGTTCTGCGGATTCATCCACTTGCTGCCATTCAGCGCAAGACCTCTGAATTCGATTCTCGGGATGCCTGTCCATTGCTGGTCTACGGGGGTGAAGAGGCTCTTGCGTGGCTGAGGCTTCAGGTCGTACCAGTCCTTCCAGGGTGAAACTCCTGCCATCTTCGAGAGTTCGAGGATGGCGTAGGCAGTGCCTCGGGCGTTGCTTCCCACCACAATCAGCTTGTTCTTTCTTACTCCGATGAAGTAGGCGTCCTTGGTGGTGATGATTTTCTGAACGGGCGCACCGAGTTTCTCCAAACCTGAAAACTCCTTGTTGGTGAGCTGGTCGAGCTGGAATATCTGGATAGGAGCGGCGGCTTTCTGGCGGGCAGCATTTCCAGTTACTGCCTTCATGTCGTTCTCGAAAAGGTTGAGAGCGATTTTTACCACAGGGGCAGTCTTGGCGTTGATGTTGTAGCTTACCTGGCCATTGGCATCTGTCCAGTAAACATTGGGTGCTGAAGCATCCACGGCCTTGTGGCTCTTGATGGCTGCGGCAGGTTCGGTTGCCGAAAGATTCGAAGTGAATCCAGCCAAGCCCAAGGCGATGCATATTATAATCTTCTTATAATTCATTTTCTTCGTTTTTAAACGTTGATTGTTCATTAAATGACGTTGTTCGTCGATATTTTGAACCGATGTTCTTCGATATTTTGAACCGATGTTCGTCGTTAAGTGCGAAACTTCACATTTTGCAGTTCTGCAAAGATACATAAAAGTGTTTAATATCTGAAATAATTTAGTTTTTATTTGCTTATTACATTATTTATTATTACTTTTGCAGAAGATTTTATGTTTGTAGCACAGTTTAAAAAAGTGGGAACTATGGTATTCAAGTCGAAAATTGATATGTGGTTGGTAATATTTTGCTTTGGTTTCTCAACCATTGCCATAATTCCTATTCTCTTTATTGATTTTAATAGTTGGGATTTGATACTGCCAACTTTATTATTTGTATTTTTAGCTGATATTTTTTGTAATACCAAGTATGTTGTGTCTAATCACATACTTATAGTCAAGTGTGGCTCATTTTATAGGGCTAAATATGATATAAAAAAAATAAAGCAAATTGAGGAATCTCATACCTGGGAAAGTGCTCCGGCATTGTCGTTATCTCGGATAAGAATCTTATTTGTTGATGGGAAAAGTGTTTTAATTTCACCAAAAGATAGGGCTCAATTTTTGGACTTATTATATTCCGTAAACAATAAAATAAAGATGTAGAGATGGCAAAGCGGTGCCTTGGGCGTTTTATATCTGAAATAATTTAGTTTTTATTTGCTTATTACATTATTTATTGTTACTTTTGCACAAGACAAAATTAAAAATTATGACATTATATCCAAAATTGATAGAAGAGGCTCTTGCTACGGTGGTTTATCCGGGTACCAAGAAGAACCTCATCGAGAGCGAGATGCTGGCGGATACGCCTAGCATCAACGGTATGAAAGTGAAGGTGGTTTTGCTTTTCCCTCGTGATACGGATCCTTTCCTGAAGAGTACCGTGAAGGCGGCTGAGGCTGCCATCCATTATCATATCTCTAAGGAGGTAGAGGTGGAGATTGTTACTGAGTTCAAGTCGGCTCCTCGTCCGGAAGTTGGAAAAATGCTTCCTCAGGTGAAGAACGTCATCGCCGTTAGCTCGGGCAAGGGTGGAGTAGGCAAGAGTACGGTTTCTGCCAATCTCGCCATCGCACTTGCTAAGTTGGGCTACAAGGTGGGCTTGCTCGATACGGATATCTTCGGGCCTTCCATGCCTAAGATGTTTGGCGTAGAGGAGGAGCGTCCTTATTCTGTTCACAAGGATGGCAGAGATTTGATTGAACCTGTAGAGAAGTATGGCGTGAAACTGCTGAGTATCGGTTTCTTCGTAAGTCCTACTACGGCTACCTTGTGGCGTGGCGGTATGGCTTGCTCTGCCCTGAAGCAGCTGATTGCGGATGCTGATTGGGGTGAGTTGGATTACTTTATCCTCGATACGCCTCCTGGCACCAGCGATATTCATCTTACTTTGCTCCAGACGCTCGCCATCACGGGTGCGGTGATAGTAAGTACTCCTCAGCAGGTGGCACTTGCCGATGCAAGAAAGGGTATTGACATGTATCAGAATGATAAGGTGAATGTGCCTATCCTGGGTCTCATTGAGAACATGGCTTATTTTACGCCTGCCGAGTTGCCTGAGAACAAGTATTATATCTTCGGTAAGGAGGGTTGCAAGAACCTCGCCAAGGAGATGAATGTGCCATTGCTTGCGCAGATTCCTATCGTTCAGAGCATCTGCGAGGGTGGTGATGATGGTGCGCCTGCTGCTACCAAGGTTGATTCCGTTACGGGTCAGGCTTTCCTGAGCCTCGCCCAGAGCATCGTTACCGTGGTAAACCGCAGAAATGCCGAGAAGGCTCCAACAAAGATTGTGAGTACACACAAGTAATCTATTCGGTTAGGTTCTGAAGTTTCGCAAGTAGCATTCTACCGTCCCCGAAGGGGGCGAATGTGAATAACCGCGGGTGGAATGACCGAAGGGAATGGAACCTGCGGATAGTCACAGATACTCTCTTATCGTCCCCGAAGGGGGCGAACAGGA
>SKEU01000338.1_pt1 | contig 35229 bp, 24 predicted proteins | sample 4819571 | NCBI WGS metagenome assembly SKEU01 (sample SAMN11008801, study PRJNA524170) | human gut metagenome | biome: Human fecal sample; material: Feces; isolation source: fecal sample from pouch patient p8, p16 | host: Homo sapiens | place: Israel: Tel-Aviv | collected 2015-06-23
TTGTCATTCTTTTAATTGATGGTGTAAAGATACGAAAAATATTCCAGATAACAGCATAAATCAGAGATTATTTTCGTGAAATATAAACATTTTAAACAAGCCTTACTTTTTAAAGTGGGCTCAATAAACAAGATAAGATAATGGAAAATAAAAGCAAAAAGATTGAAGAGATTTTCAAGCAGGATCTTCACATGTATCTTGCAGGTAAGAACCGGGTAGATAATCAGTTGCCGGATGCTCCGGACATCGAGGAGCAGTGGGCGAAGATTGGCGAGACCTATCTGCCTGATGCCATGAGGGAATTCACCAAATACCCTACCGTGGCGCTGGGCTGGATCATGTTCGTGGGCATGGCTGTGGCTAAGTATTGGGACGAGGACTGGGAGCTATATAGTAAGGTAGATAATCTCTACACCTACCTGCGCGACCGCATCGACTTCGACCACATGGACGACCACATCCTCGACAACGTTCTCCTGCTCGACGAGAATGAGCACAAGGCTACATCGGCACTCGTGGCAGAATGCGCAGCCCGCACCTATACCCTGCTCATCCACCAGGGCTTTGAGCCAGGCACCGAGGCTGCCTTCCGCGGCTTCATCGCTGCCCTCCACCAGATGTATCTGATGGGTGCTGCCATCCAGCTGAAGGCACTGGGCTACCACATGACGCAGCTGCAGTAAAAGCCCCCTAATCAAGTTATTTCAAACGTTAATATTCATTTACCAAACAATGAAGTGTGCTGTGGTATACTTAAAACACTTATTTTTAACCAGAAAGGCGGTTCGAATCATGCCCGCTAAAAAGACATTTCAAGACGATCAAGTTATCGAAAAAATCATGCACTTATTTTGGCAGCAAGGCTATTATCATACTTCCATGGACGAAATCGTAATAACTAGTGGCGTCAAGAAGCAAAGTTTATATAACGCTATCGGGGACAAGCACACACTTTACCTGCGTGCACTCCAGCGCTATCACCAACAAACTTTAATGCGTTGTACCCAAGCAATGCAACGCTTAGAGCAGGATGGTGCCGCCCCCTTAGCTATCCTGAGTATGCTCTTTAGCCACGATTTAACGACATCCGAACAACCAGCCGGTGACCTAATGGCTAACGCCGTCGCTGAATTTGGTACTACTGATACTGATGTTCAGCAAGCCGTCAGCTGGTTTTATGACGACTACCTGACCCTCATGGCTGCGGTCATCCTCAAAGGTCAAGCTAACGAGCAAATTATCAATAATCAGTCCAGTATGACATTAGCTCAGGCACTGCTAGAAGCCCGCATTGGCCTTCAAACGCGACTCCGTCAAGGCAGTCAGCCAGATATTCAAGCGCAGCAACAAGCCTGGATGGCTTTTCTAGCACGTCGTTGAACCTAAAGCAGTTAATCAGCGCATAAAATAAGCAAGCTTCTCCCGAACATTTTGGGAAAAGCTTGCTTTATTTTTTCATCTATATATAAGTCACAGTCATACTTTTGGGTCATAACTAGCGATTGACTTATAAATATTTTTGCACTAACCAGTGCTGTGCTGAGCTCGTCAATTGACTACCATAATGTTGTCGCAACCGTTGCACACCCGCGTAATGGTCAAATTCAAATTGACTTGTCAGCGTCTCACTAGCTAGCAACGCCTTAGCAAACTGTAAATCGTCAATCGTAATCTGTTGTCGGTAAGCCAAATCTTCATCGGCTATGATTCGTTGCCACTGATCCGTTAAGATGGCACTGGCCCGCTGATAACGACGGTCATGGGTTAACAAGGATTGCATATCATCTGGATTAAGTGGTGTCCCCATATTATTCATCCTCCAAGTTCAAATTAACTACATGACCGATTGCTGGCTCAATCGACAATCGATCTTCAGCCCGCGCTAACAACCAAATCACATTTGTAAAACGGTGTGACTCAACGTGCCGTTCACCACGGCCATCCGTTAAGATCAGCGCCAAGGTCGTCGCATTCGTCTTATGATGTGTTAGTAAATCATCAAAAATACTTTGATAAACGGTTCCACCACCGCCACGGCGCGTAAAGCGAATCTGCTGTGGCAAACTCACCTGATACGTTTGACCAGGCTGTAAGATTGCATCAAACGGCTTAACGGTGATGGTTGCTGCAAATAATCGGGTTAAAGTAGCCACCTGTGCCAGTAATCGTTGCAGCATCAGATCACTGATAGAACCTGAATTATCAACATAAACTTGCAAGTCCAAGCGCGTATCGCCAATTTGACCGGGTATTTCCATCCGCGCGGGTTGCCGTCGATTAAAGCGCGCGTGCGAGGCCTTAGTACCGCTCGGAATCTGACCCAGGCCCCGAACTAGTAATTGTCGCCAATCAAGCTGGGCCGGCTGCGTCATTACAGTGAGCTGAGCTCGAACATTGCCGGCCACTAACCCTCGGCCAGCTTCATTTGTTTGCTGCCAAGCATCTTTCGCCAACTGTTTTAAACGGGCAGTTGCCAAATTGGGATTCGTTAACTGTTCAGAGGCTGACCAGCCACTTGGATCATCGATCAACTGTTGCGACTTTTGGTCGCCAGGCCCTTTTGCTGGCTGCCGCTGGTCCTTATTTCGCGAAGTGGCGGTGGGCGCGCCATTCGGCTGAAGTTGCGACCGCGACTGCTGCTGTAATAATTTCAAATAACAGCCAGAATCTGCTCGTCGCGGTAGCTGGGCATCGACTAACGGCTGGACAGTCGTTAAACTGACCGCATCTTTAGGCAGACCGTCGACATACTGGTTAACGGCCAGGTCGGTCGCCAACGTCACTAACTCCGGCTGCTGCTTGACCTGATCACGATACCGAACGGGGTGTTGCCAGACAATGTGTAGTGCCACGTGTTTTAACCCCGCTTGTAAGTAAGAAAACTGTGAAAAAGCTCGAGCAATTACTGTTGGCGCATATTGTAAGACCAACTGATTATTCTGCCAAGCTAAGATAAACGGCGCCGTTAACGTCGTATTTAACTGTCTGGGAAGTCGGGTCAGCAACTCGCCATAAAATTGATCGGTGGCTAGTAACTCAATAATGGCCCGATCAATCATGGTCGCACCTGCCTGGATCGTGTCTGCTGTTGGCGTCACTAACATCGCTTGTTGCCAACGTGTGTACTCATTGGCATTGTTAATCATGATGACTCACTGCTTTCTTACTGATTTGACCAACTGGCGACCTGTTGTAAATACTGATACAAAGCGGTCACATACGGACTTTGCTTGGCAACATTTGCTGTATATAATTGCTTTAATAAGTCGCGTTCATGGCCGATTTGTTGAACCAATGCAAACTGACCATCTTGACTGAGTGTTTGTAGGAGTTGCATGAACCGACCAGCGTGCTGATCGTCCGTCAACGGATACGTGGTTGTTAGAGCCAAACAGCTTGCCAAAACCGTTCGCTTTTGAATTTCATTCATCGCCGTAAACTGCTTAAGAATCGGTGCCGGCACCACGGCCCCCACTGGTTGACTGTCATAAATCATCGCTGGTGTCAGATGAATGGCTTGTTGTTCCAAGAATTGCTCGAATACAAGCCCTAGCTCAGTACCCACATCTCCTTGAAAGATATCCAGTGCCACAGCCGTTTGTTGATGCACAGGAAGTTTTTCAATCTCATATAAATTAGCCGAAACACGCGCCCACGCACGTGGCGTCGCTGTTAAATCAGCCTGGACATCAGCCTGATTAAGCCGCGTTACATCTTCACTAATAAACTGCTGGACGAGTGGATGAATGTTTGGTCGGTTCATGCGCTCATCCACTTGTTTGGCCCAAGCAAGCCAGTCTGCCGCATCTGCTCGCATAACTAGACGCACGGTACGATCTTTGATGGCCGCATCGCCAGCAGTAACACCATACGTACTACTTTCGAATCCAGTCATACTAGCATCTGGATTTTCAGCAATGATCAATTGCACCTGTTCTGGCAATTTCAATGTGTTAATCGTCCGTTGCAAGACCAGATTCATCAATTCACTTTGAACAGCCTGCGTCCCACGATTAAATTCGTCTAAAAACCATAAAATTGGCTGCTGAGGATGCTGCTCAGCATACTGAATAATTTCAATCAACGTGTGTGCATAGCCGAATTGTACGTCAGCCAACTGGCCATAGCGCTTCGTTTGAATAAATGAGTCGCTCGTTAGTGGTGGGACTGGGATCGCTAAATCCCCCTTTTCGGACAGGCTCACAACGGTCGTGTATAATTGCGCCCCCATCCGCTTAGCAACCTCGGCTACCAAGGCCGACTTTCCAATCCCGGCTTCACCGACAATGTTCGGTACGTTCCCCGCTTTTAAAACGACCGGAACTGCTGTTAATAGAGCTTGATATGATAACGCCATTAATTAAACCTTCCTTTACTGTTCCACGTGAAACAAATTTAATTCGTTTTCAAAAACATCAGCTTACTTGTCCTAACCATTATAAAACAGAAGCCACCATTATCGACAATTAGCGTTCACAGTCACGTTAGGTCACACACCAATCATACTGACTACTATCAATAGTGACTATGCAAAAATAAAATTTTTATTTATTATAGTTTTAACAATCCACAACTGCCATAAAACGTTTTTATACCAACGTTTTACCAGTATCTTATCCATTAATATAATTATAAAAATCTTATCAGAAATATTCACAAATCAAACAAATTCCGTCGTTTTCACGAGCAGGTATTGTAAAATAGGTTAAGTTAGCAATTATTCAAAAAGGGAGTGTGCAACTATGCGCAAGTATCTCGCCGAATTTCTCGGCACATTTATGTTAGTTTTCTTAGGGACTGCAACCGTTGTGATTGCTAAGGGTGACGTCCTCGCTATTGGGTTAGCCTTCGGGTTAGCGATTACCGTTTCGGCCTATGCCTTTGGTGGTATTTCTGGTGGTCACTTTAACCCCGCCGTTACGACTGCGATGTTAATCAACCGTCGAATCGATGCCGCCGATGCCATTGGCTATATCATCGCCCAAATCATTGGGGCCATCGTTGCTTCCGCAGCAGTTAAGTCGTTTGTTAGTGCATTAGGCTTATCCGCAACATCGCTTGGTCAAACCGATTTTCCAAAAATCGGCAGTGATATGGCCTTCTTTGTAGAAGCACTAGTCACATTCTTATTCTTAATGGTTATTCTGAACGTTACTAGTAATGACCATGGTAACGCAGACTTTGCTGGTTTGACCATTGGGGTGACCTTAGCATTCTTGATTATTGTCGCTCTCAACTTAACGGGCGGTTCTTTGAATCCTGCCCGTTCAATCGGCCCCGCTATTTTTGCTGGTGGTAGCGCCTTATCACATCTATGGGTCTACATCTTAGCACCAGAAGTCGGCGCCATCTTAGCCGCATTCTGTGCTCGGGTTATGGGATCAGAAGACTAGTTAGCAATTGACAGTCGTACCATTAACCACGATCAATTTGATACTGAAACATGATTAATAAAACAGCGGTACCGTGATGATTTTATGGCTTGGAATCATCACGGTACCGCTGTTTTTCGTATGCTTATATTTTAGGCAGTCTCAATTAGACGAATCTACGTTGCCAACTTCTCATGACGCATGGCCCTATAGCCTAACCCTACGCCAAGTTTTACTTGCGTCGCCAATGCGTGTACCAGGAATGGAGCGTTCCAATCAATAGGCCAATAATGACGACAACTGCTGAAACATAGCCAAAAATACCAATGTTTGTAATCCAACTATTATCAGGATGGCTTTGAACTAGTAGTGATGATCCAACAATCAGCGCTGCCAGAATAACGGACAGTACAATCTTATTGACCATCGAATCAATCCGATCAATAAACATCTTGCGGTGTGCAAAGACCAAGTTGACCCGCGTCTGACCATTCTCAAACGTATCTAGAGCTGATAATAAGCGTGACGGAATCTTCGGGGCATCACGCAGGCTTTGAAGGCTAGACAACATGCCATCTTCCAGTTCATTGCGCCAATTAAAATTCTCGCGGATGTACTTGCGCGCAAACGGCCGCGCCACGTCCATCATTGATAAGGTTGGGTCGAGCGTCTCCACAATACCTTCGATCGTTCCAAACGCCTTACCTAACATGGTAACCGCTGGATTCATTTGAATATTATTACTGCGACAAACCTTGACCATTTCAAACAACAAGCCTTGAAAATCAATGTCGCCCAGTCCCGAATTATAATACTGACTTAAAAATGGTGCTAACTCACTAAAGAACGCTTCTTCATCAACCACGCCAGTTCGGTTTGAAATCGCTAAGATTGCTTTGCCGACTTGATGGGTATCTTCGGTTGTCACTGCCACGACAACATTAGCAATTCCTGCCATCAAAGCTGGACTGATCTCACCCATCATGCCAAAATCCAGATAAACTAACCGGTATGGTGGTAACTGCCGTTTGCCAATTTTCCCGCCATGCTTGGGAACCGTATCGTGATACCCAATATCATCTGGTTGCAATTCCCGCAATAAGATATTCCCTGGATGAGGATCAGCGTGAAAAAAGCCATCTTCAAAAACCTGCTTCAAGAAATTTTGCACCAAGACATGGGCCAAATAGCGGCGTTCGTCATCATACTGGTGATTTCCGTCTTCATCGGCCGCAAGCATTTGCGCCATAAAATGCTGAATCGTCGTTCCCGGCATATACTGGTTAACAAGCACTTTTTGCGTACTATACTTCGCATAAACCCGGGGTACCCGAATAATATCGTCCGCATTATTCAATCGGTAAAACCGTAATCCATTTTTTACCTCAATACTGGTATCCAATTCATTGAATAGTGACCGTTTGATTTCACCAACCATTTCGCGCAAATCAACAACTGAAGATTCCGGAATATATCGCAATAGGGGTAACGCCCGCTCAAATAATGAAATATCTAGGGCCACCTCGGCGTCAATACCCGGATGCTGCACCTTCACCACGACCTTCTGCCCATTGAGCAGCGTCGCATGGTGCGTCTGGCCCATTGATGCTGATGCAAACGGTCGCTCGTCAAACTGGGCAAACATTTCATTGATTGGCTTCCCTGTCTGCTGCTCGATCGTTTGCTTGACCACACTAAAATCATCGGCCCGGACATTATTTTGCAATTTCTTGAATTCGTTAGCAAATTCTGGCTTAACGATATCTGTACGTGAAGAAAGAATCTGGCCAATTTTAATAAACGTCGGTCCAAGTTCTTCAAACGCCGCGCGCACTTGATCAGGATTTTTCTGACGTGCAAGGTTGCTCAAAACGTTATAGCGCCGCAAGACACTGACAATCGTCCGAAAACGGGTATGGCGGTTCTGATTCACTTGCCATTGGGGCCTTTCCTCATTGTTGTTGGTCATCAGCGGACCCTCCTCACAAATTTCCTTATTACAGCTATTATCCATCTTTATTTAAGAATCCGCACTAGCTAACTAACTTTTTTTGAAAAAAGATTGACAAATACTAATCGCGGTTGTAAATTAGAACCACATTAAAAATCGATTAACAAACACGCCGATGAACAAAGTAAACCTTCTGGAAATGCCTAGAGAGTGTCAGTTTGGTGCAATGGCATCATGACCAGATCGTTGAAAATCAGTTCTGAGTGGCAGTGACGAGCTTGATGTTAGTTGCTGTTGGTTGCTCCCATTATTGAGCCGAAGTATCGCAAGTGGCCGGCCACTTGCCGTACTTTTTAAGGTGATTCGTCGTAAGGCAGTCACAAAGCTAAGGTGGTAACACGTGTTCAAACGTCCTGGTTTCTGAGTCTAACTCAGATATCAGGACGTTTTTTGGTTAATCGCAACTTTTATTTAATGATTATTGTCTCAATCAAATAAGGGAGTGCTGTTGATATGTTAAATCGAGTTCAAAAGCGAAACTTAACCAAACGTGATTACGTCACCTTAAGTTCAATGATTTTCGCCTTATTCTTCGGGGCTGGCAACCTCATTTTTCCACTTCACTTGGGTCAGCTAGCGGGCGGTCACTGGGGGATTGCTGCGGCCGGCTTTCTCATCACGGCGGTTTTATTGCCCTTACTATCGGTTTTAGCCGTCTGTGTCACTAAATCTAAGGGCGTTTATGACATTGGTAAACCACTAGGCGCAACCTTTGCCGTTGTCTTCATGGTTCTCATACACTTTACAATTGGCCCCTTCTTTGGAACACCACGGACAGCCACCGTATCATTCACCGTTGGTCTGGCACCGTTTTTCCCAGCAAAGTATCAATCACTCGCATTACTGCTGTTTTCCGCCGCATTTTTCGGACTCGCCTACTACTTGTCCGTTGAACAGAGCAAAATTATGGCTCGGGTCGGCAAATTATTAAATCCATTATTTTTGCTATTATTAGTCGCCATCTTCGCCGTAGCTTTCAGCAGTCCGCTAGCTCATGCCGGTAGCACCAGTGCAACTGCTGCCTATCAGACCGCAGGCTTTACCAATGGTTTCTTGCAAGGCTACAACACGATGGACGCCTTAGCTGGGTTGGCGTTAGGTGTCACTATCGTCACTGCCGTTAATTTCATGGGCCAAACCGACCCGAACAAAGCCGCGTGGGTGACCGCCCGAGCTGGCTTCTTCTCAATGGCCTTTGAAGGCTTGATTTACGTGCTCTTAATCTTGTTAGGCGCGCAATCGTTAGGTCAATTCAAATTATCCGATAACGGCGGGGTCGCCTTTGACCAAATCGTTAACCACTACATGGGTAATGTCGGACAAGCCATTTTAGCCGTGTTGATCATTACCACTTGTTTGACCACCGCTATCGGGCTCGTCGCCGCCTTCGCTCAGGACTTCCATAAGCACTTCGGTTTCTTGAGTTACAAAGCCTGGTTAAGAATCACGTGCCTCGCCTCATTTTTAACTGCTAATGTGGGATTAAATCAGATCATTGCATGGTCCACCCCCGTCCTGATGTTCCTTTACCCGTTAGCCATGGCACTAATCTTCTTATCGATCCTTTCGCCACTCTTCCACAAGTCAAGTGTCGTCTATGTTTGGGTCGTCGTCTTCACCGTCGTCCCCGCCGTCTTTGATATGGTTGCCGCTTTCCCCGCCGTTGTTAGCCAAAGTACTTTCGGCCAAGCAATGGCGCATGTCCAAAGCTTCTTACCACTTGCCAGCAGCGGAATGGATTGGTTAGTCCCTGCGCTAGTTGGTGCCGTCTTTGGCACGGCCCACTACTTGTTGTTACAGCGGGCAAAGACCAGCACTGGCATGGAAGTACCGATGAAACGCTAACCCGTACCGTACTTGTTAAACAATTTAATGAATGCCAAATAAGCACTGCCCACTATTTTGTGAGCAGTGCTTATTTGATACCTCAAGTCTAACACGAACAATTATCGCAATGAGTCGGCGTTGTCATGACCGACAACTCCAATCTATTTGAATGTTACTTTCATTGCTGATTGACCATGCTGTACTTCTGTTGACCAATCTTCAGTGTGTGCTGTAACGCGACCAGGTTGCGTAAAGAAAGTAACAACCACATCGTCATAACCACTCTGTTTGATCAGATCACGATCAAAGGTCATCAGTAAATCACCAGCGTGTACGACTTGCCCATCTTGATAATAAGTCGTAAAGCCAGCACCACGGAGGTTAACCGTCCCGATTCCCACGTGAATAATTGTTTCAAGACCGTCAGCTGACACGATTCCTAACGTATGTTTAGTTGAGAACGTAAACCGAATCGTCCCATCGAATGGCGCATAGAGGCGACCATCACTTGGCCTGATGGCGAAACCAACTCCCGGTAAGCCTTGTGGCTGTGCGGCACTTTTGACATCCGCTAATGCGAGCGGTTGACCGCTTACTGGTGCTAAGATTTCAGTGGTCAGAATGTCAGATGCAGGCGTTACCGCAACATCCGCTGCTTCCCCTGTTGCCAATTTGGCCTGTAACTCTTCAACAATTTCGGCATGTTTCTTTTCGGTAATGGTTACTTTGAATGTAAAGACTAACAATGACAAGATTGCACATGCTAACGGCAAGTAAAACGCTAAGAGTTCAAACGTATGAATATTACTTGCAGTCATATCGGCGGCCGTTGCACTACCAGTCATACCAGCAACTAAAGCAATGGCACCGACGATACCGTTGGAAAAGGCACCAGTAATTTTGTCGAGCATCGGCCGAACGGCAAGCACCACCGCTTCATTACGATTGCCATTCTTCAATTGACCGTATTCAATGGCATCGGTCATTGATAGGACCGTGACTAATTGGGCAAAGTTAATATTGAAAAGGACTAATCCGATGATCAATAAGGTCAAATTCGTCTGCGCAACAATAAAGATAATATAGGCTAAAATCATTGAGCATTGACCGAGTGCAAAGAGCACTTTCCGTGGAATAAACCGGTTCAAGATTGGATATAGTGGTGACGTCACAAAACCGATCACAGTTGCGACCGCCCCAGCAATCCAAAATTCACTAGGTTTACCAATCACGAATTTAAAAAGATAGAATAGAACCCCGTTGGTTGTCACGTATGCTAATGAATAGAATAAGTAACCCAGACTGACCCACATAATTTGGTCATTCTTGATAATGCCCATAAAGACACCTTTGATCGTCGTCTTTTGTTTGGCTGCTTCCCGAATCGCATTGTGCTTCTCACTGGTTCCAAAGGCGACAAATAGTGCAGAAATGACTGCCACAATACCGACAATAACGGCAAACGCTAGCCAGCCTTGTGGACCTTGGGTATGCTTACCAGTTGCGATAAAGGTAAAGTACGTGGTAATTGGTACAACGACCATTGTCAGGCCGTTCCAACCGATCGTCCCAGTAAAACTGCCAAGAGCCGTGAAAATTCCCCGGGCATGACTATCTTCACTAATCGCTGGAACCATGCCCCAATACGAGACATCTGTTAACGAATAGAAGACATCCAAGATAATAAATAAAATCACAAAAACAATTGCAAATAAAATCCAGTTTACCTTTGCTAATCCAAAGATTCCTGAGAAAATAACGACTAATAAGACCGAACTGATAATACTCCCAATGACTTGCCAAGGCTTAAACTTGCCCCAACGTGTTTCCGTATTATCAACAATATTGCCTAAGATTGGATCGACAACGACTTCCGCTAAACGAATCACCACCACCAGTCCTGTGATTAAACCAATCAACCGATTGGCGATAGCTGGTGCAACGCCGCTAAACATCCCACTAGTGACAAAGACAATAAAATAGGTACTCAACGCACCATAGAATGCCGAGTGTCCTAAGTTACCTAATCCAAAGGCAACACCTTCATTAATTTGATGCCATGATAACTTTTTCTTGGTTACTGGTTGTTGTTCAACATTTTGTGCCATTAATTTCACCCCACTTAATTATTTATTCATCATATAGACTTGAACACCATAGCTGGCCAAGTCTTGCTTGCCACTGACCACTTGATTCTCAAAAATCTGCCGTAACGGCACTTCAAGTGTCACCGTCGTTGGTCGATGACTAAAATTGATCACGAAGTAATAGCGCGTCGTCGCATTCTCTCTAACTTGAATACTTACCTTGGCATTCGCTTTGATCACTGGCAAGGCCGGTTTAAGTGCCAAACTTGTGGCAAGCCGTTCATAGAAAGCATCCAAGAAGTCAGTATCGGTCCGCGCAGCCAAATAATACGCCGCTCCCTGGCCCAATTGATTGAGCGTTACAGCCGGCGTTCCAGCATAAAAGTCTTTTTGATACGTGCCGAGGACTTGTGCTGTTGTCGTCTCAACTACATCACAATAATCATTCACTTGATACGCTTGGTGATAAGCAGTCAGTGCATTATGTTGTTGCGGATATAATGTATCAGTTTCCTGAACTTTAATTCCGTAAGTTGCTTCTAAGTCAGCTAACCCATCACCTTGATAGGCTAAGAAGTCATGATCAACGACGCCCGTAATATAGGTGCCGATCAGATGGCCGCCCTGTTGCACATATGCTTTAAGCTTAGTCGCAAACTGGGCGCTCATCATGAAGTGCATCGGATCAATCACCAAATCATAGGCCGTCAAATCATCAGTAGTCGCAATAATTTCAACTGGAATATCATGTTTCCAGAAATACTGGTAATGTTCTTGAATCGTGCGCCAATACTTTTTAGTTTCGTTAGCGTAGTTGCGGGCATCATCTAACCCCCACATGTTGTCATAATCAAAAACAATAGCGACTTTAGCTGCAGTTCTGGTCGTTCCATGCGCGGCCTGTAAGCTTTGTAAGTCCTGACCAACTTTTTGAACGTCCTTAAATGCCCGCGTATTTGAGCCACGATGGTTGGCAATGACGGCGCCATGAAACATTTCAGAAGCTCCTAATGATTGATGTAGTTGGAAATACAAAACTGAGTCGGCACCATGGGCAACCAGTTGCAAGCTCCCCATTTCGTGCATGCCTGGTCGTTTGGCACGATTATATGGGTGCCAATTAACCTGTGACGGTGTACTTTCCATAATCAAGTAGTTATCATGCTTGAGGCTCCGCATCACGTCATTCATCAAAGCAGTTTTCATGGCCAAGTGGGCCGTACTTTCGTAACCATTACTCCAATTAGGATATGAATCCCAACTCACAATATCGACATGCTTCGCAAACTTCTGATAATCTAAATCATAAAAGACGTGTGATTCTGATGGGTTGCCACCCATAAAATTGGCTGTCACAGGGATATTAGGTGTCAGCGCTCGTAACGGTTTAATTTCATTATCAAAAAAGTCAATCGTCCGGTCTGTTACAAAACGATGCCAATCCAGGTTAAGTCCCATTACATTCGTATCACCCAGCGGCGACGGTGCCTGAACCTGATCCCAACTTGTATAATCGTGACTCCAAAAAGCACCACAGTAAGCATGGTTCAAATTGGCTAACATTTGATACTTTTTTTGAACCCAATGACGAAAGGCTTGCTGGCACAAATCACAGTAACAAGCACCGCCATATTCATTAGAGATATGCCATAGCAGCAAGCTTGGTCGTTGACCGTAACGTTCCGCCAACTTCTGGTTAATCATTTGAACCTTTTCTCGGTAAACTGGCGATGTGTAACAGTGATTATGTCGCTCGCCGAATTGATTTCGCTGTCCGTGTTCATTGACACGTAACACTTCTGGATATTTCTCAGCTAACCAGCGTGGACGAGCCCCGCTTGGCGTCGACAAAATGATCTTAGTCCCTTGGGCTTCGGCACGATCGAAAATTTGATCTAACCAGCTAAAATCATACTGCCCCTCAGCAGGCTCTAACTTGTCCCAAGCAAAGATTCCCAATGTCACCGTATTTAACTTAGCAGCCTTAAACGCTTTAAAATCCTGCTTAATCACCTCGGGTTGGTCAAGCCACTGGTCTGGATTATAATCACCACCATGCAAAAATTCTGTTGTCTTTAATGGATTGGACATTCAAACGCACCCTCACTTCTATCAACTTAATTACGCTTTAACAACTCTTATGATAAGCGCTTTCATTTACGAATGTAACCCGTTTTACTAAAATAATTACTAAATATCAGTAAACACTATTTACGTTTTGTTTATATTCATTACTGCTTTTATTAGCGCTAATGAAAGCGTATTATTATAAGTGAAGCTTTTTAACTCTGGTAATCATCTGTTTAGTAACTTGTTTGACGAAAGGAGTCTTCCACTGTGCCGACTATTCGTGAAATTGCCGCTAAAGCGGGCTATTCACCGGCAACCGTCTCACGGCTGTTGAATAATGATCCGTCATTTTCAATCTCGGATCACGCTCGCAAAAAAATACTACAAACTGCTCAAAACTTGAATTACGAACAACCAAACACCACTCACGGCCTTGCCTATCAGGTAGCTACAATCTTCGCTGTCCAACCAAAACAAGAACTTGAAGATATTTATTTCAGTAATTTGCGTCAGAGTCTCGTTGAACACGGAAAACAGGCTAATTTAAAGCTCACCTTTTATCCGGATATCGACCACATTCCCCACGACATCGACGGTGTGATGGCAGTTGGCGAATTCGATTCTGATGCGCTCCATAAATTGCGCCAGCTAACACCCCACAGAATCTTCGTTGATTCCAATCCAGACCCGCATCACTTCAATTCGGTACAGCCTAACCTCCAAGCAATTACCGAACAAGCCATCGATCAATTGATAGCCGCAGGTGATACGCCCATTGGTCTCATTAACGGCGGCTACTGGAATAAAGATCAACAAGTCACCCATCAACAAGATCCGCGTCAAAAATACTTTGAAAGTCGACTACGCGAGTTACAACTATTTGATTCGCGGTTTCTATTCATCGGTGGTGAATTCTCCGTTGCAAGTGGCTATCGCTTGGGACAACAAGTCGTGCAATCGTTGAGTAAACAAGCATTTCCCAAAGGGTTCTTAGTCGGTTCAGATCCGTTGGCCGTGGGTGTCTTACAGGCTTTCAATGAAAACAAAATCACAGTCCCCACTGATACCGCAATTATTAGTATTAACGATATCGACATTGCGCGCTACGTTTCACCACCATTGACGACTTTCCACATTGACACAGACGACTTAGCCGCACAGGCTATCACAACATTGAAAGATACGATTATTTTTGACCGTCCACAGAAGCGCATGGTATTAGTTGATGCTAAATTAATTTATCGGAAAAGTTTTGTGAAACCGACGAATAAATCATAGTTTGACACAAATCAAAGACACTTTTGGTATGCACTTGCTTCAACAAGCGCATACCAAAAGTGTCTTCTAAATTAACCCATTAAAATAATGACGGCTACACTGGGACCACCGCAGTTCCATTAGGTTCCAAAGATTGTCTTTGCCCATCCACAATCAATGTCCCACCAGCTCGGCTAGCAGTGACTGATAGTTGGTGTTGATCTTTTACGACAGTCACGGTACCGCCTTTAATGGGTAACACGGTGTGTAAATGATGAAATTCTGATAACTCAGGCTTGATCTCAAAAGTCTGGTATCCTGGAGCCGTGGGCCGTAATCCTACAAAATGACGACCTAATAAATATATCGGACTGGCTCCCCAGGCATGGCACAGGCTCTTACCATAGGGATCACCATACATGGCATACATATCCTTGCCATGCTGCGACGGATCGAATTCTTCCCAGAAGGTCACGGCCCCGCGATCTAACATGCCGCCCCAATAGTCTAATAAAACTTGGTAAACACGGTGTTGTTCCCCCAGCTTACATAAAGCATCTTGTTCAAAAAACTTAAAATACGGCGTGGTAATTTGAGTAATCGCATTATTCAACAAAACATTCTTTAAAATTAATTGTTGTTTGTTCTCATCAACAACGTCAAACAAAATGGCAAAAATATTAGCATGACGAGTAACGTGCCGCTTACCCGATTCATAACTATCAATAAATGCTCCTTGTTCATCATCCCAAAAGTATTTCATTAAGTTCTTAAACAACTGGTCATACTTCGCTTGGTAGCCCGCCACATCTTTGCCTAAGACCTCACCACAAGTCATAATTGTCTTGTAATCTTCAAGTAATAAGATTTGTTCAGCCGCCACGGTACCCTGTTTATCCATTTCTGACCAATCGACAAAGATCCAGTCATTTTTCCGACCATAAATAAAACCATGCTCATTTGTCTGTTGAATAAAGTATTGCACCATACTCTCTAACTTAGGGTAAATAATTTTGAGAAATTCACGGTCACCCGTCATCTGGTAATGATTTAGAACACCAATCACCCACAACATGGAATAGTCGACAATCGTATTCATATGTTGCTTAATATCATCTTGCCCACGCAACGCTAATAACGTCCGTTTATCAATATCTTCATTGAAGAAAGAATATTGATTGATAAAATTAGCTTGGTACGCGTCACCAGCCCAAATCCACCGATCACGTTTGATCCCATCGATAAAGAACAAGTCACTGCAAAGGTTTAACGTTTCCGTCGCTACATTCCAAATTTGATTGATCAACTTATTATCAGAGGTAAAACTGGAGGGATTATTTTTAGGAATATATTCGTGCATAGCAGTTAATTCAATGTCACCTAACTGACAATGAGGCACAAAGACATATCGAAACGCACGTTTACGAACCTTTGTTGTAGCTGTAACGTCCGACTGCTTGTAATAACACATCTCAACATCCCGTGCTTCAGTTTCGGACTCCCCGTAACATAGTGTAACTGGCCCATTCGTTTTGACTGTGACAGTTCCATTCACAGCGCGACCAAAATCATATAAAACGCCACCATCAACTGCTTGTTGTGCTTTGGCCACTACTTTTTCTGTCCGATATTCAATCACATTAGGATCCTGGTTACGGTCAGTGTAGAGAATATCGTGACCAGCGGGTAATGTGGTGACAAAATTGCTAGCTAGCCAACCACTATCAGATTTGATAATCTCACCAACAATATAAATTGTCGGCAATCCCTGAACGTTACCAACAAACACTTGAATATCAGTCGCACCCGCATCACAATTAATCGCATGATTTAAGCGATACTTAGTGCCATTAACATCAACATAGCCCGTTCCTTTGGCGAGTACTGTAAATTGTGTGGATTCTTTTAAATCATAGTGCCGTTTAAAATTAACATTACGGTTGCAATCATCAATATACCAATAGGCAGGCCAACCCATCCCACGTTCTTCACGTTTAAAATTTTGTAACATTCCTTGGTGGATTTCAAAATCACCAGGATACCATAACCAAACAGCCTCTTTTGACATGAGCATTATCCTCCTTGATTTTAAATAAATAAGCCCGGCAATGCCCGGCTTACATTTTTAATTCTTAGTAATATTAATCAATTTGTTAAGAAACCGCTTTCATCGTTAGGTCTTTTAAACCGGTCTTCTTAATAATAGCGACAATGATCACTGCACAGGCACCGAATAGCACCGTACATCCAACCATAATCCATAATAAGAGTTGCGGCGAATATCCCATTAATGTTGGCGTTACTAGTGAGAAAGCAGCGGTCAGCACCCGAACTAAGCCATAAGAAAAACCCGTCATCGTTGCCCGTGCATCCACTGGATAGAAAGTCTGACTCCAAATTTTATAAAGGGCCTCACCACATAATACTGTGCTACCAGAGTAGAAAATATAAACAACGGTGAAAATCTGCCAGTCATCACTAAAGATCCCTGCAGTCACAAAGGAAAGCAATGCTACGGCAATACCTAAATACATCACTCGGTAGCGATACCTAGTGTCTGAAACCTTTAAATAGATCAGGTTAACTAACAGACACACGATATTGGCAATTAATGCCACGATTGTCGAATAGGCTTGCGTACGGCCATCAACAGTCACTAAGAAATAGTTAACAAATGACCCCCACGTATTGGCCGGCAAATTCCAAAATAGATAAAAAACAGTTAGTAGAATCATTGGTACTAACAAACCACCTGTTCGCAATAGCTGACCTAATCGATACTTCTTAACCGATTGACCGTTAGATGCACAGTCCACATGTTCATGGTCAACTAAGTCTGTTTCAATCTGTTTAAAACGCTTTGAAAAGACCCGCACGCACCAATTAATAATCGCCACTAATCCAATCCAACCAAATAAGGCTGCCGGGCTTCCCATACCACTGTTAGCAGTTATAAAACCAATAAACTGTGACAACAAAATGCCCATCGTCCAAAAAATCTGAGTTGAAGAAATTGCCCGACCATAAACTTTACTAGACATCCGTTCCGAAATAACCGCCAATGACGTTGGTAAATCAGCACCAGAGGCCAAACCAGCAATCACAACACCAATAATCAATATCGTCGTATTTTGTGCAATCGCAATAATAAACGAGCCAATCGCGACAAAAAAGATATCAGCATTAAACACCGCGACCCGGCCAAATTTATCCGACAGCCAGCCGCCCACAAATGAACCAATTGCAACCGCGACCGTCAGCATAGTACTTAGTAGTCCGACCATCCAGCTATTCAGTGCTAAATATTTTGTCCAGATAGGTAGCGCTACTCCCAGACTAACGAGCAACGCTGCATCCATATAGGAAGCTAGACCAGCAACAATTATTAAGAGTACGTTTGCTTTACTCAGCTTTACTTTTTCGTCAACCATCGCAGACACTCCTCCTAAACGAGGTACTTATTAATCAAGTACACCGGTGTACAGCTCCAAGCATGACAATAACTATTTAAAATGGGACTCCCATACGGCGAATAATCAGGTTGATTAGGATCAAATGCTTCCCAATAAGTATCCGCACCTAGCGTAATCATTTTGCCCCAGTAATCTTTCATTAATTGGACGGCCTCTTGCTTTAAGCCTGCTTCAAATAATGCTTCCGTAATATGGTGATACATATACGGCGTTGCAATACCAGTAATTGGAAACAGTTTCGTGACGGTCGTTTGCATAAGCGCCGTGGTTTGCTCAGGATCCAAAACATGTGCTAGTGTCATCCACACTTGGCTTGCCACATTAACTTCACGCTGATCCCCTGAGACAAATAACCCCGATTGCGAATCAAACAATTGAGTTTTAGCGTACTGGTTTAATTTACGCAGTATCGCTGTATAGGTCTCTAAGCTTGTATCATTAACCAGTTCCGCAAGCGTAATAAATTGTTTTAGCGTATAAATAATAATGGCCTGCCCAGCCGTTTCTTTGTCAAAATCATTTGACCAGTCGATGAAAACCGGATTTTCTTCAGTCAATTTCAATTTACCTTCAGAAGTAACTTGTGCCAACGCCAAATCCATTTGCTTTTTAGCAACACGATATAAATCATTCAAAACTGTTTTATCAGAACTAAACGCCTCATAATCAGCCAAAATTGAAATAAAGAATAGACTGTAATCAAACAAGAAGGTGTCATCTGGAACTGCCGTTGGTTTAGTAAAAACATTGGCAGGAATCCGGCCAGCCGTTGTAGGCATCGCACCGAACAAATACAGACACCGCTTGACCAGATCTGTATCTTTGAACGTTGCATAATTGGCCAATGCTTGTAGCCGAAGATCACCAATCCATAATCGCCGATCGCGCTTTGGTCCATCTTCAAAGACATCCTGCATACAATCAGCTAATGTTTTCAAGCCAACCTCATAAATCCGTTGTAATTGTGCATCGGCTAATTCCGGTTGATGCACTGTCGCAGTGTCTACCGCACTTGTCGCCGTGACCACTGGATTGCTAAAAACAGCTCGCCATTTTGGTGACGTATCAACAACTGTGATCTCAGCATAACGAAAACTATAGCGTCGTGGTAACGTCAGCGTGGTTGGCAGCACATCTAAGTGAACAGTTTCTTCTTGAATCCAAGATTTGCTCAACCAACCGTCGTAATCTTCACTCTTGCGTGCTAATTCTGCAGGCATTTCAGCAAACTTAATCTTAAAACATAGTGGTGCATCCATTGGTGAACCAACAGCGTTAATATTAATACTAAATTGACCAACCTGATGATCGCCAAAATCTATGATAATTTGGTCGTCACGTTTCAACTCATAACTTGATAATCGTTCAATAGGTGCAATTTGTTTAACACCCCATCCTTCAAGGTATTGCGTATCACGCTCGAGCGCCACAATCGATGCCGCCTTAACTTGGGTTTCTTTCAGTATTGGCCGATAGCTTGCCGACTTGTCTAATAATGCTTGATTATGCCGAAATTGAACATCATTATTGATCTGAAAAGTAAACGCCATCTCTTCCACTCGCTTTCTAAATACTTTGTTTAAAAGTTATTAATACCATGTTTCTTTTCCAATCGCATCATTGTCAGCCCTGCTACAAAGCTAATAAAGACAATGGCAGCGAACCCAAACATCGTGTTACGAATTGCTGATGGCACAACTAACGCAGGTGTAATTAAGGCAAATAGGCCACAACATACCCGTGAAAAGCCATTAATAAATCCTTGAACTGATGCCCGAACTTCAACTGGAAATGCTTCCTGTGTCCAAACTTTATACATCGCTTCACCAGCAATATTATTCCCAATGTTGTAACAGCCAATCGTGATGACAATTGGCCATAACGAATGACTACTCATTGCTAGTCCGAGCATTGCCAAAAATTGAACGGTAATCCCAACTAAGAAGAACTTATTACGATACTTACCCCCAGCGACTGATGCAAAAGCCATGGTTGCCAACAACGAGATAAAGTTTAGGACTATCCCAGCACCAGTTGCGAAACTTTGACTCGCATGTGCTTGAACCAGCGTAAACGTTTGAAACTGTCCGAACGTATTGGCCAGTAGATTCCAGCAAACATAGAAGATTAAAATACTGAAGAAGAATGCCATAAAGCGTCCCTTGTTGGCACCAGCGAAGACCGTCTTAATCGAGACCTTCTCTGTTGTCTGTGAAGCTGCTTCGCGATCAATACGCCGTTGTTCACCTTCTTCATGAAATGCTCGGAACTTAGTTGAAAAAGTCCGCCATGCCCAAGTAATCAAGGCAAAAATTGCTAAAATCGAAAAAACAATCCGAGCACCGGAAGCACCGGCCATTTTAGAAACAATAAAGGCACAAACATAAGACATGAAAACCCCAATTTGCCAGAAGATTTGCGTCGACGATACTAAACTAGCCGAGGTCTTATCATCCGGTGCATCATGCGAAACTACGGTTAAACTAATTGGTAAATCAGCACCCGAAGCTAACCCGGTAATGATGACGCCAATCAAAAGCATGATATAATTATTCGAGAAAACACAGATCAAGGCGCCAATCGCATAAATCAGGTTTAACCAATTAAACGATTTAACTAGACCAAAAGATTTTGTTATCTGTCCTGCTAATAGGGATCCAATTGCAATTGCAAAAGTTAGTGCACCTGAAATAATACCAACTTGACTGTTAGTAAGACCTAGTCCGTTCTGCCACACTGTAATAGTCGCGGATAAGCCAACGATAATTCCTGATCCTAGAATGGAACCAATTCCTGCAGCTACTGCTAATGGCCGATATTTTTTCACCATTGAAGTTGACGTCTCGCCGTTATTCATATGAAGAACCTCCCTTTATTTATACGAATATTGTAAGCGATTACTGTAAGGGGTACCATATCTCAACTACATGAATGATCGTGCAAAATCACAGGTTGTACTAAACGATAAATATTAAAGAAGGTTAGTATTAATGACTAGTAAATTTCTCAATTACGAATTATTTGCTCTGACACCGGTTGAGCTAAAGCAACGCCAATCACATGGTAACGTTAACTACATGGACTTAGACTATGTGAATAATCCGATTCCCCAGATGCCCCGCTCAGATTTTTTTAAGCACGGTGATATTGCTGTTACCAAAAATAATCGCTTTTCCTATGTTCCAGCTCACACGCATAGCTTTATTGAGCTTAATTATATGTATGCTGGCACTTGTACTCAGTATATTAATGGCGAAAAAGTGACCCTCCATCAGCACAACCTAATTTTGATGGATAAAGACATTGTTCAGCAAATTGAATCAACGGGCAGTAATGATATTTTGATTAACATCTTGCTCAAGAATGACTCAACGATGAACCAACTTTTCGACTATATTGCCGTTTCAACCAATGAAATCACTCAATTTTTATATAATGCATCCCACATCAATACGTTGCACAACAACTTTATTCTGTTTGACTTAACACACCAAGAAGTTGCCATCAATTTAGTTGAAAGTTTAATTATCAAGGGCCTTACAAAGAGCCGCCAACGTAATAAATCAATGGGCCTGCTGCTATCTACATTAATTCTTGAATTATCGCAATCGATTGAGCAAGAATACATTAACTTTTCTGACAATACGGACGACAATCTTTTGCCAATCATTCAGTACATCAATCAGAATTTCGCCAGCGTGACATTACGTGATGTCAGCGCCAAGTTCTCTTATAATACGAATTATCTGGGTAACAAATTAAAAGAAGCGACGGGCAAGACCTTTAAAGAACTTGTTGACCGCCGCCGAATTTCTGCTGCCCAAAATCTGATGATCAAAACTAACTGTACACTCGCTGACATTTGCGACATCATCGGATATCAAAACACCTCATCACTCTTTCGTCTGTTTAAAAAATACCTAAAGACCACCCCATCCGAATATAAACGAAAAGTTAGTGGCCCACTCAAGCAGTAAAATTGACCGCTGCGACAAACGTCATATATCTCACTAAACTAAAACAACAAGTGCACTCAGATTAGAAATTTCCGAGTGCACTTGTTGTTTTAATTTAAGACCATTCTTAGTATCACGACTAACAATAATTGATCTATTTGGTTAGTACTTCCAGGAACACCTGTGCCATCATCTCAGCATCATCTTGAATTGACGCTTGCATGTAAGCATCCTGCTGTGCCTGGGTATAGTTGATGTCAAAACCATGCTGCCAAGCCAAAACCTCAGTAAACAGCCGCGTCGTGCGGCCATTACCTTCCCGAAACGGATGAAACATGTTGATTTCGGTGACAACTTGTCCCAACGCCTGTGCAAGCTGTTCCCGATCATTCGGTAACATCGCAAAATTATCGAGTTGGCGTTGAATATCCATCTCAGCATTACCAAATAAAGCCACCGGGTGGAAAAACGTCACCACGCCATTCGCAGTCTTGTTGAAATCAACTTCGCGATAGTGACCGGCCCAGTCGTAAATTTCACCGAGCAAAAACCCATTGATCAATTTTAGCTCTCCAATTTGACGTCCTGTCAATTGATGAGAGTCTGGCAGAAGATAGTGATTGCGGGATAATTGCTGTTGCCGTTGCGTACTCACTTTGTACTCAATTTTCTGCAAAGTAGCCGCTTCAGTAATGCCTAAGCGATTTTTCAAAATACCGTTTGGTTGTAGGTAGTCCGCCCATACCTTTCTCATTCGGCTTTACGATTGGTCGAAGTACGTATTCTTGCTAGCATCTCTTGTGCGCTAATCGGGCCTTCGTCATAGAAGCGACGAGCGTCTTGAACATCTTCCTTAGTCGGCTCAAAACCCTCATACATATTGCTGATAATTGCATTCATGGTCGCCCGGTATTCCTCTTGATTCCGAAACTGCACACCCATGATGGTGAACTTCTGATCATCGTGTTCTAAATACATAATCGTATTCTCCTCCTCGAGGTTTGTCAGTGCGGTATATACCGCATCGTCCGTAGCCAAAATCTGAATCAAACGTACCGCGGTGCCACTTGGTTGGTAGTCCGCTTGTTCCCAGTGCTGCACCGTTCTAACCGAGGTGTTGAGTAACTTTGCCAGCTTTGCCTGACTAATTTGGTAATGTTGCCGAATCTCCTTAAGGATTGTGGCAGTTGTTTTCATTTTCATCACCTCACTCACAATTATACCCTTGAAGGGTACAATTGTCGTTATTATGGCCTCACACCTTAGCAAAACAGACCAACTAATCAGAAAGTAGTAGCATGACCAATCAACCCATTCACGTGCGCTATTCAATACCAACCAGTGCCCATCAAAGTCATGCACCACTTTTTAACAATCGGGTGGCACATTAATTAATTACGATATTTCTGCCAAATTTCACGAACACTCGATGATTTCATTTGGTGCTTTCACGTTCTACCAACGTCGTTCCCAGTTCAATGCGCTGGGCTGCTTGACGATCATCTTGGAATCGGCTCACCAACAAATCGATGGCCGTCTTTCCCATCAGTTCAGTCTCAACATTGACCGAGCTAATCTCTGGATACACATATTCGGCCAGCGTCGTGTTATTGAAACTAAACAACTTGACCCGCTGTGGCACAGCAATATCAGCTTGCTGTAACGCTTTGAGCGCACCGGCTGCCATCGGATCATTAGCGATAAAGAAAGCGTGTGGTAAGCGGTCACCTAACATTTCAATGGCCCGTTTCATCATCAGATAACCAGATTGACTAGTGTAATCACCAGCTAATACATACTCAGCATGATAGGCATGATGCCGCTGCAACGCCTGTTCAAAGCTTTGCTGACGTTGGTTGGGAATCTCCACCTGCTGATCAGTGGACCACTCTTTGCCATAAATCATGCCGATATCTCGGATACCACGCCGCCAAAAATAATCAACGACGCGGTTAGTAGCAAACGTAAAATCAGTCACCACACTGCTGAATCCCTGAGCAAAGTGATCGTCATCAACAAAAACAAGCTGGCTTGACAAACGACTCAACTGTTGTACTTGAACAGGGCTAAATTTTCCCACCGCCACGATTGCATCAATATCATCGCCAACCTGATCTAAATTATTCTGGAAGATACTAGTCGTCGTAAAACCACACACTTGAGCTTGATGCTCAATTCCTTTACGAATCGCTAAATAATATAAGTCATCATGTTCTTGAATCTTAGAGTACCACTGAATCACAGCGATATTTTTCCGCATTAGCGCCTTTATATGCTGACGTTTACGCTTACTGTACCGCAGCTCGCCAGCAATCGTAAACACGCGCTTGCGTGTCTGCTCGCTCACTGATAGTGTCTTGTCATAATTTAAGACCCGCGATACCGTCGCCAATGAGACATCTGCTCGTTGCGCAATATCTTTTAACGTTACGGCCATCGTCATTCCTCTTTTCTCTTAATTAGCACTGAATAACAAACGTGGGGCAACTGGGCGTGACACTATTCACCAATCATGACTCGTCGGTAAATCGCGTCTGCAACACCCCGTTGCCCCACGTCTTCATTTGATTAACAACTTAATCGTGCATTGCTGCGACAAAACGATCAAAGGCTGCCTCACCAGCGTCATCCCACTTAAAGACCCCAGCATCGGCCAGAACCCGGGCAAAGACGTTGCCGACCGCCGTATCAATGACAGTCGTCACATTGTCAGCGGTGATGGTATTAGTGGCCTTCAATTGATCAGCCCATGCTTGATGCATCGCGACCATTTGATTAGGCTGATCCAACAAGTATTTGCCGACTTCAGCTAATTCGGTCTTCAACCGGGCTGGTAAAATGGCCCGGCCCATCACTTCAATCAAGCCAATATTTTCCTTCTTGATATGTTGAACATCCTGATGTGGATGGAAGATGCCATCTGGAAATTCAGCAGACGTCTGATTATCACGCAAAACGATATCTAATACGTAGTCATCGCCAACTTTGCGTGCAATCGGTGTCGTTGTGTGATGACGTGTGCCATCCGTATAAGCACGAACATCCACACTCTCGTCCGAATAATTCTTCCACGTCTCATGAATCTTCACAGCGGCATCCGTTAATGCAACCAAGTCCTGACTCGTCAGCCGAATCGTCGACATTGGCCATTTAACAATCCCAGCCTTAACACCCGCGATACCTAAGTCAATCGTGCGTGCAATTGGCGCTTTCATCATTGGAAATTCGTGCCGACCACCTTGGTAATGCTCGTGTGACAGCATTGAACCACCAACAATTGGCAAGTCCGCATTACTGCCCACAAAGTAATGTGGAAATTGCTGAGCAATTTCAAGTAAGTTGGTAAAAGTTTGCCGGTTAATGACCATTGGCCGGTGCTCTTGATCCAAGAAAATCGAGTGTTCATTAAAGTAAGCATATGGAGAATATTGGAAACCCCAAGTATTGCCACCAAGTGTTAACCGAATAATTCGGTGATTACTCCGTGCTGGGTAACCGAGCCGGCCTAGATAGCCTTCATTCTGCATACATAGTTGGCAAAGTGGATAGCCATCTTGCGGTTGGTTACGCGCTGCCGCAATCGCTTTAGGATCCTTTTCAGGCTTTGATAAGTTGATGGTAATCTCTAAGTCACCAAATGGCGTTTTTGCTGGAAAGACCACGTTTTTCGCAATGGCCCGCGTCTTGATATAATCATTAGCTTTGCTTAAGTTAAAGAAATAATCGGTTGCCGTTTGCGGACTAACCTGATACTTATCCCAAAAACGTTGGTTTAATACGGATGGTAACGGGGTCACAAGATCCATCAATTGATCCGCTAAGATATCTTCATCCGATTGGGTCGCTTCGATCTTGCCATTTTGAATCGCCGTTTTAACCAAGGCATCGGTTAAACTTGTTAATTGGTCATCGCTTGCCGCAATCGGATCACCCTCGCCGACCAAACCAAGAACCCGGTTATGCACATAGATTCGATCTAATTCAGTATATTGCGAAGGCGACGCGATCACCGCCGTGACAAATTGATCCAAACTCGTCATTATGCTTGGCCTCCCCGATCATCATAGCCGGCCGGATGACTTTCTTTCCAAGTCCAAGCCGTCTTGATAATTTCTTTCACATCATCATACTGAGGTGTCCAACCTAAAACAGTACGTGCCTTGTCGCTAGCTGCAACCAATGTGCTTGGATCACCAGCGCGGCGTGGTGCCATGATTGCTGGAATTGGCTTACCAGTGACTTCACGAGCAGCGTCCAACATTTGTTTGTTGGAGAAGCCCGTTGAAGAACCCAAGTTAAACGCATCACTATCGTGCCCCTGCTTTAGGTATTCCAAGGCTAAGATATGTGCATCAGCTAAATCGACAACGTGAACATAGTCCCGAACATTGGTCCCGTCTGGAGTGGGATAGTCGTCACCGAAGATTTGTAATTGATCCCGTTCACCAGCAGCTACTTGTAAAATAATTGGGACGAGATGCGTTTCTGGTGCGTGATCTTCGCCGATGCTGCCGTCAGGCTTAGCCCCCGCCACGTTGAAGTAACGTAAGGCCACGAACTTAATCCCGTAAGCCACATCTGACCAGTGCATGATCTTTTCCATCGCTAATTTACTTTCGCCGTATGGGTTAGTTGGCACTTGTGGGTCCGATTCCTTGATTGGCACCTGCTTAGGTTCACCATAAGTTGCTGCGGTCGATGAGAAGACGATTTTCTTCACATCGTGCTTAGCCATCACTTCGAGCAACTTAACCATCCCTGCCGTGTTGTTATCAAAGTACTTGAGCGGATTCTTCATCGATTCAGGAACAACTGAGAAAGCTGCAAAATGAATGACACCTTCAACGTTTTCTTGGTCAAACACGGTATTCATGAACACCGTATCCCGGACATCACCTTCATAAAAACGCGCGTGTTCATTGACTGCTGCCCGGTGCCCCGTGACCAAGTTATCAACAACCGCCACGTCATACCCCTTTGCAACCAACCGATCAACTGCGTGTGAACCGATGTAGCCGGCACCACCTAAAACTAAAACTGCCATTCTAATTCCTCCTCAATATTTCTCAATGCTTACTGCTAATTTGTATTTTAAATCAATTCTTTTATTAAAGTTCCTTAGGGCCGTCTGCGATTTCAGCAATGTAGAAATCAGCGTCGTAACCAATCGTGTCGCGATAAACTTTACCGACGTTTTCCTTAAAGGCATCGACTTGGTCCTTATCAACGATGGCAATACCACAGCCACCAAAGCCAGCACCAGTCATCCGCGCACCAAGCACGCCTGGTTGTTTCCAAGCTGTTTCGGCCAACGTATCCAATTCTTTCCCAGTCACTTCATAGTCAAAGTGTAGTGAAACGTGGGAAGCCGTCACTAATTCGCCAAAGGTCGTTAAATCATCGTCAGCCAAGGCCTTAGTTGCGCGAATGGCCCGTTGATTTTCGAAAACGGCATGCCGGGCACGTTTGATTAAGGTTTCATCATTGATTAAGTAGGCCGCTTCGTCAAACTGGTCGTTAGTTAAATCGCCAAGTGATTTGATGTCTAACTTAGTTTGTAATCGGCGTAATGCTTCTTCACATTCGGAGCGGCGTTCATTATATTTTGAATCCGCCAATTCGCGCCGTTTGTTCGTATTCATGATAACGATTACGTTGTTGCCTAACTTTACGGGTGCATAAGAATAGTCCATGGTGTTGGTATCAAGTAAAATTGCTTGGTCCTTTTTACCCATTCCAACAGCAAATTGATCCATGATCCCGGAGTTAACACCAACATAGTTGTTTTCGCACTTTTGACCAATCTTAACAAGATCTAATTGGCTAATACCGAGATTAAAACCAGTGTTTAAAATGATTCCAGTTAATAACTCAATTGACGCAGATGATGATAATCCAGCACCATCAGGCATGTTGCCATGGACGTAGAAATCAAAACCATGATCGAATTTAACGCCGGTCTTCGCGATTTCGTCCATCATTCCCTTAGGATAATTTGTCCAACCAGCGGCTTTGTCATATGAAAGGTCGTTGACATCAAACGTGACGATCCCAGCATCTGGAATATTAGCTGAGTACATCCGCACTGTCGTATCTGTCCGGGGTGCATAAACACCATATGTCCCGATTGTAATCGCACATGGGAAAACATGGCCCCCGTTATAATCAGTATGTTCACCGATCAAGTTGATTCGACCAGGTGAGAAAAAGACCCGTTCTGGCTTGGTATCAAAGGCTTCGGTAAACTCCTGTTTTAAGTCGCTAGTATTCATGAAAAATCCCTCCGTAAATAGTTTTACTAAAATTTTATTAGTTTGACTATAATGCTTTTTTTGATTGTTGTCAACACCCCATAAGACCTTTAGAACAAGATTTGGTAACGCTTTACAAATTTATCACGTTATCGATTCAAATTCTTCTTATCGCCCGTTGTCGTTGTCAGTAGTTGTTGTCATTTAGTTAAAATTTAACTAAAACGACATATACAAATTTAATATTTTGTTTTATGATAATTGTAAGCGTTTTTATTTATGTAACTTTGAAAGGAGCTTCCTCATGCAAGCTAATCTTCAATGGTTAGATGACCCAGAAGTCTTCCGGGTCAACCAATTACCTGCACATAGTGATCACCATTATTATCACGACACAGCAGAATTCAAAACGGGTAGTCGCTTCATCAAGAGTCTCAATGGCGCTTGGCGTTTTAACTTCGCCAAGACACCGGCTGAACGCCCAGTTGATTTTTATCAACCCGATTTCGATGCAACCGACTTTGATACGATTCAAGTTCCCGGTCATATTGAACTAGCCGGCTATGGTCAAATTCAATACATTAACACGCTATACCCATGGGAAGGTAAAATTTATCGTCGCCCACCGTATACCCTCAATCAAGATCAATTAACACCAGGCCTATTCAGCGACGCTGCGGACAACACCGTCGGCTCGTACCTCAAAACCTTTGATCTCGACGATGCTTTTAAAGGGCAACGTATTATCATTCAGTTCCAAGGGGTAGAAGAAGCCCTGTACGTCTGGTTAAATGGCCATTTTATTGGCTACGCTGAAGATAGTTTCACCCCTTCAGAATTTGATTTGACGCCGTATATTCAGGACCAAGGTAACGTTTTAGCGGTTCGGGTCTACAAACGCAGTACTGCTGCCTTTATTGAAGACCAAGATATGTTCCGTTTCTCTGGTATTTTCCGTGACGTCAATATACTGGCGGAGCCTGCTAGCCATATTACTGATTTGGACATCCGACCAGTTCCAAATGCCAATCTCAAAAGTGGTGAGCTCAACATCACTACTAAAGTAACCGGCGAACCAGCCACTTTAGCGCTGACCGTTAAAGACCATGACGGGCGAGTACTGACGAGTCAAACGCAAACCGGTAGTGGCAGTGTAACCTTTGATACCATGTTATTCGACCAACTGCACTTGTGGTCACCACAAACGCCGTATCTCTATCAATTGACAATTGAAGTTTACGATGCTGATCACCAACTCTTGGAAGTCGTCCCATATCAGTTTGGGTTCCGGACGGTCGAGCTGCGCGATGACAAAGTCATTTACGTCAACAATAAACGGTTGGTGATCAACGGGGTTAACCGGCACGAATGGAACGCCCACACCGGTCGCGTTATCAGTATGGCTGATATGCGCGCTGATATCCAAACCATGTTAGCTAACAATATCAATGCCGATCGGACCTGCCATTATCCTGATCAATTACCTTGGTATCAATTATGTGACGAGGCCGGTATCTACCTAATGGCCGAAAACAACCTCGAATCGCACGGGTCATGGCAAAAGATGGGGGCTATCGAGCCTTCTTACAATGTTCCTGGCGATAATCCACACTGGTTAGCAGCGGTGATCGACCGGGCCCGTTCAAACTACGAATGGTTTAAAAACCACCCATCGATCATTTTTTGGTCACTTGGCAATGAATCGTATGCTGGCGAAGATATCGCGGCGATGCAGGCTTTTTATAAAGAACACGATGATTCACGACTCGTCCACTACGAAGGTGTTGTCCACACACCAGAATTAAAAGATCGCATTTCTGATGTTGAAAGTCGGATGTACGAAAAGCCCCAAAATATTGTAGCTTACTTGGAAGATAACCCAACCAAACCTTTCCTAGATTGTGAATATATGCATGACATGGGGAATTCTCTGGGCGGTATGCAATCATATAATGATTTGATCGACAAGTATCCGATGTATCAAGGTGGCTTTATTTGGGACTTTATTGATCAAGCCCTCTTCGTTCATGACCCAATTACCGACCAAGACGTGCTCCGGTATGGCGGTGATTTCGACGAACGCCACTCCGATTATGAATTCTCCGGTGACGGCTTAATGTTTGCCGACCGGACACCAAAACCAGCAATGCAAGAGGTGAAATATTATTATGGCTTACACAAATAATCAACTACACGTTATTTACGGCGACGGGAGTTTAGGACTACAGGGGGCTAATTTCCACTACCTCTTTAGCTACGAACGTGGCGGACTCGAATCACTCGTCGTCAACGATAAAGAGTGGCTCTATCGTACACCCACGCCCATCTTTTGGCGGGCGACAACCGATAATGATCACGGTAGCGGCTTTTCAGTCAAATCCGCACAGTGGTACGCGGCCGATAAGTTCTCAACTTGTCAAGATATCGAATTGACGGTTGACGACCAACCAGTCACACCGTTACCAATCGCGCCACTCAATAACAAATACACGGATCACGAAATCGCCACGAAAGTCTCACTGGCTTACCACTTCGTTACCACGACCGTTCCTAGTACCATCGTCACAGTGACTTATACGGTGACAGCAGACGGTCAGATCAATATCGCCACCCATTATAGCGGTCAGTCTGATTTGCCAGAGCTACCCGCATTTGGTCTGCGGTTTATCATACCAACTACCGCGACCGGCTTCGACTATACCGGTTTGTCCGGTGAGACTTATCCTGACCGGCTGGCCGGCGCAACGCACGGGCGATTCCACGTTGACAGTCTGCCAGTCACACCATACTTGGTCCCACAAGAATGCGGCATGCACATGCAAACTGAACAAGTGACAGTAACGCGATCAACAACACAAAATAACGCTGACCACGACAACACACCGTTCAGTTTGACATTTAGCCAAGCCGATGCACCATTCGCCTTCAGCTGCCTTCCCTATACCGCCGCTGAACTAGAAAACGCAACGCACATGGAAGAATTACCATTAGCACGGCGAACGGTCTTATCAATCTACGGTGCCGTTCGTGGGGTCGGTGGCATTGATAGTTGGGGAACAGACGTAGAATCCCCATATCATATCCCCGCTGATCAAGACATTGACTTCAGCTTTAATATTCATTTCTAAAAGTTATTTTGATTTCAAAAGAACGCTCCGGCGAGTTATTTGCCAGAGCGTTCTTTTAGATTAACGATGATTAAGTTTTAATATGTTTAATGGCTGAGCTTAGTCCTTAGCCTTGAAGTAATGTACCTGCGCCGTAAAGTCACTAGTTTGAACGGGAGTCGTGTAGAGTCCTAGTTGCATCAATTCATCGCCACCGTACATTTTGTTTGTGTCGGTCTCAACGTAGGTCTGCTGAGGGTCTAATCCCGCTAACTTCGTAATATGCGGTTCTGGTTGAACTGCACCTAAAATAACGAAGGTGAACAGCAAGGCTTCTTTCTGATCCGGACTAACAAACATCCACGCCACCGTATTAGATTCAAACGGGCTCTCTAATCGATAAAAGGTCCCGTATTGAACTAACTCACGGTGCTGCTTATAGAAGGCAACCTGTCTTTTAACGGCCTGCTTGTCCGCATCACTTAGTTGGGCCGCGTCCAGTTCATAGCCCAAGGTACCACTCATTGCCACAGCACCACGCATCTTCATCGACGTCGACCGTCCTAACAATTCATCCGGGCTCGTCCCAACATGGGCGGTAATTGCAGAAATTGGATAAACGAGTGAAGTCCCATATTGAATTTTGAGCCGTTCAATCGGGTCATTATTATCTGATGGCCAACTCTGTGGCATATAATACATTAAACCAGCATCAAAGCGGCCACCACCGCCAGAGCAGCCTTCAAATAAAATCTGTGGATAGCGTTTCGTTAAACGCTCCATCAAGTCATATACACCTAAGATAAAGCGGTGGCTAGTCTCACCTTCATGAGCTGAATCGCTATGTGGCGAATAGACTTCCGTTAAATTGCGGTTCATATCCCACTTGATATAATCAATGGGCACCTTATCAAGAACTGCGGTCATTTGTTCAAAAATATTGTCGACAACATCCGGTTGGCTGAAATCAAGCACGTATTCGTTCCGCGATAACGTTCGACCACGATCCGGTACGCCTAGCACCCAGTCAGGATGGGCCCGATAGAGTTCGGAATCAGCCGAAATATTTTCTGGCTCGAACCAAAGTCCGAACCGCATCCCTTTATCATGGGTCCGTTTGCTAATATCCGCTAAGCCTCCTGGTAACTTGTTCCGATTAACAAACCAGTCACCTAGCGAACTATTATCATCATTTCGATGACCGAACCAACCGTCATCCAGCACAAACATTTCGATACCCAGTGGTGCTGCAGCATCCAAGATTGATTGAATCTTGTCCGCATCAAAGTCAAAGTAAGTAGCTTCCCAATTGTTGATCAAGATCGGCCGGAGATCGTGCTTGTAACGACTGCGCGCCACGCGATCACGCAATAAATCATGGTAGGTTTGCGACATACCATTAAGCCCCGTCGTTGAGTATACCATTGCAACCTCGGGCGTTTGGAAACTATCACCGGCCGCCAATCGCCAGTCGAAGTTATATTCATTGATTCCCATAGTCAAGCGTGTCTGACCAATTGGGTCCCGTTCTAAACTAATCTGGTGGTTACCTGAATAAATTAGCAATGCACCAAGGACATTGCCTTGAAATTCATTAGTATTCGGATCAGCTAGCGCCACAAAAGGATTCATATGATGAGAACTAGCACCCCGGCGACTTTCAAACTGAGTTACACCTCGATGGAGCCGTTCACGACTAAGCTGGCGCTCACGCGCATAGCTTCCAGGTAACGAAATGGCATCTAATGGTTGGGTTGGCAGGTCCATCTGCATCGAAGCCACTTTTTCTAAGTCGACAGCTTGCTCACTGTGATTAATCAACCGGGCGCTACGCGTGATAACTGGCCGATCCCGATAAATCGTGTAGGCTAATTCGAGTGTCACGCCTAATGTGGCATCTCGCAACGTCACAATCAAAGTTTGGGCTTCATCCTCATCTTCGACATAAGTTTGTGGCAAGCCCTTAAGTTCCGGCTTACCGGCTTCCATCCGGCAGTCTTGATAACGAAAATCAACTGTTCGAGCACCATTGGCCGCGCGAATAATCGCGGCGGGTTGCCGATAATCACCGGTATTATTGCCACCGTATTCCTGTGGCAAATCATCCTTGGAATAGCTTCGATCAGTCGTATTCGGTAAATTTCCTGAGAACCCCCGATCAATCCGGGGATACTGACGCTCGCCATGATAACCCCGAACCCGTGGGCCAAAGTACAAGTGGGCCAACACGTTGCCTGTCTCCACACCTAGAATATACGAGATTTGATCGTTATGCAGGTGAAAGACAAGTTGTTCTTCATCAATGTCAATTAAAGTTTGCTGCAACGTTACTGCCATAGTAAAATCTTCCCTTCGCTATTAGCTTTTTCTATTTCAGTTCACAAAAAGAGCTATTAATGGCTCGCGTCATTAATAGCTCTCCTCGTAAAGAAACTATGCTTGATCCGGTAAGCCGACATTCGATAATTGTAAGACATCTTCATCATCTTGTACGGTGGTTCCTGAATCTTTAAGATACGTAAATTCGGGCATATCTTTATAGTTTGTAATAACGACCATAACGGTATCATCCAAGCCAGCCTTTTCAATTGCTGGTTGCCAGAATTCAATTAATTCTTGCCCTTGTGTGACATGGTCGCCCTTCTCAACGTACTGAACAAATCCAGTCCCACGCATCTTAACGGTACCAATCCCAATATGAATTAGCGTTAAAATACCGGTATCAGAACGTAATCCGATTGCATGGCGAGTCGGGAAGGTTGCAACAACTTCACCATCAAATGGTGCGACAACGCGACCATCCGTTGGTTTAATGGCGAAACCTTTACCCATACTACCGTTTGCGAAGGATTCGTCAGCAACATCTTTCAAACTGAGCAGTTCCCCGGCAACAGGATCTTGATAAACCGTCGTCTTGGCATCGGCTTCTGCTTCAACTTCAGCAGGAGTTTCATCGGTTTCCAAGTGAGTTGACCATGTTTTTTCAAGTTCATCAACGATTTGTGCATGCATCTTTTCATCCAACTTAACCTTCTTGAAGAAGATGAATGTCCCAATCAAAATCATAGCAGCAGGTACACCGAACATCATTAACTTGAAGATGGCAGCGCCATGGCTAGTCACATCACCAGCAGTGGCACCAGCTGTCATCCCAGCCCAAACAGCAGTTAAACCAACGACACCGTTAGAAATCGCACCGCCTAATTTATCAAGTAAAGGCCGAACGGATAAGGTTAAAGATTCGTCACGATGACCAAACTTCAACTGCCCATATTCAACAGAATCACTCAAAACCATCAAAACAACTAAGAAAATTAATGGTTGTGGAATGTAGAATAATACGGCCGCTGTTAAGATCATTGGTAATGACTGACCAGCAAAGGCAAACATGATCAGTGAAATCATCATAATAACAACTGCTAAGAAGAACACCTTACGACGACTAAACTTCTTTGCTAATGGTGGGAAGGCCAATACGGCAAAAATCCCAATAATCGCATTTAGTGAACCTAATAGTGTAAACTTCGAGGCGTCACCCAAAATATAGGTGAAGTAGTAAAGTTCTAGTGAGTTCGTAATGGCAATCCCTGCCGTGTAGATCCCATACATCAATGATAACCACATCAATTGATCGTTACGGGCTAACACTTTGAAGACTTCCTTGAAGCTAGTCTTTTCAGTGTTCTTACGCAATTCAGAATCATTTTCTTTGGTTCCAAGTGCAACAACTAAGGCAGAAATCAAAGCGATTGCGGCAATAATGATCCCAAACGCCATCCAACCACGGTTGTCACCTTGACCACTGTTAGACTTAACAG
>SKEU01000356.1_pt1 | contig 34062 bp, 33 predicted proteins | sample 4819571 | NCBI WGS metagenome assembly SKEU01 (sample SAMN11008801, study PRJNA524170) | human gut metagenome | biome: Human fecal sample; material: Feces; isolation source: fecal sample from pouch patient p8, p16 | host: Homo sapiens | place: Israel: Tel-Aviv | collected 2015-06-23
AAACTTTCAACTGTTATGCTTCCACCCATTTTTTCTACAAGCTGATGGACAATAGAAAGACCAAGACCGCTGCCTTTTTCAGACCGACCTTTATCACACTTATAAAGCCGTTCAAAAATGTGTTTCAAATCTTCTTTCTCAATCCCTACACCATTATCCGCCAGCAGCAGCCTCATGTTATTTCCCTGCTTTGACAGGGTAATTTTAATTTTGTCCGCATGGCTGTGAGCGATTACATTTTGAATGAGATTATTGATAATCCTCATATAGCTGTCCGTATCCAATCTTACCCGGACAGGCTGTTCGAGAATATCAATGTCATAATCGACCTGCTTATCTTCAAAAATCGGTATCCAGTCGATCAGGATATTTCTTGTCAGCTCTGCGGCCTCAACAGGATGGATTTCCAAAGCAAACTCGTTGGAATTTAACTTGAACCAGTCAAAGAGTACATCAATATATTCTTTCAAATCATGGGCTTTCCGGCGGGCGATTTCGATATAATCATCCCGGTCTTTCCCTGTAACTAGGCCTTTATGTGCAGCGTCAAGATACCCGATGAGGGTTGTAAGGGGTGTCCGAACATCGTGGGAAAGGCTCGTCATAAGCTGGCGGTTGGTTTCCTCTGTCTGCCGGACAATCGAAAGTCTGCTTTCATAGGACACAACGATCTCATTGATTTCATAGGCAAGAGGGGATACCAGTTCATTTGTTGCAGACAAAATACGCCGATTGCCATTTCCATTTTTCACATCAACCAGCGCATCGGTCATTTCTGCAATTTGCTTCTTTACGCGCCGAACAAGAAAGATGGAGGTCAGCACAGCCAAAACAGCAATCGCAACGGACAGGAAAACGATGATCTCCATACCAGCTATACCTCCTTATTAAAACGGTAGCCAATCCCTTTGACCGTTTGAATATACTTTGGACTGGAAGGATTGACTTCTAATTTTTTACGAAGCCGGCTGATGATCGCCATAATGTTGCTGTCATCATAGAAATATTCTTCGCCCCAAACTTCCTCATAAATCTGCTGTTTTGTCAAAATTTTACCTTGATGTTTTGCACAGTACAGGAGCAGATCAAATTCCTTTGGTGGAAGTTCAAAAGTGCCGGTTTCCGTTGTAACAGAACGATTTTCAAGGTCAATTTGCAATCCATCAAAATCCAGTTTTTGCATAGTTCCCGTTTGCTGATTAAAGCGGGTGTAGCGGCGAATGAGGGACGCAATACGGGCAATCAGTTCGTCCATATCAAACGGCTTTGTTAGATAATCGTCCGCTCCGGCCCGTAAGCCCCGCACTTTAGAAGCGCTGTCATTTTTGGATGTGAACATCAAAATCGGCAGGCTGTTCTCTTTGCGGATTTCTTCCAGCGTTTCAAAGCCATCCATACCGGGCATCATCACATCCAGCACCACAAGCTGGTATTCTTGCTCTTTTAATTTCTGCAAGCCCTCTTTTCCGGTATTACAAAAATCGGCTTCTATATGTTCTGATTGTACGCTGTGTTTAATCAAAGCGCACAGTTCTCTGTCATCATCTATAATCAAAATTTTATTCATGGCGCAGCTCCTTCCCTTGTTTTGTCCGGCCATCAATCGGCTTCTCCGCAGTTTTAGGGATCAGCCAAACACCAGCCATTTTCACAGCACCGTGGATGCGCCCACCGGCACACAAATAATTGATCTGCCTTGGTGTAACACCCCATTTTTCACTTGCTTCTTTCAGCGTCATATAATCCATACAGTTTCCCTCCAATACGGTTTATTATATTTCTTTTGCTCGAAGAATACAAGGCAGGAAATATGAATGATAAAGTGCAAGTCATATCCAGAAGAAGCCATGTGCCGGAAGAAAGAGGCGGAACGCCAGCGGAAAAGATACCTCCTGTCTACGCATTTAGGGCGGTAAAAGTCCACGGAAATCAAGGGTTTTTCCGCATGGTCGTCAGGCAGGTGGATAAAGTTATCCTGTTCCCCTTAAAATGGGGTTCTAAATGCGGGAAAATGGACAAAAAAGAAATGCCGGACGCAGAGGCAATACAGCCCCTGCGCCCGGCATTTTTCAACGCAATACTTAAATAACATCTTATTCGGAATTAAATTTATAACCATAGCCAATTACTGTTTTTATATACTCATGTCCCTTGCAATATGGTTTTAACCTTTTTCGTATTTGAAAAATCGTGTTTTCTACTGCGTGCAAATGGTTATTTGTGGGTTCATGCCAAATCTGTTCATAAATCTGTTCTTTTGTGAATGTGGTTTGAGGAGATTGCAGTAACAAATAAAGGACTTCAAATTCGTTTGTTGATAAATAAACTTCCTGCTGTTCTAATATTACACAATGCTGGTTAACATCAATGTATAAGGTGTGATTTGTTTGCTTTAATCCCCAAAATTCTTGTGCCATTGTCCGGTCATTCGCAATTTGTTCAAGCAGCAAGGATAATTCATTAAATTTTCTGACTTCCCTCAATTTCTTATATAGGTTGACAGTTATCGTACACCCATATATGTCCTTATCAAAATCAAAAATATGTGTTTCGATTGAAACAAAGCTATCATTATCAAGTGTAGGGCGCGTCCCAATATGGGTAACACCATAATATATCTTGTCACTTAAAAGAATATCTGCCACATACACCCCTGTCTTTGGCAAAAATGTATTTTTTGCTATTTCTATGTTTGCGGTAGGTGTCCCCACATGCTTTCCAATACCTCGGCCATGTATAACGATCCCTGTTAGTGTGTAAATAGGTTCATTTATTTTTTCTTTCATTTCAATCCTCATATAATCCCATTCATTGACAGGATAATCAAAACACAAGTTACTATTATAAAACTTGCCAGTATAAGCAGACCAGTATGCTTTTGTCTTGCTTCATTTTCCAAAGTAGCAACATATCCGCTTTTTCTCAAAGCGGTAACTATGGGCTTATACAGTAAAAATGTAATGGACGCATTTAACCCACCTTTCAATAAGTTAAATGGAAGAAAGGCAGGAAGTAACAATTCTACAACTGCTTCTCTTGGATACCCCATATAAAGCGGCGTTACCAAATAGTTCCACAACAGCATAACGATAACCGTTATTAGCCATCCCGATGCCAGACCAATCACTGCACCAGATAAAGTGTGCTTTTTTTTGTAAATGACAGATGCCGTACACGCAAAAGATAGTGTTTGTACGATATTCATAATACAACCTAATATTCCGGTATCGCTTACTGTAATCATTTCAAGGGTTGCTACAATAACAGATACAATGCAGGAAGTCATCGGCCCCCAAATAAAGCCGCCCAAAGTTACAATAACATCGGATGGATCATACTTTAAGAATAGAATAATAGGAATCCTGCCAACAACCATAGTGACATAAGTAATCGCACATAGCATACCAATAACTGTGATTCTTTTTGTTTTACTGTTCATAATTGCTTTCCTCCGTGGCAAAAAATTAACACCCAAAAGAAAATGTCTTTCAGGTGTTAGCATTATAATTAGGCCACAGAAAAGAAAGTAACCCTCTCAAAATCTGCGGAAATCTAACCATATCTTCTTTCATCCAGACTATACTGTTGGTTTTGGAATTACACCAAATCGTGCGTTTTACGCTCGCGGACTTTACCGCCAATCGGGAATTTCACCCTGCCCCGAAGACACTTTTATTCAGTTGTTTTCCCTGCAATTATAACATCAACTATTTTTGGAAGCAATGAATTGAAGAAAGTTCGGAAGCATTTCGGAAATCAAGGGTTTTTCCGCATGGTCGGCAGGCAGGTAGATAAAGTTATCCTGTTCCCCTCAAAACAGGGTTCTAAATGCGGGAAAATGGACAAAAAAGAAGCGCCGGGACAAAGACAGCTTTTTAGGTCTTTGTCCCGGCTGAATTTTGACATGGACACTGATTTTGTGCAGTGCTATAATTTGAGTAAATAAACGAGATCGGGGTGATTATCCATGAATGAAAGAGAAAAGATTATCCGGCGTTGGTTTGATATGTGGTTGGAGCAACAGGATTTTGGAATAGATGAAATTTTTACAGAGGATGTTCTATATACAGAAAGTTGGAGTCCCCAATATTGCAATCGAAAAACTGTGAAGCACTGGTTTCAGGAGTGGAATACCCGTGGCAAAGTCGTTGCTTGGGAAATTAAACAATTCTTCCACAAGGAAAATCAGACAATCGTTGAGTGGTATTTCAAAAATGAAATGGACAATGGGAGCATAGAAGAATTTGACGGAATCTCTTTGATTGAGTGGACAGACGAGAACAAAATTAAGTCATTAAAAGAATTTGGGTGCAATCTGAATCATTATAATCCCTATGAGCATAGTGATACGCCCCAGTTTAGAAATGAAAAGGCAAGCTGGTTTTGATTTGTGCTTTGTTGCAAAAAAGAAGCGCCGGACGCAGAGGCTTTGACAGCCCCCGCGCCCGGCGTTTTGCTTATTCGTCTGTGAAGTGGAACCGCTGCGCCGCAAAGTCGGCGTCGCTCATGGCGTCCAGCTTATCGGCGGTCTGGCAGGAAAGCGCCGCCATTTCCTTGTCCATGTCCGGCAAAGCTGCCCGGAGATTTGCCGCCGTCCTGCGGCGGTCGGCGTTGTGGTACAGACAGATCAGGTTTTCTTCTTCCACGGTGAAATACATTCCTCATACCTCCATTTCTTTTGATTTTTCCCGCGCCGGGGGCTTCTTTTTCTGTTCCTCCTTGGCGGCGGCAAGCTGCGCCCGGATGGACGGTTTCTTTTGTTTCTGCGTCGTCTTTCGGGTCTGCTTGGGCTTTTTGGCCTCCGCCTTGGCTGCCTCGGCCACATCCAAAAGGGAAATCTGTTCCCCGGCTTTCGCCCTTGCTTCCAGTTCCTCCATAGACGGGGCGTTGTTCATCATGCCGTCAATCATGTTGTAGTTCTGCTCGGTGGACATTTCCGCCGTCTTGATATGGCTTTCTGGCTGGGCGGGGATGGCAAAGGCCCTTGTGCCGTTTGCCATAATCAGATACCTGCCGTCCTCCGACTGATGGTGGAATCCATACCCGGCGGCCTCCATCTGTTCCCGGCTCCTGTCGGTCAGATAGAAACGGCCCCTCGGCGTCTGGATTTGTTCGCCGGTCATGCACTCGTCCGGCGTAAGCTGCTTTTCCGGCTGGGCGAAAAACTCCGGCACCTGCCGGTAGTCGGCCCCCTCGTCCACATAGTAGGCGGTCTGTTTTCCATCCTGCCGGAACACCACAATATCCCCCGTAGAGAGGGAATGTCCCTTGTAATCGGCGGGATGTTCTATGTTGAAGCGGCGGTAAATCTCGTCCAGTGTGGTGTCCTTGTCCAGCGGCGCGGTGTAGACAAGCTGGTAATTCTTCCTGTCCACCGAAAGCCCATCCGCCTGCAAGTCCTCATAGGAACGGTAGCGGAAGTCGCGCCCCTCTGGGCCGGGCGGCACTTGGTAGATGGAAAAGTTGGGCTGCGCCGGGGCTTCATAATCAGAGGCAACATATTCCTCCACCGTCAGCCCGGAAGCGGCGGCCTCCTGTTCCAGCTCTGCCTCGATCTGTTTTTTGTAGTCCTGCAAGCTCTGGTCGAAGTCGGCAAGCTGCGGCGGCTCCGGCAAATGGTACTGGCCCTGATTGAGAAGCGGGCGGCACTCCTTTACATAGTCCAAAACCGCGTTGAAATAAGCGGTCTGTTCCGGCGTCAGAGTTTCCCCGGATCGCAGGGGACGCCGGGCCTCCTGCTCCATAGCGGCCAGATTGCAATGCAGCTCCATATACGGGACGAACTCATGCAGCAGCATATCCCGCTGGGCCTTGTCCGCCTCCCATGCCTCCGGCCCCTCATGGTGCAGCACATGGTTTTTCCAGCTTTCATCCTGTGCGTAGTATTCGTGATAGCCCCGGATATGCTGGATCAGGGAACCGTCCCCGTCGCCAAAGTCCTGCCGTCCCTCGTAGCTGTCCGGCTGGCCCTGCATGGTAAAGTCAATGCGGAACTTGGTCTTGTCGTACCAATAGCCCGGTTGCTCCCGTTCATGGCGTCTGGCGCTGTCCAGCTCCTTGAAAACGGCCTCGGCTTCATGCAGCGGCATTTGCTGGCCGTCTTTCAGATGGGGGCTTTCACTCCAAAGGATCGTGACAACCGGCTCCGCTGCCGGATTCTGCGCGATCTGCCGCTGGGCGTTGGCAACGGCAATCTCACTTTCGATCTCGCTTTTCACAAAGGAATCCATCTGGCCCTTTTGCAGTTCGTAGCCCTGTTCACACAGACGGTTGATAAGCCCGATCACCTTGTCAGTATCGCCCACGGCCTCGGCATAGGCCACGATCAACTGCCGTTCCTCGCTGCCCAAACGCGGGGCGTTTTTCTCCGCCAGCTCAATCAGGGCGGCGGCCCGGTCAGCCGGGGACGCCTCCGGCATGAACGGCTTTCCATTCAAAAGGCCGTCGATCCCGTTCCATGCCTGCGGCTGGGAAATGGCGTTGGCCTGTTCGGTTGCTTCCAGAAAACCGTCCAGCCTGTCGCCGGTCAGGGGTTCCATTGCCCCAGCCGGTAGCTCATGGATGGCAAGGATTTCTTTTCCGGCTTCCGCAAGGGTCAGGTCGGAATTGTCAAGCTGGCCTCCGTCCAGTTCCTTATAGTCGGGGCCGTACAGCGTGTAATCATAGCCGGTTTCCGATGTCTGGATATACAGGTAATCGCCGCTTTCCAGACGGTAGGCGGCCTCCTGCGGGGCTTCTGCCTGTTCCAGCGTTCCATCCCCGGCAATGGTAAAGCCCTGTGCCTGCGCCGCCTCCTTGGTTCCCTGCGACACTTCGCCGGTGGATTTCAAATCCGCGTCAATGAGGGTTTGCAGCATGGCTTTTACGCTGTCGGTCATTTCCTGCTGTTGCTCCGGGGACAGCTTGGAAAATACGCTGTCCGGGTCTGGCTGCTCGGCGGCCTGTTCCAGCGGCGCGGCCTGCGGCTGTTCCTGCTGGGCCTGCCGTTCTTTCTGAAGCTGGGCAAGGTGGCCGTCAATGGTGGTAATCAGTTCATGGGCGGTGGTCCGGATGGTTTCGAGGGAGGCTTTCAGCTCTTTCAAGTCCTTGCCGGAACTCCAACCGGCCACATAGCCAAAGGAATAGTCGGAGGTGTCCAGCCCGTAGTGCTGGCAGACGGCATAGGCCACGCTTTCAGCCTGCACCTCGCGGGTGCGGCTGTCGGGGCGGTCGGCCTGCTCAATGGCCGGGGCTTCCGGGTCGATGGCGTGGAGCTTGGAATGGGCGATCTCATGGATGGCCGTCTTTAGGGTCTGTAATTCGCTCATGCCCTCCTGAATGGCGATCCGCTTTTCCGTCAGGTGGTAGTAGCCGTGGGAACCGCCCGGAATGTCCTCAAAACCAATGGGAACCGGGGAGGTCTGTTCCAGCGCCTTGAAAAATTCCCCGTAGCGTTCCACGCTGCCGGTCAGTTCTTCCACGCCGATAGAGGGCAGCGGTTCCCCCTCGGTCTGGCTCACATCAAAGACAGAAACGATCTTAAAGGCCGGAACCTGTATTTCCTGTACTTCGGTAACAGGCTTTCCGTCCTTTCCCATCACCGGCCTGCCCTGTGCGTCCAGCTTTTGCACTTCCTTTTTTGCCTTGAACGGGGCCGGGGCCAGTATCTTGATGGCCTTTTCGCCTTTCTTTACATTGCGGTGAAAATCGTCCCGCCACTTATTGTAGCCCGCCACAAGCTGTCCGCCCTGCATGGCGATCAGGAGGGTGTTGTTGAAGCTGTAACTGTGGAACTTGGACATAGTGGTGAGATAGGCTTTGTAGCGTTCACTCTCGAAAAGCTCCTGTATGCCGGTTTCCAGCCGGTCGGTGATCTCTTTCATGCGCTCGGCGCTGTTCTGGCCGTTTAAGAGAATGGGGGTGACAGGCTGCGGGGCCTTTGTAGGCGCTGCCGCCTCCGGCTGCACCTTGCTTTCCTCCCGCAGAATTTCCGGCGCGGGATAGGCCATCACCCGGTATTGTTCCGGCACCGGCTGGCCCTCATGGACGCGCTGCCATTCGTCGCCGCTTTTTACCAGATAGCCATAATCGGTAAAAACACCATGCTCTGTGTTGGCAATATGCAGGCCAAAACGGGGCAGGAAAATCCCAGCTTTCCATTCCTCCGGCATATCCACCATGCCGGAACGGTTTAGATAGTAGTCGCCCAACTGTCCTGTGCCGGTGACATCCGGCAAATGCACATAAAAGTCCACATTTTCGGGATAGTCGATAATCTGGCCGATATTGTGAAAATCACTCTGCGGGCTTGTCAGGGCGGCGTTCAGCTCCGTAAGTTCGGTGGCGTCCAGCTTTTCCAATCTTGCGGCAAGGAAGTTCAGCTCATCCATGCCTGCGGACAGCACCATATCACGGGGCAGCTTAATAGGTCGCTTCTGTGGGCTTCTATACCCGTATAGAAAAAAGTCCTGTGGATTGTCGGTGCTGATTCCGATTTCCCGCAGGGCTGCTTGCAGTTTTTCGGTTGTGGTCGGCAGAGAAAACCATAGGCCCTCTTTGCCTTGCTCATAACGCTGTCGGTTATGAAGCAGTACAGAAAACACTTCGCTCATTGAATCGCTCCTTTCACATAATATAAGGGGTTTGGGGCTTCCCCAAAGAGAAAATCCCCGGCCCGGCAGGTGCGCCGGGTCAGGGATTTTGCCGGGAGTGTGGCTACACTCCCTATGCTTGCTGTTTTTAGTTTTTGCCCCTCTGTTCCACGCGGTAATTCACATACTTGCCGCCGGTATCGGCCAAAAGCACCGTCCCGTCATAGATCTTGCCGGTTTTCAGGGAGCGCAGGCCCTTTACCTTTGCCTTTCCGTCTTTGAGCAGCGCGGCGGCGATCTTCGGGGTGAACGCCTTGCCCCGTTCCTCAAAAAATCGGTCATTCTTCCACATGACAAACTGGCAGCTTCGGTTTCCGCAGTAGTAGTTCTTTTTGCCCTCGTAGACGCTTTCCCCGCAGCGCGGACATTTGCCGATAACCACACGCTCGGTTTGAAACAACTTCTGTGCGTCCTCGCTGATCTGGGAGTAGTTTGCGATCAGGCCCCTTGTCATTTCTGCAATGCCAGCCATGAAGCCCTCCGGGTCGGCCTGCCCCTTGGCAATGGCCGTCAGCTCCGTTTCCCACTGTGCCGTAAGCTGGGGAGAGGTCAGCACCTCCGGCAGCACGCAGGCAAGGTTATGGCCGTCCTTGGTGGGAAGTAGCTGTTTTCCCCTGCGCTCCACAAAGCCCATCTGCACCAGCTTTTCTAAGATGGAGGCGCGGGTGGCCGGGGTTCCCAATCCCTGCCGCTCGGCGTCCTCCGGCAGATCGTCCGCACCGGCGCGCTCCATAGCGGAAAGCAGGGTATCTTCCGTGTAGGATTTTGGCGGTGCGGTGAAATGCTCGGTGACGGCGGCAGTTACCTTGTCAAAGGTCTGGCTCTCGGTGATCTCCGGCAGTTCACGCACGGGCTCCGGGGCGGTGTCGTCGGCGTCTGTTTTGAACGACGCCTTAAAGCGGCGGTCAAGCTCTTTCCAGCCGGGGGTCAGGATGGTCTTTCCCTTGGCGGTAAAGGTGTCCCCGGCACAGGTGAATGTAGCGGTGACAGCCTCGTACACATGAGGCGCGGCCACGGCGCACAGCAGCTTGCAGCATACAAGGGACAACAGTTTCTTTTCCCCCTCGGCCAGCCCGTCAAGGCCTTTCTGCACAAATTCCATTGTCGGGACAATGGCGTGGTGGTCGCTCACCTTTTTGCTGTTCAGCACCCGGCCAAACTGCGGGGACAGGTCAAGCCCCGCCGCAAAGGAAAGCATAGGCCACAGGCCGGACACAAGGCTTTCCGCCGTTGGCAGCATATCATCGGTCAAATACTGGCTGTCGGTGCGGGGATAGGTCAGCAGCTTCTTTTCATAGAGCTGCTGGGCATAGTCAAGGGTCTGCTTGGCGGTAAATCCAAACAGGCGGTTTGCCTCCCGCTGCAAGGTGGTGAGGTCATAGAGGCGGGGCGGCTGCTCCGTCTTTTTCTCCCGTGTTACCGACACACAAACGGCCTGCGCCGTTTCACAGGCGGCTTTCAGGGCCTTGGCGTCGTCTGCGTTTCCTATGCGTTCACTGGCCGCCTCCATGCCGCCCGCCGCGATCTGGACGATGTGGTATTTCTCTTTCTGAAAGCTGCTGATCTTGGCCTCCCGGTCAACCAGCATTTTCAGGGTCGGCGTCTGGACACGGCCCACGGTCAGGGTCTTATGGTAGAGGATGGAGAACAGCCGGGTCGCGTTGATCCCCACCAGCCAATCCGCCTGCGCCCGGCAAAGGGCCGACTGATACAGGTTATCATAATCGGTTCCCGGTTTCAGGTGGGCAAAGCCGTCTTTGATGGCCGCGTCCTCCATGCTGGAAATCCAAAGGCGCTGAAACGGTTTCTTGCAGCCCGCCATCCGGTAGACGAAACGGAAAATCAATTCCCCCTCGCGCCCGGCGTCTGTAGGATAGTTCTCGGAGGTGACTTTTCTGACTTTGTTACTCGATGGCATCCAATGGGCCGATAAAGCGGTAGAAAATCTGGATTTTCTGGACGTATTCGCCATCGACCTTTTCCGCTTTGGATACCAGAATCTTGTCAATCAGCTGATGCAGAATCTTATAGTTCAGTTCGGTGATGCCAGCGTACTTGCTGACTTCATCAATAAAATCCTGAATCTTGTCCAGCTGATCGTGTTCAGCACGGCCTTCCCGCTCGTACTGCTCAATCTTCTCGGTCAGTTCAGCCTGTTCTTTGTCGTAGCGATCTGCAAGCATTTGAAAACGTTTCTCCGGGAGAAGTCCCTTTGATACGTCCTCATAAAGTTTTGCATACAGGTCTTCGATTTCTGCGATTCGTGCTTTACACTGCTTCAAATCCCGTTTGTGCTGCGCCCGGTCAGAGGACACCCGGAGGTGCATCTGATTTGCAATCTTCTTCACAAGGGCTTCCCGATTGCTCACAGCGGCCTTTGCGTGTGCCTGAATGTCCGCAAAGACAGCTTCATGCAGAACACGGGCTTCCAAATTATGAGAGTCACAGGCTTTCGCACCATATTTCCGATAAGTGCTGCAACAATAAAAGGTCTGATCCAGAACACTGTTACGTTTGCGCCTGTGCTCGACCTTGACCAACATCGTTCTGCCGCAGTCTGCACAGCGGACGATGCCCTTGAAGATATTGTCGTAGTCGGTCTTATCGCACATAAAGCAGCCGGAACGGCTGTAAAGGATTCGCTGCACGTTCTCCCAACGGTCTTGTGGGATGATTGCTTCATGTGTATTCGGAACGATAGCGCGTTCTTCAAACGGAATATAACGCCGCTTTTTGGATTTCATGGACACGGTGGGCTTGGCTTCATAGATGATGTGTCCGGCGTAGACCGGGCTGTGCAGAACCTGACTGATATAGGCACTGTCCCAATCATACATCTTTTCATCATCAATAAAGCGGCCAAACATCTCTTTCTTGTAGTAACACGGCTTCAAGACTTTTTCATCGTGGAGCCGCTTGGCGATGCGGTGAAGCCCCAGCCCTTCCTCTGCCATTGAATAGATATACTCAACAACGGGGGCGGTGTTCGGGTCGATCACAAGGTGATTGTGGTCGGCAGGGTCTTTCTGGTAGCCAAACGGTGCGCCGCTGGAGATATACTTTCCGCTTTTCTTGCGTGTCCGAAGGGCACTCTTGATTTTTCGGGAAGTGTCTTTGGCGTACATTTCATTGATGATGTTTCGGAACGGGGCAATATCCATCTGAGATTGCTCGTTGGAATCATAACCATCGTTGATTGCAATATAGCGGACACCGTGTTCAGGAAAGAAGATTTCCATATACGTTCCGGTTTCGATGTGGTTGCGTCCAAGTCGGGACTGGTCTTTGGTAATGACTGTTGCCACCTTTCCTTCCCGGATATCATCCAGAAGTTCCTGAAAGGCAGGGCGGTCAGAGTTCGTACCGCTGTAACCATCATCAACATAGAACTGGCAATTCCCGAAACCGTTGCGTGTGGCATACTCCATAAGCATCGCCTTTTGAGTGCGGATGCTCAGGCTTTCGCTGTTTGAACCGTCATCTTTTGACAGTCGGCAGTATAAAGCAGTTACTTTTTTGTCCTTTTCCATGTGTACCTCCATAATGGAAAAGAGACCTCATCAATCACATTGTAGCGGATGCTGTGTGATGATGCAAGCCCTTTTCCGCAGTAAAACGTCCAATTAGCCAGCGGCGAGATACGATTCGGCAGTTTTACGAATTTCTTCTTCCGCAAGCCGCTGAAAAAGCGTATTCATCGGCACATTGCCGATATAATGGCGTTCCACGATCAGGCGCACGGACTTCGGACTTCTCGGCGCACGTTTACGTGTGGTGGGCTTCTTCTCAGATTTTTCTTTGTTCAAGGGCAGACCTCCTCATTCATGTGGTGCAAATACGGAAAGGAATGGATGGATTCTATTCGTTTTTCTCTTTTTGTTTTATTACGTTGGTTAGGTGAAAGTTTTCTTCGATACAGTCTTTAAGGCTGCTATACTGCATAGGAAAAATATCTTTTGCAGATGCCATTAAGAATCTGCATCACAGAATCGTGATTTTGGCGGTTCTTGAATCGTGAAAAACGCAGAACTATTCAACATTTGGAATTTTCACAAAGATGTGATTGGGCGAAGAAAACCGCGTTCGTCTGCGCTCGATCAATCCCGCAGCGTCCAATTCCTTAAGCGCACTGGAAACACTGACAGTGCTGCGCCCTAGCTGCTCAGCCAAAGAGCAAATCGTAAAAATGACAAACACGAAACCACGTTCATCTATCCAGAGATTTTTCTGCGAGAGCGTGGCACGGTCGAGCAGCAGCGCATAAGTCATTTTTGCAGTCTGGCTCAGGTCAAGTTCCAAAAGGAAGCGTGGGTATGGGAGAAACGGCGGCAGCGGAGTTTGCGTGGTAAGATATTCTGAAATGTTGATCACCTCCAGCTGAAGCAGAAATCAGGAACAAAGAGTATGTAACGAGAATTGGAGGGTTCCAATTCTCCAGTCGCAGAAAAGCACGAAACAAGTGCTCAACTGCGTTAATAAGTTAAGGTCTCCCATATTGGTCCTCGACTTCCCTAGGAGTGGGGAATCGTCCGGCGGCGGGCTTGCACCGCACCATTGGCATTTCAGCCACCCCGTCTTCGTTATGACCGGGCTGCGAGTTACAGAAGTACCTTTTGTGAAGTGCCGGACGATTGAACTATTCACTTGTCAAGGAACATATGGAAGATTTCTGGACTTTGACGGACGAAAAACATCCTTCTACTTGGTAGCCGATGAAAAAGGCCATTTCGTAGCATTGCAAGCAATTTTGTAAACAAAACGTCATAATAGTCCGAGAATGGTCTTGAAAAAGATGCCCTACACTTGGTAGGCATCGAGAACGCCTGTTTCGTAGCATTGGTGAGAAACTTGTAATTGAATTGTAATTCTTGAGACCGAATCTCCGGCTTTGAAAAAGTCCTCTCAATAGGTAGCCGACGAAAAAGACCAAAAGACAACCATCTTTTTGAGAATTAACAAAAAGGTCACAAATGACTAGCCTTCAAAGAAGCGTTTCTACTATTAACAGAAAAAGTGGCCTAAAATGGGGGGTGTTGGAGAAAATTTCCACCTTAAAAATGCGCCTTTACTCACTAGCCAACGAGAATAGCCAAAAGCCAACAAAAACGAATTATGTATTTCTGCCACTGATTGCAACAGCATATCGGTGACAGAAAGATCGTTTAGAGCGATTCTTCGCGGTTTGGGGGAGTGGAAGTCGTTTTGTGGTGGGACTTTTTCTGCTGAAACTGCTCCAGCTTTTTCAGCACCGATTCCTTTTCCGGGGTCTTGCCGCCCGGTGCGAAAAGCTGCTGCTTGTTCAGCACCATATCAATATACTTGCGGACACTTTTCAGATCGGAGATGTCCGGCTGCAAGGTTTCCAGTTGGGTGCGAAACTCTGCGCTGCTGGATTGCAGCGCAGAAAATTCGGCATCCAATGCCGAAAAATCCACCGCAATACTGCCGTTCAGCTTCATCAGAGTGCGGACAGCTTTATTGAAGATGTCCAGTTCCTCCTTGTGCTGGGCAGCGTAAGCGTCCTTGGTCAGCTTGAAGTTCTTCTTGATAAAGGTATCATGGATGGGCTTCAGCTTGGCATGGACGGCGGCAGCGTCCTTGATCTGGGCGATTGCCCGCATACGGTTTTCGTTCTGCTTCAACTGCCCGCGGAGAGGAGCAGCGATCTGGTTTAAGCTGTCAATGGCTTGGTTCAAATCCTCAACAGTGTTCAGGGAATGGGCTTTCAGGTAGTCCACAGCCCGTTTGACTTCCTCAAAGTCCCGGACAGTGCATTTCAGTTTTGCCTTGCCAGACCAATCGCTGCGCTGCTCGGCACGAAGATTGAAATAATCCACTAACAGGTCGGATAGCGTGGGTTCTTTTGCTTTTTCCAGAGCGTCCAGAAGAAGCTGCTTCTTTTCGTTCAGGTCTGCGATCCAGCGTTGCAGCCCACGAATTGCACTGCGGATGGACTGCATCAGGCTGTTGGCGGCTCGAATGTCCCGGTTCAGATTGCCGAGAAAGGTTTCCACCCCGCGCTTTTCCATCTGGTGTGCGGCGGGACCGAGATGCACGGTCGGTATCTGCTGGATGCCCTGCCGCTCAAAGGAGCGCAGGTCAACACGTTCTGGTCTGCCAGCTGCTTCCAGATAGCGGTTAGTGATGGTTTCCCAGCTATGCCGCCAGACCTCGGCATACTTCTGGTCGTTCCAGTCCACCGTGTTTTCTTTGTGGCACCTCCAGTTGCCGGAAGGAAGCTGAATGCGCTCACCGTTTTCGTCGAGGTCGTAGACCTTTCGGGCTTTTGGAAGCCACTTGCCGTGCGCGTCCATTGCCCGGAGCGTCAGCAGAATGTGGGCGTGTGGGTTTCCATCTCCCTTGTCGTGAATGGCAAAGTCGGCAATCATGCCCTTGGCAACAAACTGCTCCTGACAAAATTCCTTTATCATGGAGAGATACTGTTCTTTCGGAACCTCCACCGGAAATGCCAGCACGATGCGCCGGGCAAGCTGGGAGTTCCACTGGTTCTCCACGGCTTCTACTGCGTTCCAGAGGGTTGCCCGGTCTGCATATCCGGGCGGCGCATGGGAAGGCAGCATAACTTCAGCGTGGACAAGTTCTTTCTTCTTGTTGTAGAATTTTGTTCTCTGGTCGTACTCGCTGAACAGCCGTTCGCCGCTCTGGTAAGCGGCCCCGGCAACAGCGGACTGCCCTTGGCTGCGTTTGACGATGGTGATTTTGAAATGTGGACACGGAATAGGCATCACCCCCAAACAAAAAGACCGCCCAGCAAGATTGCTCTTGATGAACGGTCTGGAATCGTATTCGGTTTTGCTCGCCGCCTTAGAACAGAGTGCCATGCGCTTCGGTCTTGGGCGGGAACCGCAAAAGGATAGCTGCAAAGCAGCGCAAGGAAAATGCAGTTTTCCTTGGGATGGAATCGGGCTGGCGCACAAATATCGAGCCGTCTGCAAGACCGCAATTTCACCGGAACGGTGTATAATTGCGCCCTATTTCATAGGGGGCTCGGAACGTTGCTGTGTTCGTGAACGTCATACACCATTTTTGCAAGCGCCAGCACAACTTCCGGCTGACGGAACGAGATTTTCAGAAGTTCCATCACCTGATCGTTGGTCAGTTCTCCCGGACAGACCAGAAAGCTTTCCAGCATTCCGGCACGAGTGCAAAGGCGATGCACACTCTCTCTCCGGTTCAACTCTGACATCCTGCGTTCAAGGATCTTCTCTCGGTTCTGGCAAGAGCGCAGCTTTTGCTCTGCTTTGGCTTTTTCGTTGCGGAGATATGATGCCATGGAGAACCGTTTGTCTGGTATTAACAATTGAATCAAGAGCTCAAAGAACGCCATAAACGATATTCCCTGAGACCAGCCCAATAATTGTGTAAACCTCCGGAGAGGTGTAAAATAGAAGCATCAGGATGGAGGGGAAAGATATGTCCCGAAGCCCGGAAGAAAAAGCCCGGAGAGAGAAAATCCGTGAACTGCTGCAGCTTGCAAATGTCAGCAGCATGGACGACATTCAGGAACTGTTCAAGGATACCATCGCTGAATTCATGGAAAATGGTTTGGATGCGGAGCTGGAAGAAGACCCTGGATACAGCCGGTACCCATAAAAATACCTCCAAAGTAGATTTTGGTTATTTAACCTGTCTACTTTGGAGGTATCATATCATCTAAAAAAGTCAGGTACTCTTTCCACATGGAAAACCAAGGGAGAGAGAGTAATATTCGGCTACCTTTTTAAATGCTATCCAACCTAATCTCTCCGTCCTCCATCTCCAAAATTCGATCTGCAGCCTGGGCCAAATCCGGGTCATGGGTCACATAAACCACCGTCTGATGCTGCTCGGCAGCTACAGCTCGTATCAGGGAGAAAACCTCCTCGCTGTTTTTGCGGTCCAAATTACCGGTGGGTTCGTCCGCCAGTACCACCGCCGGGTGAACAATCAGCGCCCGAGCAATGGCAGCGCGCTGCTGCTGTCCGCCCGAAAGCTGACCGGGCTGGCGGTGCAGAAGGTCGGCCAGACCAAGACGCTCGGTCAAAAATTTGAGGTATGCCTCATCGACGGCCTTTTTATCCAGCATGAGGGGCAGCAGAATATTGTCCCTTATCGTGTACTCCGGCAGAAGGTTGAAGGCCTGGAACACAAAACCCAGCTTTGTGCGGCGCAGCCAAGCAAGCTCGTCGTCCGGCAGGTCGTACAGGCTCTGGCCCTCAAGCAGTACCTGTCCGCTCGTGGGTGCGTCCAGCCCGCCAAGGGCCTGCAAAAGTGTGGATTTGCCGCAGCCGCTTTTGCCGATAATGGCCGTGAAGCTGCCGCGCTCGATGCCCACGCTCACGCCTCGCAAAGCGTGCACAGTGCCCTCGCCGCTGCCGTAGACCTTTGTCAAATTTTTTGCTTCCAGTACGATATCCATACGGTCAGGCCTCCTCTTTCATGTTTTGCACCGGGCTGCACCTCACGGCCAGCGACAAGGGCCGCAGCTGCAGCCACAGCATAAGCACAAGATACCCCGCACACACCGCCAGATGCAGCGCCCACGGGTATTCCGAGCCGCGCATTGGCAGGCTGGTGAGCACATGTGTACCGCCAGCCCGTGTTGTCATGAGGCGGGCCGTCGTGATGGCCCACAGCAGGGCCACCGCCGCATGTCCTATGACCAGCGAGCACGCCCCGGCCGCGACGGTCTGCCGCAGACCGCTGCGCAGTAACATCCTGCGCGCAGTGCCCTCGGCCTGAAGGATACCGATGCGCCGCCGCTGCTGCTGCCAGTAGATATAGAACAGGTTCCACAGCAGGAACACGGCCAGCGCTGCGCCCAGCACGCCCGCTGTCGCACAGAGGAAGGCTGCGGACGAACCCTCCTGCCAAAGCCGCTGTGCGGTTTCGTAGTCGTTCGATTTCAGCACGCCGCCGCGTCTGGTGACCAGGGCGGCGATGGATTTTTGTGTCGCATAGGCGGCATCTTGATCCAGACGCACATTGATGGCTGTGTAGCCGTAGGCCTCGCCTACTTCGTCTGCCCACAGCTGCTGGCCAAGCGTCTCGCTGCAAAACACCGCATACGGCGAGACTATCGCACCGCTGAGCGCCAGCAGGTCGTCCGGCAGCTCGGCAAAGCAGCCGCCGATGGTCAGCCCTTTCGTCAAGTCCTCGTCCGACGTCAGGGTCGGATAGCGCAGCGTCATCTGCTGGCCTGTAAAGTCCGCCGTACCCTCGGCCCACTGTGTCACGCCAGTTTCGTCAAGCACAAAGCTCTGCGAATACAACAGCACGCTCTCGCCCGAGAGCAGAGCGTCCATGTCCACCTCACCGCCGCACTCTGCGGCCAGCTGGCGCAGAGTGCTTTCCGGCAGGGCATAGACCTTTGTCTCCACCGTGGCCTCGTCCCACATCCTGAACGCTGACACGCCGCGGCTCTGGCCCATGTACAGCTGCCAGTACCCACGCTGGGCAAAGACCTCGCTCACAAGCCCGCTCTGGAACGGCAGCTCCGTGCGCACGGCGACGTCCTGCACGTCCGGCAGGCTGTCAAGGTCCTGCGCAAGACCGCTTGTCAGCGCCTCGCGCACCGACTGTATCTGCACTGCGGCGGTATCGGCCTTGCGCTGATAGGGCAGCAGGCTCCACGCAGTCAAAAACACACAGCTGAGCGCCAGTACAAGACCGACAGCGTTCAGCGCCACGACTCGCAGCGGCAGCGGACTGAGTATGCGCACCCTGCGCTGCGGCCTAACACGCTTTTGCGGCAGATGGGTCTGCGTCTGCCCGGCCTGCTGTACGGCTGGCAGCAGCATACCCGCCAGAATGGCCATAGCGCAAAGAGCAAGGCCTGCGCACAGCTGCCCGGCAGGCACGCTGAAATATTCAAGATTGCCCTGCACGGCCAGCCCTGCAACACAGAGAGCCGCGCCAAGGACCGCTCCAAGCGGCAGACTGACCGCGAGCAGCAGCACGGTCTCCCACAGGCACAGGCGCAGTATCATACCCTTGGCCGCGCCGATCATGCGCAGAGTGACAAGGCCCTGCTGACGGCGGCGTAGCTGGATGGAGCACAACCCAAACACGGCGCACAGCGTCAGAACGGCACAGATGCCCACAAAGACCGCAAGCCCGGTATCTCCCTCGGCCTGCGTGGGATAGGCATAGGTGTTTTGCACCCACGTCGGGTCCTGCGCGCCGTCGACATAAGGCACAACAGGCGTTTCTCCCTCGGCATAGCAACAGAGCAGCTGCACCGTGGGCTGCCACGCGGCGGGCAGGCTGTCCGCATCCGCGAGCACAGCGTCCACCGGCAGGTTATTATCCACCGCCCAATAGGCATCGTAGGATGGCAGCACACCGCAGAGAGTGTATCGCAGCGCAACGGCGTCGCTCTCGCCGTTTTTGGCCAGAAGCTCGATCTCCTGCCCCAGCTCATACGAAGCGCCAAGGCTGTCCAGCACCGAGGTCGTCAGCGCGATCTCGTGCGACGTCTGCGGCAGATGTCCGCTCAAAAGCTCTAGCCTGCCGCACGCAAAATAGCGCTCATCCGCCGTGCCCAGCGCACCAAACGCCAGCCCCTGCGCGTTGACAAGGCTGGCGTACTGCTGCGCTTTGCCCACAGCGGTGGGCGCTGTGCTCTGCACGAACTGCGCGGCCTGCTCGTCGTCGAGCGCATAGCGCGCGATCTGCCACGAGCCATAGATCGACTTGCGAGTCTCGTCCTGCGCCCGCGTGCCGCTGGCCGCATAGCACAGCATGGCCGTCATCAGCGCAAACGCCGCTGCAAGCACGCACAGCATCATGCGAGTGTCACGCCTGCGGCCTGCAAGGCCACTGTATGCCAGTTTACAAAGTGCGGTGTGCATAGACAGCCTCCTTTGGGTGCAAAGCACATTGAGTTATATGATTTTAAGCTTTCTTCTATACGAGCTTTAGAAGATATAGCTTATGCACGTCCCAAATCTACATCATTATAATAGTAGGTTCCACAACGAAGGCAAACATACATAAATGTTTGATATCTGTGGATGCTCTTATCCTCTTCATCCCACTTGAAGAATTCGCTTCCCACGGCAGATGCTTCCCATGCGTGTGGGCAAACAGCAAGAAGCGACGCTGAATCATCCCCCAAAAGTGTATTTGACAGAGGGTCAACAACTGCCGGAGATGTAGCAAATGTAGCAAAGCTCATTGCAACGCAGACGGACAACGTAAGGACGAACGAAATGAGTCTCTTCATACTTTTTCCTCTTTCTTTTTAGATAGAGTTGTATTTGGATATCACATTATTGTAATACCATATCTCTATCAAAATTACAAATGTGTCATCAATAGAATCCTCTAGGAATCACTTGTACTCTGAACGCTTTGGAATCTCTGGCTGGTATGCGGTAAAGAAACAGGTGCTGTTCACGCTCGCTTTTGCGATTGCCAATGCAATAGCACTAGCCGCTTTACCGATGACACAGCGCCAACTTGAAGACCCACTCATTTTTATACACCACCTTTCCTTTTGAATATATTTGTCAGTTGCTCCACTTGGCTTTTTCGATTTTTCCAACAGCGGAACAACTGCAAAGACAATCAAAACCCATTTCGATAAGTAGTAGATCGTTAGCGCTCTGGAGCGCGGGGTGATATTAGAAACAGCAATCACGACTGTGTCAAGGGAAGTTCGCATGGATGGCTGTATCGAAACCAGTCAAATTGTCTGTACATGCGATAAAAATATCCTCTACGCCCCGATTCCTCAGACCATTCAGTATGGTCGCCCAGAACCTTGCGCTCTCATTCTCGCCGACCCACATCCCCAGAACATCTTTGCGGCCGTCCAGATCAAGGCCGATGGCAATGCACACTGCTTTCTTTACGATTTGCCCTTCGCTGCGGACATGGTAGTGGATCGCATCCAGAAAAACTACGGCATAGATCGATTCCACAGGCCGCTGCTGCCATTCTTTCGCCACAGGCAGGATCTTATCCGTGATCCGGCTTACCGTAGTGTCAGACACAGACAGCCCGTCCAGAAGCCATGTGAGCTGCTGTTTTGTTATCTGCCGTACCTCGCTTTGATTTCTGGGCCACTTAAATCCCTGATTCGCCATTCGCTTGGTAAAGGAGGATATATCCCGTGCCATCCCAATAGAGCGCTTTTATTCTATCGGCTTTGCGGCCACAGAACAGAAACAGTGATTGTTCATCCAGCTCCATACCGAATTTTAATTGGACGATTGCGGTCAGACCGTCAATTTGCTTGCTACAATATAAGAATATACGTTCTGATCTAAAATTTCCACAATAATGCAACGAAATGGAATTTTTTTGTCACGAAATCGGAGTGAACGGTATATCGGCGGTGAACTGGAACCACCCATTTTCATAGAACATCGTATACTCTCCACTGTATTTTTCAAGAATCAGTCGGATGTTCGCAAGTCCAAAGCCATGCATCTGTGGTTCTGGTTTTGTCGTTGGAATGGAACCATTTATAATTACAACAGGTTCCGATGTGTTTCGGACAGAGATAAAAAAGTCTTGTTGCGCAACTGCCATGACATGAATCGCTTTATCGTCCTTATCATACTGCTGACACGCTTCAATGGCATTATCCAAAAGGTTTGATAGAAGCACTACCATATCAGAGGCATAAAATGGAAGTTTGGATAGATCATTCACTTCAAAATCAATATTGATTTTTTTCTGAGTTGCTTCGGCGGCTTTTGTATTGAAAAGTGCGTCCAAGATGGGATGATGTGTGTTGACAAGAAAAAGCCGATCTGTTTGCTGTTCGGTGATTTTTTCAAGATATTCTTCAGCGGCAGAATACTCTTGATTCTTCATCAATTGATTTAGGATATTTAGGTGCGCCCGAAAATCGTGAACTTTTTTCCTTTGGGCAGAATAAAGTTCGCTTGCCGAAGTCATGTTTTTCGATTGCAGCTGAATCTGCTGGTTAAGCATCAATAATTGTTCTCTTTCCGATGCGGCATACTCCATTCGCTCCAATAAAAAGAGGACTGCGACGTTTGAAATAAAAATGAGAATACAACAGCCAGCAGAAACAAACTCTTCTATATTAAAATTGTTCGGGATGGATATGTTTAATACAGCTGCCGAGTGTATTATTGATAGTTTAATGAAAAAGGACAACGTTATTTGCAACGAAAAGGACTTGCAACTGGGAACGGAATATTTTTTTCCCGAAATTGGAGTCCGACTCTGGAGAGAGCGAGCATTTCATCCCAAACTGTTGAAAGACCCGCTATACATGGAAGAAATGCAAGCGGTATTAGAAGACGAATATCAGTATCAGTATTTTCAGATGATTACTATAATAGGCTAAACTGCTAACTAAGCAACAGCCCTCTATTTGCAACGACTGCAAGTAGAGGGCTGTTTTGTCTGCTTTGGATATTTTAATTAAAGGTTAGTCTTCCATTCTACCGTGGTCACAACCAAGTGAGAGATAGTGCTCAATCTCACCAATCAGCACAAGCTGGGCGTACTCCAAAGGATTATTATACAGCAGCGCGTCCAGTTTTGCCCGCTGTGTGGGGCATGGCAGTACTTGCTCATCAAAGATCAACGCGGTCGTCCACTGTATTTCAATACAGAAGCAGACGACCGCATTGACTTTTTTACGAGGTGAGGTCTCTTTTTTCTCTCTTAAGTCACCTAACCGCACTACCCTGCGTCGGTTGCACAGATCAGACTCTCCACATCTTTCCGCTGCATGAGCTTTTTCAGGATTCCGAACTGCTTTTTCGTGCTGGCGGACACCTGATACTGCCAATGTTCCGGCAAAATCGGAAGATCATCATACTTCCACTTTGCATACTTTTCATCATAGGCTTCCGGCTGGGAAAGTTCCACCAGATGCCCCACACACCAACTGACAAGGTAGCCATTGCCCTCCATATAACCGTCCCCGCGCTGATCTGCCCCGATCACTTTCGAGAGACTCATGGCAACCGAGGGCTTTTCCGCTAATACAAGCTTCATTCGATACTGCTCCTTTCGCAAAAAATTAGCAGCCAGGCACCGAAGCGCATGACTGCTATGTAAGGAACGGTATTCTGTTTTAGGTCTACAAACTGGGGCTTTTATGATCTTGCCACAGCTTATCAGTCTATGCACGTCAACTGTTGAAACCGCCGTGTACCGAACGGTACGCACGGTGGTGTGAGAGGACGGCGGCTAGTCACCGCCTCCTACTCGCTTGTGCCCATGTTTCGGCCCTCCACATCATCACTCCGCGCATGCGTTGTGCCTCGCCGCAACGCATTCTGCCCCTCGCTGACTCATCGCCAGGCATCGCTGATGGTGTTCGTCTGCCCATCCTCACTTCTGCAGTATCTGCTTTTCGTTCTCCTGCACACGCCGCTCGAGCGCTGTATACTGCCGGAGCTCGTCCTCGGTAAATCCCCGGAACTTCGCCTGCTCGTAGTCACGCTCCGCGGCCGCGATATCCTGCAGCACCGCATCCGACGCCGGCAGCAGCTCGAGACGAATCTTCCGCGGCTCGCGTTTTTTCTTCGTCATTCCGTTCGCGTCTGCATCCTGTGCCTCGCCACGCTTTCCGAAAAGACCGGTCGCCTCGGCTATTTCCGCCGCTTCACGTCGTTTCCTCGGCACGTCGACCACTTCGAGCATCCCGCGTGAGACCAGCTTCTGCAGCGCGGCGCGCAGATCCCCGAGGCTCATATGCATCAGCTCCGCGAGATCCTTCCGGCTCAGCGCCTTTCCGGCATCCTTTCGATCAGTCGCCTCCACGGCATCTTCCCGCGCAGGCATCTGCGCTTCAGCCCCTCGAGTGAGCGCCTTTCCCGCGTCCTTCCGATACAGCAGCAGCGACAGCTCCGCCAGCGTCATATCATACTTCAGCGCCACCGACTCGAGATAGCGCTCGAGCAGCTTCCGGTCGCGGTACTTCTCCACGATGATCCCATCCTCCGAAATCACCTCCTGCAGCGCCTGGCTCCGCTCCTCACCGAGCTTCTGCGTCCCCGGAATCGTCGCCGGGAACACGAAACCATCCTTCGCCGCATCCACTAGAAAATGATAGACCTGCAGCCGCTTCCGCTCATACGCATCCTCATCCAGCACATGCTTGAAGAAGTCGTTGTAGCACTCGAACATCGCGAGTTTCATCTCCACCGTCCGCGCGAAGCTGATCTTCTGATTCACCAGCGAACCCTTCGTCTTCACATAATAGTAGACCGGCGTCCGCAGCGCATAGAACGTCGTCGCATAGCGCACATACTCGAGATTAAACAGAAAATCCTCGCACCAGCTGAGCTTCGCATCCATCCGGATCCCGTGCGCCTCCACAAGCGAGCGCCGGTACAGCTTATTCCACAGCACCCCATAGTAGTAGTCCGCCGGGTTCTCCATCATGAAGCCAACGAACGCTTCACGCCCGATCACCTGGTCCGCGTCGATATCCCCCTTCCGCGACACCATCTCTCCGACGACACGATAGAAATCCGCGATCACCATGTCGCAGCCCGTCTCCTCGGCCGCCCGCACCATCAGCTTCGTCGCATCCGCCGTCAGCCAGTCATCACTGTCCACGAACTGCAGAAACGTACCCCGCGCCCGCGCAATCGCCTGGTTTCGCGTATCCGACACCCCCGTATTCTCCTTATGCACGACCACCACGCGCGCATCCGCCCGCGCATATCCGTCGCAGATCTCCCCGGACCGATCCTTACTTCCATCATCCATGAGGATCAGCTCGAAATCCCGAAACTCCTGATTCAGAATACTGTCCACACAGCGCGCGAGACTCTTCTCCGCGTTATACACCGGCACGATGATACTGACCTTCGGCTCCATAGGCACCTCCATCAAAAAACTACTTCTAGTTGTACCATAAAACCCTCCCGTTGACACTCGTATATTTCTGCTCACTTTTCCCGGGCCAATGTCTCGGCCCTCCGCCTGCTCACTCCGCGCCCACGCGTCCGCACCCTCCACCTTCTCACGTCGCGTCCACCCATTCGCACTCGTTGCCTTTATCGCGCCCATGCCTCCGCCCACTACCTCCTCACGTCGCGTCGAAGCACCAATTCCCTCATGAAAATGTCATATTACAGCATAAATTCGCTCATGAAAGTGTAATGAAGCACGGATTATTCCCTCATGAAAGTGGCAAAATACTGAAAAGAACGCTCATAAAAGTGGCAGAGCACGGAAATCTGAATGGTAAAATTCCGAGTTGTTGAGCTGTTCTTACTTTCTATTTTATCAGATATCGCCTACAGAGTCCATAGCTTCATAGCTCAAAACAGTTCACCCACCAACCATTTGGCTATGTAAAGGGGACGGCTTTTCAGCCGCCCCACCGGTCAACGCTGCGTTAATCAGACAGGTTCATCGTCCGATTCCGCTTCATAATCCTCGTTGACATCCACTTCTTCGTCCTCGTCACCATCATCCTCCGGCAGCTGGAGCGTATCTTCATCCTCATCGTGATAATCCGCATCCGGGTCCGGCTGATTTTTCTTGGACGCAGGCTTTACGCCCTTCATCTTGATATAGAGATAACCGCCGCCTGCCGCCAGTGCAATCAGCACGACCACACCCAGAAAGCCGGATGCGATCTTTGTGACCTTGTTTTCCTTGAGCTGTTCCGTGCCGGATGCTGCCGCTTCTTCTGCGGCTTTCTTGGCTTCTTCCTCGGCTTTCAGCCTGTCCTGTTCAGCCTGCGCCGCCGCTTCCTTTTCGGCGGTATAAGCGTCCGCATCTTCTTCCTCCATCAGAGCCAACAGGTCGGCTTCATCCACAAGGTTCATAAAATGGACGGTCTGCGCCCCTTTACTATTCCTGTCAATGACCAGATAGAATGTGTTGCCGGACTTCGACACCAGCGTAATGAACTGCTGACCACTGCCATCGGAATAATTGGTGTGGTAATCGTCCACCAGTGTCAGGTTGCCCTCCGGGGTCAGAGCACCGGTTTCCTCATCGGTCACGGTGACTACATCTTCTTCATCGGTGGTAGAAGTCAGGACAGGCTGTTCCACTTCCTCCGTAGGCTCACCGCCATAGGCAAAAGCAGGAGCCGCCATGCCAGCGCACAGTGCCACCGACAACATCAGGGCACAGAACTTATTCATCATCTTCATTATCAGATTCCTCCTTGTTGAACGTAGCACCGACTGCGGACAACGCAGCCGGGGTCGGAGTGGAAGTTGCAGACTGGCGCAGCAGGGCGGCAAGCTGTTCCGGCGTAACCTTGGCGGTGCGCACCATCTCATTCACCTCGGCAGCTTCTGCTTCCTGAATCCGTCGTTCAAGGCTTTCAATGCGAGTGTTGATCTTAATGCGACGCTCCCTTTCCTTTTCCAGAGAAGCGCGCAGCTTATCGAGTTTTTCGCTCATGTTTTCCTCCAATCATTTTGAGAGCCGCCCGAAACCGGACAGATATTTCTGCCAGTAGGACGAGTGAATGTTTGCGTACTTGATGGGGTCGCCGGCGGACACCATCATCCCGTTTCCAAGGTAGATGCCCACATGACTTTTTCCCGGAGTATCATACGTTCCCTCGAAGAAAACAAGGTCACCGGGCTTTGCTTCGGCTTCGCTGATGTGCTGGCTCTTGTTCCACAGGCCGTTGGCGGTGGTGCGTCCCACATCGTAGCCGTTCTGGTTGTAGACCCAACAAACGTAGCCTGAACAGTCAAAGCCAGTTTCCGGGGTAGAGCCGCCCCACACATAGGGCGTACCCACATACTTTTGGGCTTCCTTGTAGATGGCGGCAAATTCCTCATCCGTCAAGGCTTCCGCTGGAACCTGATAATCAATGCCCGGCGCGCCAGAGCCATCGGAGCCACCGGGCGGCAGTCCACCTTTGAACAGATATGGCCGACCACCCAACGTATCCTGAAAGATCTCATAGCGTTTCCACTGGTCGTTGTCCAGTTCCTCCCGGATAACGACCTCCAGCCCTTTATTCACCAGCTTTGTGTGAAAAATTCGATACTCATAGGGGACTTGCACGGTGTAGGGGATGCCAGTAAAAATGTCGATCATCACTACCGTGCGGTACCGGGTCTGGACTTCCACCCATGTGGTCAGCTTGTATTGCTTGGCAAACGTCTCCTTGAGTTTTGCCTGCACCTCGCTGCGGGTGTAGTCGTCATAAAGAGTAGTCAGGAACGAAGTGAGCTGCCAAGGATCATGTTCAATAGCATCCAGATGGTATCGGTATTCGTCATAGCCGGGGTGGTCGGCGGGGGTGCGTTTGATTTTCTTATCCAGTTCCTTTTCCAGCTTCTTGTAGTCGGTTTCGGCTCCCCGGATGTCCCGGTCCTCTGCGGTGTAAATGGTCTGACCGGATACCTGCGTGGTGCCGGAAAACAGAATGGAACAGGACGAAAATGCCGACATGACCAGCAGCAAGAGCAAAAGAAAAACGCCCACGATCAAAAGAACGTGCGCGTTGCTTTTTGCAAAATTGGCAATGCCGTTGACTGCGGTGCTGACCACCGATCTTCCTTTGTCGATGACCTGCTCCACGCCGGATCGGGTGGCAGATGCACCGTTGGATGCCGCTTTGCCGCCTGCGGTCTGCGCCGCTGTGCCCGAATGGGCGGCGGCATAGTAACTTTGCCGAATGTCCTGTTTCTGCCGCCATCGGGAGAGCCAGTTGGAGCCGCCCTCGCCGGTGCCGGATGCGCCTGCATCTTGTGCCGCAGTCGGCTTCTGTGGGGAAGATTGTGCGGTTTTGGCACCCTTCTTGCCCTGCATCTTGGCTTTCTTTTTCAGCTTCCGGGCATAGATGCTCTTGGAAATATCCCGGACATTTCCTGCTGCCTTTTCGCCCTCGCTTAAAGCCTGCGTGCCCACATTATCGTCCTCGTACTGGTCAACCTCCCGATGCACCGCAGACCGGGCGGCAGCAGCGGCATACATAGCACGTTTCTGCTGCTTTGTCATGCGGGATGCTTCATCCGGGGTGATCTCGGCTTTGCCAAAACGCAGGTGCTGCGCCTTTTCCGCTGCCTTGTCTGCATCCTGCTTCAGTTTCTGCTTTTTGGGCTTAGACTGCTCCACTTTGGACTTTTTCGGAGGAGAGCGCGTGGCCGTGCGCTCCTTGTCTTCCTCAAATTTCAGCTTTGGCTGTTTCTCACTCATGCTTTTGAGCCTCCGCAACTTCGGAAAGGCGGGTCGTGAGGATGCGGTAGAGTTCAAGGTCTTTCGGGAAGTGGTCAACAAAGGGCAGGATTACGTTGCCGAAAAACAGCAGCCCTTCGCCCTCACCAGAGTGGGTGACGTAGGAGAGCTGATGGGGCGAGATGTTGAGCTGCTTTGCGAGAATCTGTCGGTCTCCGTTGGCCTGATTGAGCATATACACAAAGTCCGAGTTCTCAAATATATTCGATACTTCGGGACTTGCCAGCAGATCTTTGACGTTCTGCGTTAGGGCTGTCGGGATGCCGCCCCACTTACGGAAACGCTTCCAAATCTCCACAGAATAAGCGGCAGTCTGCTCTTCCTTCAAGAGCAAATGAAACTCGTCTGCATAGTACCGGGTGGATTTTCCAGCACTGCGGTTGGCGGTCACGCGCCCCCACACGGCATCCTGTACGATAAGCATACCGAGTTTCTTCAACTGCTTGCCAAGCTGCTTGATGTCAAAACAGACAATGCGGTTATTGATATCCACGTTGGTGTGGTGGTTAAAAATGTTCAAACTGCCCTTGACGTAGATTTCCAGCGCAGCCGCCACATGGCGGGCTTCCGGTTCGTCTTGCGTCAGCAGGGCGTTGTACAGATCTTCCAACAGCGGCATATTTTCCGGGGTGGGATTCTCGAAATACTTGCGATAGATCACATGGACGCAGCGGTCAATGACCGTCTTTTCCACCGGCTGCAAGCCTTCCTTGCCGCCCACCACCAGTTCGCACAGGGACAGTACAAAGTCGGCTTTCAAAGCCAGCGGGTTATCCTCTTCCGAATAGTTGCTGTTGATGTCCATCGGGTTGATATACTGGGTGCTGGCAGGGCTGATGTGGATGACCTGCCCATGCAGACGCTCCACCAGCGGAGCGTAATCGGCTGGGTCAGCGGTGTTACCACCGCCTTCCCGCCTAAGAACCGTACGTGACAGTTTCCCGTCATACGGCTCAAGCATTTCATCACTTCTTCAAGCGGTTCTCAGCATAAATACGCTGACAGGTGCAATGAACGTATCGCATATTGCGAACATCTTCCATGCCAGCCTTTGCCTTTGGTGCAAGGTAGAAGATTTCTCTTTCTTCCGTTACATTCATCGGCATTCCGCAGTGGTAGCACAGTCCGTTCTGGTTTTTCCAAATCATCTTGAATTTTCCAGTCAGCCGGTGCATTCCTTTATCGAATTTCCTTTTTTGGAAATACGCCTCATCGAGGAACGGATTTGCAGTAGCTTTTATCTTGGTATGTCGCACAATGGCTGTGCTGTCCACCCGTATCAGCTCCTTGTTTTCCGTAGAGAACACCCAGTTCCGATTACCGACACGATGCCAGTATCTCGTGGAAATCCACCACTTGTTCTTCTTTGGGTGCCGTCTTTTAGCCCATCGCCACAGCAGTTCGTACAGGACATAGTCCAGATGCGCGAACGCATCACTTGCGCATACGGACTGGTGGTAATTAGTCCAACCTCGAGTTTGTTCATTCAACTTCATAATCAGAACATCTTGCTGCCACGCTTTTCCTCTGCGGAGAATCGTGTCAGAGATATTGGAAACGATAGCCTTAACCGCCTTTTGGGAAGGCTTGATAATCAGCTTTTCGTTATACTTTCTGAAGTTCCAGCCGAGGAAGTCGAAACCATCGTCAATGTTGGTGACAACGGTTTTTTCATCAGAAAGTTCCAATCCGCGTTCAGCGAGAAACTCTCGAATCAGCTCCTTTGCTTCAAGAGCCAGTTCAGGTGTTGCCGCTGTGACCACAAAATCGTCTGCATAGCGGACGAAGTTTACTTTGTGGGCATTCTTAAATCTTGAATCGACCTTGCCGAGCGCGTTTGTGTGAAAGCGGTCGACCAGCTTCTTCTCGATACCATCCAGTGTCATGTTCGCCAGAATGGGGGAGATAATACCACCTTGCGGAGTTCCTTCCTCGGTAGGAAAGAGTTCGCGCTGATAGATAAATCCCGCCTTTAAGAACTGCTTCAAAATGTTCTTGTCCATGGGGATGTTCGCCAGAAGCCAATCATGGCTGATATGGTCGAAACAACCTTTGATGTCACCCTCCAAAACCCACTTCGGAGAAATGTGCTTGCGCGACAGTGCATTGAACAGATATTCGCAGGCATCCTGTGCGCATCTTCCTTTTCGGAAACCAAAGGATTTCCCATCTGCTGTTGTTTCCGCCACCGGCTCCAGTGCCAAAGCATAAAGAGCCTGCATTGCGCGGTCATACATCGTGGGAATGCCCAATGGACGCTTTTTCTTCTTGTCCTTCTTTTCGATATACACTCTACGGAGAGGACGCGCACGATACCCTTTATCTGTCAGCGATAGAACCGCTTTCATTTTCTTCGCCGGGGTGTTCCAGAGAACACCATCCACACCGGGAGTCTTGCGCCCATCGTTGGTAACGACACGCTTAACAGCCAGTGCTTTGGCGTAAAAGGAATGTGTCAGAAGATACTGAAGTCGTTTTACTGCGTTGTAGTCTTTTTGCTGAGTTGCCTTGACAATCCTGATTTGTAGCCTGTTGACTTCCTGCTCTGCCTTATGCCAGTCAATGTTTTTCCATTGGGCACTCAACATAGCTTCGTCCGACAGCTTCTCAGAAGTTTTACCTTCCGTCGTTGAATACTTATCGTTCACAGGAATACCTCCAATCTTGCCATGAAATACCCGGAATAAGTCAGCACCCTTTCAGGTCAGGGCAAATTTTGAACCCCTATGCTCACCGTTACAGTGAACCTTTCGCTTTTTATTCCATCTCATACCCTCTGCGCCATTTCTTCCTCTTGCGAGGTCGATACCTTTGTTCAAGGAACGCATAGGGTTTTCCACGTTCCACGTAATGCATAATTCTCGAATGCCTTAGCCGCCATCTTTGAACCGGGAGGATTTGTGTCCATTTGCTTCGGGGTAGCGAAAGGCCCCTCGGCCACCTCCAACACCTTTTGGTGTAGGTGTATCAGCCTTATTTCACCTATTCCCTGTAACGATCCTTACGATGATTCACATTACGTTCGACATAGCATTCTTTACCCTAACAGTACATCCGCTTTAGGCTGGCAGATTTCTCATATTGTCCTGTGAGCTTCCCAACGCCGGCTTTTGACCAGTGCAGGTCACAGTAGGGTTACTCCAAATGGATAGAGCAGTGTTTATACACAATACATTACGCGACTTCGTGTCGCACCTCTCCCTCTGGGTCGTTGATAATGATATCATCGTCCGTCACGAGGAACGCATTGCAGATCTCACGCTTTGCGCTGAAGGATTTACCGGAACCGGGAGTGCCCAAAATCAGACCGTTGGGGTTCTTCAGCTTTTTGCGGTCAACCATAATCAGGTTGTTGGACAGGGCGGTCAACCATAATCAGGTTGTTGGACAGGGCGTTCAAGCCATAATACAGGCTTTCCTTGCCGTTGTCGAACAGTTCCTGCGTGGTAAACGGAACAAAAATCGCCGTGCTGCTGGTGGTCAGACCCCGCTGGATCTCGATCTGGCAGTCTGCCAGCGGCAGCGAGGACATAAGCCCCTGCTCCTGCTGAAAATCGAGGCGGCATAATTCGCAGTTGTGCTTCTGGGCAATGCTGACTGCCTGAAACACGTTGGTTTCCAGTTCCTGCTCGGTTTTCCCGGTGTTCAGCACCAGAAAAGTAACAAGGAACATACGCTCGTTTTGCGACTGCAATTCTTTCAGCAGGGCTTTTGCATCCCGCCCATAAGTCGCCAAGTCTGACGGCAACACGTCCATATCATATCCGGCGCGGACGGCTTTCTTCTGCTCTTCGATTTTGCTGCGGTCGAGTTCGGTGATGGTGTGCTTGATGGTTTTGATGGCCTTGTTCTGGTCAACGGACTGGATGTGCATGGTGACAATCTGGCTGGAATCCATATCAAGGAAATCCTTCAAAAGCTGATCGCTCAGGTCAGAAGCCGTAATATTCAGGAAGCTGACAGCCCCGAAGATGCCGCCCACCTGAAAGGTACGGCTGTTCTTAAACGCCAGCGCAGTGGGGGCAATGGCATCCTTTACGGACAGACCACTGGGCACAAGGTCTTTCCAGTTGAAGTGGAACTTGTTGGCTCCATCCATGTTCAGCATCCCGTGCATCAGCCGCAGACGCTCCGTACCGTCCAGCGGCTTTGCCAGAACGCCCAACCTGTGAAAGTTGTTCATCAGGTCGTTCTGGATGTGCTCTAACCGAGGTTTGACCTGCGCCATGCTGTCGCCCTCGATGCCATAGGTCAGAAACTTTGTCTTGGTCAGGCCGTTGTTGCCCTTGGAAAGCTGCTGCCGCAACATCTGGCTGTACTCGGCTCGCACATCATCAAAGCCATCCTGCTGGTACGGGATGCGGATGGACTTCTCGAAGTCCGCCGAATCGGTGGCGGTATTCACGAAGGACAACTCGAAGTGGATAGAGCTGTCGAAAAAGTTGAGAAAACTGCACCATTCCTCAAAGATGGCGGTCTTGTCCTCCTGCTGCGCCAACTGATAGTTGATATCCTGATACTGGATGGTGCGGGTGTAGTAGCCGGGACGGACACGGCAGGTGCCGTCCTCAAACATCCGCTGGAATGGGATGCTCTCCTGTGCCGTGCGGGGCACCGTGGGCTTGGGCGGCTTTTTGCCGTCCTTATTCTTTTTCAGAAACGGAATCATGGGCGTCATCTCCCTTCACAAGCAGTGCATAGTAATTGTGGGTCTTGTACGGGCGCACCTTCGGGCGGACGAACCTTGCCTGAATGTAGTACCGCAGGATCTTTTCAGCCGGCTGGCCGTTCTTCTGGTACATAGCCAGAAAGAACATAGGCAGCATGACCGCCATCATGCCGAGGGTAGCACCGGAATTGCCAGCGGTGTCCCGCAGAACAAAGAACAGCGGCACGCCTACGACTGCCGCTGCACCAAAACAGATAAGCTGCCGGGCGGTCAGGTTGAAGGCTACTTTGGACTTCACCTTGCTGAAATCGCGCGGCACGGAAATATAAGCTGCCAAAATTTCACCTCCTTAGTGTGCGCCCAGAATGCTCCGGGCGACGGAACCAGTCTTGAACAGCGTAAAGCACAGCAGCACCGTGTACCCCACGATGCTCCAGATCGAGTTGATGGCATCCCCGGATATGGCAACATTCTGAAGCAGAACAGCGTAGATCGCCACGCAGATCAGAATCAGGAAGCCCTGAAATCCCAGCGCAAACAGAGAACGAAGATAGTTCTGTCCAACATGGGATTGCTCATGGTTGCCCCATGTTGCCATGGGCACCGGAGCCAGACTGACCATCATATAGATCTCAATCATTCTTCCGTAGACGATGACGAAAATCACGATGGACAGGATGCGCATGGTGATACCGATGAAGAAGGACTGCAAGAACAGCCCGAACAGGGGGCCTACGTCCATCTGCATCATGCTGGATTGCAGCATGGAAAGCCCGATGTCGTTGACCCGTGTGTTGCCGGAAATAATGCCGCTGGAATTTGCCACCACCTGCTGCGTCACGTCGAACACCGCCATGATGATGTCAAACGTATTCGAGATCATCCAAACCGAAATGGCAGTTTTGAAAATCCACTTCAAAATCAATGCCGGTTCAAACTGTGCCATATTGTTGTGTTCAGTAATCATCTGAATCAATTCATAGCAAGCAATGAAGGTCAAAATCACACCTGCAATGGGCAGCACCACATTCCGGGAGAGGGCTTCGATCATAGCAAAAACGCGCGGTTCAAAACTGGATGGTTTGGTGCCGACTTGCTGGGCGATGCCGCCCACTTGGGTGTTCACATCATCAAACAAGCCGGAAAGATTGGACATGATTGCCGCTGTCAGCAGCGACTTTATCCAATCTGAGATCGCTTTGAGAACTGTTTCCACTCAGCGCCACCACCCATCAAGAAAAATGGTTGATCAGGGTCTTGAGCAGGTTAAGCAAAAAAATAAGGTGAGTCAGAATCTGCATAAAAATCGCCTTCCTTTCAAGTAACAGTGAACATTCGATTTGCAATGCGTTTCCACTTTATAATAAGAATCCGTTTGCCACGGAGGGGCTGGAAACACTTGCAAGTAAATATGTACGGGGCGGCAATCGCCGCCCGGAAAAGATCAGCCGAACAGACCGCTCAGCAGGGGGATCAGGGTGATACCAATCAGGGCAACACCGCCGCCAGCCATCAGCTGCTTCATACCCTGACTCTTTGCTTATGTGTGATAAAGAAGCAATAGAAGTGCAAAAAATTTTGCCGTTCCTATCCGAC
>SKEU01000359.1_pt1 | contig 33754 bp, 20 predicted proteins | sample 4819571 | NCBI WGS metagenome assembly SKEU01 (sample SAMN11008801, study PRJNA524170) | human gut metagenome | biome: Human fecal sample; material: Feces; isolation source: fecal sample from pouch patient p8, p16 | host: Homo sapiens | place: Israel: Tel-Aviv | collected 2015-06-23
CCTCGTCAAGCGCGTTGCCGACGAAATCATCAAGGACGGCAAGGTCAAGCACGTTGCCCTCGGCGTGGTCATCAAGTCCGACACGGTTGAAGCCGACGGTGTGACCCGCGGCGGCGCGACCATCACCAAGTCGAGCGCCACCGGCAGCGCGGTCGTCTCCGGCGGCCCGGCCGACAAGGCCGGTCTCAAGGAGGGCGACACCATCGTGGCCTTCAACGGCAACGCGGTGAACAACAACTACTCGCTGCTTGGTTACGTTCGTGCCGCGGCTTTGGGAGACAAGGTGACGCTGACCATCGTGCGCGACGGCAAGACCATGGATGTGGACGTGACGCTCGATCAGGAGGAGTCGTCGGTGAACGGCTCGTCCAGCTCCGATTCCAACGGCAACAGCCAGAATAAGCAGAACAACCAGAATGGCAATGGCCAGAACGGTTACGGTAACGGTAACGGCAATGGCAACAGCGATGGCGGCACCGGTGACGGCGGCGGCTTCTCCGACCCATTCGGCCTGTGGTAAAGCCGACTCGACAACGTCACACGGTGTTGAGCGGTAACCGCTGAACACCGTGTCGGACAAGCAAAGGCCCGTGACAGTGAGCAAACTCCTGCCACGGGCCTTTCGTATGCGCGATTGTGCCCCGCGCCCATGCCGCCAACGTAGTTTCGATATCCGGCATGTCGCGCAACGCTCGTTGATAGGGTAGGCCAAGCACTGAGTTCGGGCGACGTCCCGAACACAGCGCATAATTCAATACAAAACTGAATACATTTCTTTACGCCGTGTATCGGAAGGTCGCGCGGGAGCCGAGCAAAGCGAAGCCCCAGGCAAAGCCGCCGGTGGGTTAACAAGGCGTGACCGTAGCGCCGATTGCGCGGTCCACGCTTACCGTACCGCAATCGACTCCGTATACGAGCGTAAGGAGCAATGATGAGCAGACTCATCAGATTCTTCACCAAAATTCTCGACATCTGCAAGCTTGTGCCGATGCTTCCGGTCGTCGTCATCGCCGCAATTCCGTTGGCTTTACTAGGCGATTGGCGTCCGTGGGGCAATGCGATGGCGATTCCGGTACTCGGCAATCCGGGTTTCGGCCAGTGGCTGGTTATCGCACTGGTGCTGGTTATTGTGATTGACACTGTGCGCGGCATGATTGACGATTTGCGTCATGGGCAGGTTGGAGTCGATGTGCTGGCCGTGGTCGCGATCCTCTCCACCGTGGCCGTCGCCGAATACTGGGCAAGTTGGGCGGTGACGCTGATGATCACGTCCGGCGAGGCCATTGAGGAATACGCTCAAGCCAAGGCCGAGCGCAGTCTGACCGCGCTGATGGAGGCCGCGCCGCAAACCGCGCACGTCGTCAACCTGCCTGGCGTGGGGCGTGGGTTTGCTGCCGATAAGGGCGATTCGTCCGATGGCTTCCGGCGCGTGGGCTCGGCATCGGCTGCCGCCGCCGCGCACCGCTTCGACACGGTGCCGGTCGAGCAGGTGCAGCTGGGCGACGTACTCATGGTGTTGCCGGGCGAAACTGTGCCGGTTGACGGCGAGCTGCTGTCCGGCACGGCCACGCTCGACCTGAGCAATATCAACGGTGAGCCGGTGCCGCGTGAAGTGTTCGCCGGCGCCCGCGTGATGTCCGGCGCGGTGAACGGCTCGACTGCATTGACCATGCGTGCCACCCAGGTGGCCGCCGATTCGCAGTACCAGCGCATCCTCGAGCTCGTGGCCTCCGCGCAGGAGTCGCGCCCGGCCGTGGTAAAAACCGCCGACCGCTTGGCTGTGCCCTTTACCGTGCTCTCGCTGGTGATTGCCGGCGTCGCATGGGCGGTGTCCGGGGTGCCGACGCGATTCGCCCAGGTGCTGGTGCTGGCCACGCCCTGCCCGCTGCTCATCGCCGCACCGGTGGCGTACATCGCCGGAACCGGACGCCTCGCCGCAGTCGGCGTGCTTATCAAAGCGCAGGACGTGCTGGAAAATCTCGGCCGCGTCACGCAGGTGTTCTTCGACAAAACCGGTACGCTCACCGTCAAGCAGCCGCAGGTGGTGCGCGTCGAGATGTTGCCCGGCGCTGCAACCCGTCTCAACGAAGACCATGTGCTGATGATGGCCGGCGCGGTGGAAAGCTACTCGGTGCACATCCTGTCCAAAGGTATCGCCAAGGCCGGCGCGGAGGCGCTGGCCCGACTGCGCCAGCGGTTCGAGGATGGCCAGCGCCTGTGCCCAGAGCCGGAGGCCAGCTGGCCTGGCCATGGCCGGGAGTATCCGGTCGTCAAGAACATCAATGAAGACGCCGGCAAGGGCGTTTCCGGCGAGGTGAACGGACACGCGGTGCGCGTTGGCCGGCTGTCTTTCGCGGCTGCTGGGGAGGATGGATTCCTGGCGGTCGATCGGACTGTTCCCAGTCGGTCTGAGGATGACCTGCGCACACGATTTGGGCTACTTCAGCCGGACGAAATGGCGTCGTATGTGTCTGTTGATGGTCAGTTGATCGCGCGCATTGTGCTGCGCGACGTACCGCGTGCCAACGCCAAGGCAGCGCTCGCCAAACTGCGTGAGTTGGGCGTCGCCGAGCTCGCCATGCTTACCGGTGACAAGCGGGCTTCCGCCAATATCATTGCCAGCGAAGTCGGCATTGACGAGGTTCACGCCGAACTGTTCCCGGAGGATAAGGTAGCCGCAGTCAGGGCCGCTACAGGAGCCGGCAAAACCGTCACGATGATGGTTGGTGACGGTGTGAATGATGCCCCGGTGCTCGCTGTTGCCGATATCGGCGTGGCCATGACCGATGGCACGTCCACCGCCGCTTCCGAAAGCGCTCAGGTGGTCATTATGAATGACAATATCGCCGCCGTGCCGCGCGCCATCGCCATTGCACGCCGCACCAAGCGCGTGATGCTTCAAGCCGTAATCGCGGGCCTTGTGCTTGCCACCATCGGCATGATTGCCGCCGCGTTCAACCTTATCCCGGTCGTCGTCGGTGCCTTCCTCCAGGAGGCCATCGACGTGGTGAGCATCCTCTGGGCCCTCACTGCCCTAATTGATCGGGACTGATTAAGAATATGAGGCTTCTGCTGTTTTTGTAGGTCAGTTGACTGACCGGGATGGTCGTATGTCGAGTCCACCGCATCGAAACATAATCGGGGCGATACGGTTGGTGACGTGGCGGAAACGGAAATCCCACCCACGAAAGCAGCAATAGCATCGGAGTTATTCATTAGGTCGATTTGACGTTTATTAGGTCGGTCCTTGGTCGGAGCGGCCCTTGAAACCCCGCCGTTCCAAGGGATGGCTTCAGCACCCTCCGACCTAATGGACGAAGAAATGACCTAATGAATGCAATCGAGGTCGTAAAGAGCCGTTGGAGGTGACGTCTTCAGTGTCATCAAGGGATTCGCCGGTTGTGCAGTATTGTTATTGTTCTGCGGCGGCTCTTTACCGTCGGCCTTCTAGCCAATCGAGGGCGGAAGTGACGCGGATTCCTTGTGAGACATAACTATGTTCAACCCGACTGGTTACGTACTGTTGCTCACACGGTATACCGAGAACATTGCCAATTAAAGTGAGGTGCCGAGCGAATCGGTCATGATAGGTTTGTCCGGATTTGATTTCTATGAGCATACGGTTGTTAGGATCGGTGAAATCCAACAAATCCACCTCGACCTTGCTGGCATCGCGGTAGAAGAATAATTGTGGCTCCTGATTGGCGTTCAAATGCTGTTTCATGGTTTCCGCAATGATGAGGTTTTCAAATATATCGCCGAACTTGGGGTGCGCAACCAGTGCTTCGACCGTCCGAATGCCCAAGAGATGGCACAGCAAGCCAGTGTCATAAAAATAGAGTTTCGGCGTTTTGACCACCTGTTTGCGTGCGTTCGTGTAGAACGGTATGAGATGGAATGCGATGTAACTTGATTCCAGAATCGACATCCATGCCTTTACGGTTCGCGGACTTACACCAAGTTCATTGGCGATGTTGGTGTAGTTTATGAGTGCTCCGGAACTGAGTGCGCAAAGAGTCAAGAATCGGCGGAAGTCAGCCAAATTGCGTACATCAAGATATTCGGAAACATCACGTTCGATATAAGTGTCGATGTAGTTCGAGAAGAACAGATTGAGCGGCATTCTCGTGTCGTAAATGCGTGGATAACCGCCTTGCAGCATAAACGTATCCGGAGTAAGGGCCTGATCCGCCTTGCATGCTTCTTGGAATGAGAACGGCAATAACTTGACCAATAGGGAAACCCATAATCTGACATTAGCAGTGCTCGTAGGTTTCCCAAACGCACAAACTATGGCCTAATACACAGAATTCCCACCACCCTCCCTCTGTTGCAACGGAAGGCTTTGCGTTAGGCTAGAGCGCGTGACTGAATCTGTGAATACTGAACTCCGCATTGCTGTAATCGGCGCTGGCCCGGCCGGCGTCTACTCATCCGATATCTTCCTGCGCCAGCTCAAGAAGCTGGGCGAAGAACTTGGCCTCGGCACCGAAGCGCGCATCGACCTGTTCGAGAAGCTGCCGGTGCCGTTCGGCCTGGTGCGTTACGGTGTGGCCCCGGACCACCCGTCCATCAAGTTCATCGCCTCCGCGCTTGAGAAGACGCTCGACAACCCGAACATCCACCTCTACTGCGACGTGGAATTCGGCAAGGACGTGACTCTTGACGACCTGTTGGCCCGTTACGACGCCGTGCTGTTCGCCACCGGCGCGGTCAAGGACAAGCCGCTGAACCTGCCCGGTGCCGACCTTGAAGGCGTGTACGGCGCCGCCAAGTTCGTCGAATGGTATGACGGCTACCCCACCGGTGCCCGCGAATGGCCGCTTACGGCCGAGAACGTCGCCGTAATCGGCGGTGGCAACGTGGCCATGGACGTGGCCCGCGAACTCATGCGCAACGCCGACGACCTCAAGGTCAAGACCGACATTCCGGACAACGTGTACGAGGGCATCGGCCAGAACAAGGCCAAGGTGCTCCACCTGTTCATCCGCCGTGGCGTGGCCCAGGCCAAGTTCAGCGTGCAGGAACTGCGCGAGATGGAGAAGCTGCCCGGCGTGCAGCTCATCATCAACGAGGACGACTTCGATCTGGACGACGAGACCATCGAGGTGGCCGGCAAGGACAAGCTCACCCGCCAGATGGTCGAGGAGCTGTTCGCCATCCGCGAGATGGCCGAAGACATGGAAGACGACGGCGACGTCGACTTCGAAGGCAACCCGGCCGACCGAAAGTACTACGTGCACTTCAACTCCGCCCCCACCGAGATTCTCGGCGAGGACGGCAAGGTCAAGGCCATCCGCGTGGAGCGCACCGAAACCGGTGCCGACGGCAAGATGCACCGCACCGGCGAGTTCACCGACTACCCGGTTGAGGCCGTCTACCACGCCATCGGTTACAAGCCCGCCGAAGCCCCCGGCATTGCCTACGACGAGCACGGCGCCCACCTGGCCAACGCCAACGGCGACGGCCGCATCACCACCGAGGCCGACGGCGGCGAAGTGCGCGACCGCCTGTACGCCACCGGTTGGGCCAAGCGCGGCCCGGTGGGCCTGATCGGCTCCACCAAGTCCGATGCGCTCGCCATCGTGACCAACATGCTCGAGGATCTGGCCAAGGCCGCTGAAGGTGGCCGTGTGGCAGCCGACCGCGACCCCGAATCCATCGACCGACTGCTGGCCGAGCGCGGCATTCGCCCGATCGACTTCGCCGGCTGGAAGAAGGTCGACGCTTTCGAGCGCGCCGAGGGTGCCAAGGAAGGCCGCGAGCACAAGAAGGTCATCGAGCCCGACCAGATGCGCGAGCTCGCCCACGCCTGACGCCCGCCCACGCCCGTCCGGCATTCGTCCACCCGGCCGCGCCCCGTGCGGCCGCGGCCGGGCTCGGGGCCGGACGGGCCGGGCGAATATGGGACATTGCGCGTGGCGTATATCCAGCAATCATTCAGCCTGCGATTTTAGTGTGTGCATTATGGATGCCAAAGTACGGGTGCACGGCCATTTCAACGGCCTGAAGACAACGCTGCTGTTTGCCCTGATGTGGGCCATCATCATGCTGATTTGGTGGGCCACGGGCGGCAGTCGGCAAACCCTGAGCATCTATATTGTCATCGGCCTGATTACCACGTTCGGCACCTACTGGTTCTCTGACAAACTCGCCGTCGCCTCCATGGGTGCGCGGGAAGTCAGCGAACAGGAAGCCCCGGAAATCTACCAGATCGTGCGTGAACTGAGCGCCAAGGCCGGCAAGCCGATGCCGCGCATCTACATCGCCCCCACCATGAGCCCGAACGCCTTCGCCACCGGACGCAACGAACGGCACGCGGCTGTCTGCTGCACCCTAGGCATCCTGCAGATTCTCAACGCCCGTGAACTGCGTGGTGTGCTGGGCCACGAACTTATGCACGTGTACAACCACGACATCCTGACTTCCGCCATCGCCTCTGCCATGGCCACTGTCATCTCCTATCTGGGCTATTCGCTGATGTATTTCGGTGGCGGCTCGCGAGACGACCGCGATAGTTCCGGTGGCCTCGGCCTGATCGGCGCATTGCTGAGCGTGATTCTCGCGCCGATTGCCGCGTCTTTGATCCAGATGGCCATCTCCCGCACCCGCGAATACGACGCCGATGAAGACGGCAGCTTGCTCACCGGCGATCCCGAGGCCCTGGCTTCCGCGCTGAACAAGATTTCCTACGGCGCACAGACCGCGCCGATGCGCAAAACCGCCGGCACCCAGTCCGTCTCCGCAATGATGATCGCCAACCCATTCTCCGCGGTCGGTTTCTCGCGCTTGTTCTCCACGCACCCGCCGACCGATGAGCGCATAGCGCGTCTCATGCAGATGGCCAACGAAATGAACGGCACGCCGATCGCTCCGCCCACCTACTCCACGCGCGTCGGCAGGTGACGTGCTAGGATAACTATTCGTGCCTCGTTTGGCTGAGCATGCTCGTCACGTGAGGTGCAGCAGCCGTAAGGCATGCGGACATAGTTCATCGGTAGAATGAAAGCTTCCCAAGCTTTAGAGGCGGGTTCGACTCCCGTTGTCCGCTCCATTGATTTTCAATGATTTTCATTATTTCCGGGAAAGTGTCGCGCACGATCGCAAAACTACGCGCTATTTGAGCGCTTTGCCCGCGGAACCCAGCTGCCGGCAAGCCTCGACCACGCGGGCGGACATGGAATCCTCAGCCTTACGGCCCCAAGAACGCGGATCGTAGAACTTCTTCTCGCCCACTTCGCCGTCGATCTTCAGCACCTTGTCGTAGTTCTCGAACACGTGGTCGGCGATTGGACGGGTGAAGGCGTACTGGGTATCGGTGTCGATGTTCATCTTGATCACGCCGTAGCTTACAGCTTCGGCGATTTCTTCCGGGCGTGAACCGGAGCCGCCGTGGAACACCAGCTCAAACGGCTTGCCGTTGGGGAAATCGACTATGCCGGCCGCGCTAGGCAACTCGCCTTCGGCCACCGCGCGCGCCACACGCGCCTGAATGTCGCCGAGTAGCGACGGACGCAGCTTGACCACGCCGGGCTTGTAGGCACCATGCACATTGCCGAATGTGAAAGCGGCCATGTACCGGCCACGTTCGCCCAAACCCAGTCGGCGGGCGACTTCGAGGCCATCTTCCGGAGTGGAATACAGCTTTTCATTGATTTCGGCGGAGTGACCGTCTTCCTCACCGCCGACCGCGCCGATTTCGATTTCGAGCACGGTGTGCGCCTTCTGCGACTTGTCGAGCAGTTCCTCGGCGATGTCCAGATTTTCCTTGAGCGGCACGGTGGAGCCATCCCACATATGCGACTGGAATGTAGGCTCCTGGCCTCGTGCCACCTGATCGGCCTCATGCGCGAGCAGAGGACGCACCCACTCATCCAGATACTGCTTGGCGCAGTGATCGGTGTGCAGAGCGATGGTGATGTTCGGGTATTTCGCAGCCACTTCATGTGCGAAAGCCGCCAGCGCCAGCGAGCCGGTAACGCGATCATTGACCCCCCTGCCGGAGACGTAGGCCGCGCCTCCCACGGAAATCTGGATGATGCCGTCGGACTCGGCGTCTGCGAAGCCCTTCAACGCAGCATTCAGTGTCTGTGAGCTGGTTACGTTGATGGCTGGATAGGCGTAACCGCCTCGGCGGGCGGCCTCGAGCATTTCGGCATAGCGTTCCGGTGTTGCGATCGTCATGGCTTCATTATCGCGCGAGGCATGCCCTCTAGGCTCCGTTCTTCAACCTGTGCGCTGTGCGATTGGTCACAGCATCGCCTCGTACGAGTAGAAATTCGTCACCCATTCCGGGTTGTCGCACCTCCAGCCTCGCCCTGCGTGAGACGAAACTTCGCAGGGTAGAGGGTGTACGGTAGTCTGTTTCCGGCGGAATCGTGCGAATGCGGAGGTGCATCATGCCTGGAATTGTTCTTATTGGTGCTCAGTGGGGCGACGAGGGTAAAGGCAAGGCTACCGATTTGATCGGCACCAAGGTCGATTACGTCGCGCGCTTCAACGGCGGCAACAACGCGGGCCATAGCGTGGTGGTCGGCGATGAGTCGTACGCCCTGCACCTGCTGCCTTCCGGTATTATCAACCCGAACCTGACCCCGGTGATCGGCAACGGCGTGGTCGTGGACCCGGAAGTGCTCTTCGAGGAGATTGACGGCCTGGAATCCCGCGGCATCGATTGCTCCCACCTCAAGGTGAGCGAGGCCGCACACATCATCGCGCCCTACCACCGCACACTCGACAAGGTGACCGAACGCTTCCTTGGCAAGCACAAGATCGGCACCACCGGCCGTGGCATCGGCCCGGCCTACGCGGACAAGATCAACCGTGTCGGCATCCGCGTGCATGACCTGTTCAACGCCGACCATCTGCACGACAAGGTGGAGGCCAGCCTACACCAGAAGAACCAGATGCTGGTCAAGCTCTACAACCGTCGTCCGATCGACGTGGACCAGACCACCGAGGAGCTGCTGAAGCTCGGCGAACGCCTCAAGCCGTACGTGGCCAACACCGGCCTGATTCTCAACAAGGCGCTTGACGAAGGCAAGACCGTACTGTTCGAAGGCGCTCAGGCCACCATGCTTGACGTGGACCACGGCACCTACCCGTTCGTCACCTCTTCCAACCCGACCGCCGGCGGCGCCTGCACCGGCACCGGCGTGGGCCCCACCAAGATCACCCGCGTAATCGGCGTCTCCAAGGCCTACGTCACCCGCGTGGGCGAAGGCCCATTCCCCACCGAACTGCTGGACGAGTCCGGCGAATGGCTGCGTCAGCAGGGCCACGAATTCGGCGTGACCACCGGCCGCCCGCGTCGCTGTGGTTGGTTCGATGCAGTCGTCAACCGGTACGCCTCCCAGGTCAACGGCCTGACCGACATCGTGCTCACCAAGCTTGACGTGCTCACCGGTCTGAAGGAGATTCCGATCTGCGTGGCTTACGACGTGGACGGCGAACGTCACGACGATATGCCGACCGATCAGGCCGCTTTCGCCGCCGCCAAGCCGATTTACGAGACCATGCCCGGCTGGGATGAAGACATCTCCAACTGCCACTCCTTCGACGAGCTGCCTGCCACCTGCCAGGCCTACGTCAAGCGTTTGGAAGAGCTGAGCGGCTGCCGTATCTCCGCGATCGGCACCGGTCCGCAGCGCGATCATGTCATCCAGATCAATTCGCTGGTCGACTGACCGTCTGCAACGAATTTCCCGGCTTGACTGGTAACGACGCGGCACATGATATCCGCCGGCTGATTCCGCGATTCGACCACTTGAAGTGGAAGATGGCGGCGGCCGGCATAGTCATTGGTCTGGTTTCAGGATTGCTGGTTGTCGTATACCGTCTCGGCATCGAATACGGCACGGATGCGTCCCGTTGGATATATGCGCGGATTCGCGAGACCCCGTGGCTGATTGCGCCGTGGGCGGTTGCCGCGGTGGCGGCCGCGCTAGCAATCGCGTGGATGGTCGGCAAGGAGCCGATGGCTGGTGGCAGCGGCATCCCGCAGACCAACGGCGTGGTGATATGCGGCTTGAAGATGCGTTGGCAGACGATTCTGCCAGTCCGTTTCGTCGGTGGACTGTTGGGCGCGTTGTTTGGTCTGTCGCTCGGCCGTGAGGGGCCGTCCATTCAGATTGGTGCGTCGGGCGCGCAGTGTGTGTCCCACCGTTTGCGCGGCCGCCGCCGTGAGGACATGCAGGAGCATTATCTGGTCACCGCCGGTGCCGCGGCCGGCTTGTCCGCCGCGTTCAGCGCGCCGCTGTCCGGCATGATGTTCGCTTTGGAAGGGGTGCATCGGAGTTTTTCCCCTGCGATTCTGATGGGCGCCACCGCCGCATCGCTGACCGCCGATTTCGTCTCAAAATACTGTTTCGGTCTGCGTCCGGTTTTGGATTTCGGTGATATCGGTCAGCTGTCGTTGGAAGAGTATGTGTGGCTGATTCCGTTGGGATTGGTGGCCGGTTTGGTTGGTTCGCTGATGAACCGCTCGTTGCTTGGCTTCCAGACGCTGTACGGCAAACTGCCGGCATGGAGCCGCCCGATGATTGCGATTGCGATCGCGTTGCCTGTCGGCATCTGGTTGCCCGATGTGCTCGGCGGCGGCTCGAATCTGATTGATACCGCCGAACATGCGCGCGTCGGCTTGGGAATGCTGTGTCTGCTGTTCGTGGCGAAGATGCTGTTCACATCCACGAGTTTCGGCTCAGGCGCGCCTGGCGGTATTTTCATGCCGATTCTTGCGGTCGGTTCGTTGGCCGGCGGCATCTGCGGTGAAGTGTTGCATCGATTCGGTGATCTGCCATCCGACGCAGTGGCGGTGTTTGCGGTGTGCGTGATGACGGGCACGCTCGCCGCGTCCGTGAAAACGCCGATCACGTCGATTCTGTTGGCTGTGGAGATGTCTGGAACGTTGACGCACATGCTGCCGGTCGCGGCCGTCGCTTTCGTCGCGCTGTTGGTGTCCGATTTGCTGCGCACCAAACCGATTTATGGGGAGTTGCTGGAGCGGTACGTGCGCGCGCAAGGCATGCAGATGGCGATCGCAAGCCATGTGGGCAGCGGCATTATGGAACTGCCATTGGAAATGGGAGCGATTGCGGACGGCAAGCGGGTGTGTGACGTGCGTTGGCCGTCTGGGTGCCTGATCATCGGCCTGCGTCGCGGCGAAAGCGAGATCGTGCCGCGCGGCGATACACGGCTGCGTGCCGGCGACTATCTGGTGGTGCTGTTCAGTGGCGAGGAGGAGCGCGAGGTGCGACCTGCGATGCGGCGGCTGTGTGATGCCCGGCTTGACTGAGCCTGGCTGAATTCGGCTGGACTCTGGATGTACGAATCTGCGGAATCGGACATCCAGGGTGCATACGTTGGCGCTCCGTGTAAACTCATATGCGTTAGGAAGGCGGCAACCGCGGCCCAGCTCGTTGTTGCACGGCCTATGGGCGGAACAACGCTGTCCGCGGAAGGCCAGTACAGGGGGAGCGCAATGGAATCGCAAGAACAATCGCCGGGAGACGTGGTGACTGCGGGTGAGGACTCACATCCCATCACGCAGGCAATCGACACTGTTGAGGTGATGCATGCTGGTGCAACCGCGCCCGCCGCTAACACCATGGATCCGCCTACGATTCCCCTGGCGCCGATGAAACGTATGCAGGCGCGGTTCAATCCGCTCGCCGACGGACTGATGTATGTTGTGGTGTTCGTCGGTGGATTTGTTGGAGTCGGCTGTCGGCATGCGTTGGATATGCTCCTGCCGTCGGTCAGCGGGACGCCGTTCGTTGTGGGCACGTTTGTGTCGAATATGGTCGCCTGCTTCCTGTTCGCGATGCTGACCGAATTCATGGCGACCGCTTCGTGGCTGCGTCGCCGGGTGCGGCAGGTTGTCAGCCGTGGCGTTGGGCTCGGCTTGCTCGGCGGGCTTTCGACGATGTCCGGCGTGATGCTGGAAACGATGGAAGGTCTGCACGAGCGGCATATCGCCAGTGCGCTTGGCTATCTTGCGGGAAATTTTGCAGGCGGTTTGCTCACTGCCGCCGCCGGCGTGGTTCTGATGCAGGCACTGCTGTCACGGAGTACTCGAAAGCGGGTTCGGGGTGCGTTTTCAGCTGTTTCCGTGTCCGATTCTGCCGAATCGGACACGCAGGGCGTACGCCATGTGAAAGTGGCCGACGTGGCGCGTTCTGCCGCGCAGGCCGCAATGGAAGCCGCGCAGACGGCCCAGCAGATTGCACAGACGGGACAGGTTCCGCGAGTCGAAACGCCAACCGTGCCGCCGACTGCCATCCAGCCTATGCAGACAGGCCACGTTCCGCAGATTCCTCCGCTGGTCGTTCCTCAGCTGACACAGTCATCGCAGCCGTTGTTGCGCGAGCCGGATACTTCAGACTTGGGGCAGCTGCCCGAGCCGATTCAGCAGTCGCAACCAATCCAGCAGCCCCAGCAGCAGTCGCAGCCAATCCAGCAGCCGGCCAACCCGCTTCCACCCAGCTTCGAGCCCAAACCGATCACTGCGGAGATTTCGCTTGTCGCCGACCCGACTACCGGGGAGGTGCGCTGATGATGTGGATGATCTGTCTGTTCGGCGGTCTGGGAGCCATGGCCCGTTACGTGCTCGACGTGTCAATTCAACGAGGCTGGAACCGCGAGAATCGAAGAACGAACCGCAACTTCCCGCTATCCACGCTCGTCATCAACGGCGTCGCCTCGCTATGCGCGGGCATCGCCATGATGTCCTACTATTCGCAATCGGTGGATATGGACACGGTCATGATGTTCGTTGTCGGATTTCTCGGTGGTTTCTCAACATTCTCCACGGCGCTCAACGAAGTGGTTTCATTGATTCGCCAGCGTCGTTTTACGCTGGCTCTGGGCTATGGAATAGCAACCGTCGCGGTGCCTCTCATTTGCGTGGCCGCCGGTTTCGGCATTGCGCTGCTTGCCAATCCGGCGTAATTTTCACGTTACACGGACGGTCGCTGAGTAACGTGAAAGAAATCTGAGCGCCACCGCCATCAAGGCCGCCAGTCCGGATGCAACGCTGGTGATTGCATTCGACCAGACCAAGCCGCTGCTGAAGGCCTTCGCCTCCGCAGGAGTCGACACTAAGAAGCTGTATTTCGTTGCCGGACTGTCGAACAGGTTCGAGAGAATGTAAATGAATGTAATATTTCGTGGTAAGCACGTGAGCATACAACGATAGAACAGTGATAACGGGGAAGGTGCGATCATGGTCGGCATGCGCGATGTGGCGAAGAAGGCCGGGGTGTCTCTGAGCACCGTCTCGCTGGTGGTGAACGGCAACGGGTACGTGTCTGATGACATGCGCGAACGTGTGCGCAAAGCCATGCAAGCCCTCAATTATGTGCCGAACGAGCTTGCCCGCAATCTGTATCATGATTGCACGAATCTGGTCGGCGTCATCGTGCCTACCATCCGCCACCCGTTCTTTGCGACGTTTACCGCACATCTGCAGCATGCACTCGCCGCGCAAGGATTACGCACTATGCTGTGCTCTACCGCAGATGAGGCGGATGGCGAAATCCAGTATGTCGACATGTTGCGTCGGCACATGATGGACGGCATCGTCATGTGTGCGCACACTTCGCATCCCGGCGATTATTGGACGTCGATTCATCGCCCGATCGTCGCGTTCGACCGTGTGCTTGGAGACGGTATTTCGTCAATCGGATCCGACCACGAGCAGGGTGGGCGATTGATTGCGCAGATGCTGATCCGCAATGGTGCCAAACATGTGGTGATGATTGGCGGTCCGCGAGATCAATTCTTCGATTTGGCTGCGCGCGGAGAAGTCGAGGAAGGACCGTTCGATTTGGGAAAGACCACGTTCCCGACGGTGCGCTACTACCTCACGTTGGAACAGGAATTGACCTCCGCAGGCGTGAAATACGAGTATGTTGAAGCTGGCGAAGTGATGGATTTTGCCGGCTATCATCGTGCGGTCAGCAATGCGCTCGACAAGGTGACGACCGACGGCGTCGATGCCGTGGTCAGTTCCGATATTGGTGCATCGTTCTGCGTGCGCGAAGCGTTGGGCCGTGGAATTTCCATTCCTGACGAGCTGCAGATCGTTGCCTACGATGGTACGTATTTGACTGATTTGGCCGGCATGAAGCTGACCGCGGTCGCGCAGGATTTCTCGGCGATCGCACAGTCGGCGGCCGACCATATCGTGCAGGCGATTGCCAATGAGGAAGTGGCCGCGGCTAACGCTTCACGCAAGAACATCCCCAAGCCGTTCGAGCCGAACGTGCTTATTCCCATGACACTGGTGCCAGGCGATACCACGCGTTGATACTGTGCGTCTTCATGCGTGTGCCCGGTGTGGATCGCATCGATTTCAGCGGCGTCCACAACCGGCGAACGCCCGTCGATAGTCGTGCTCATCATCCGACTTGTGCACATGTGTCCGATTCTGCCGAATCGGACGTCTGAGTTCCGAAAAATGTGTTCTGTGTGTCCGATTCTGGAGAATCGGTCATGTGTGATGTGAATTGGGATGTTTGGATGTCCGTTTCTGCAGAATCATCTTTGCTCTGTACTCGTTGATTCGCAAATACGGCGCATGGCTCGTCATACCGGCCATGCTCGGCGGCGCGGCCTTCCTGGCGGACTCGGTGCTGACGCCGGCCGTGTCGATCTCGTCCGCCGTCGAAGGCCTGAAGACGCTGCCGGCGTTGGAGCATCTGTTCACCGAGAACAAGGATCTGACGATGATGATCACCGCGGTGATCATCGTGATCCTGTTCGCCGTGCAGTCGCGCGGCACCGAATCGATCGGCAAGGTCTTCGGCTCGGTGGTGATGGTCTGGTTCGCGTTCCTGGCGATCGTCGGCGTGGTAGCCATCGGCAACGACTGGTCCGTGCTCGCCGCACTCAACCCGTACTACGGCATCAAGTTCCTGTTCAGTCCGAATAACGCCACCGGTCTGGCGCTGATGGGCACCGTGTTCCTTTCGACCACCGGCGCCGAGGCGCTGTACTCGGATATGGGCCACGTGGGCCGCGGCAACATCTACTTCACCTGGCCGTTCATCAAGGTGGCGCTGGTGCTCAACTACTTCGGCCAGGGCGCGTGGATGCTGCGCAACCAGAACAACCCCGAACTGGCCGACGCCGAGGGGATCAACCCGTTCTTCCAGATGATGGATCCGAACGTGCGCTATGTGGCCGTCGTGCTGTCGGTCACCGCCGGCATCATCGCCTCCCAGGCGCTGATTACGGGCGCGTTCACCATGGTCTCCGAGGCCACCGGCCTCAACTGGATGCCGCATCTGCAGGTCTGTTACCCTGCCCGTACCCGCGGCCAGCTGTACATTCCGGTCGTCAACGTGGTGCTGTGCGTGGCCACGCTGGCCGTGCTGCTGCTGTTCCGCGATTCGGAACATATCTCGGCGGCCTACGGCTTGGCACTGACCATCACGATGATCACCACCACGATCCTGCTGGGCATCTACCTGTGGCACCGCAGCAACAAGTTCGGCGCCGTTGTGTTCACCATCGTGTTCCTGGCGATCCAGGTCCTGTTCTTCGCCGCCTCGATGGCCAAGTTCCTGCACGGCGGCTGGTTCACGCTGCTGCTCACGCTGGCGATCCTCATGATCATGTACACGTGGAACGAGGGCACCAAGCTGGAGCGCTCGCAGCGTCGGCACATGATGCCGAAGGACTTCCTCCCCGCGCTGGACAAGCTGCACGGCGATAGCCGCATCCACCGGTTCGCGGACAACATCGTCTACCTGACCAGCGATCCGGACCTGAAGCGTCTCGATACGGACATCTTCTTCTCGATCTTCGCCGACCACCCCAAGCGCGCCCGCGCATGGTGGGCGGTGGCCGTCGAGACCACCGACGAGCCGTTCACCCGTGAGTATTCGGTCGAGAGCTTCGGTACCGACTACCTGTTCCGTGTGCGCATCCGCCTCGGCTTCAAGGTCTCGCAGTCCATCCCGGCCTACCTGCATCAGATCATGCACGATCTGGAGAAGACCGGCGAGCTGCCGAACCAGCAGTCGATCTACCCGAAGCTTGACGCCGATCCCGGCATCGGCACCATCCGCTACGTGGTGATCCACAAGGCGCTGATGCCCGAGTCGAAGGTCTCCGGCCGTGGCGCCCTCTCGCTGCAGATCAAGTACGCGATCCGCCGCGTGGCCGGTTCCCCGGTCAAGTGGTTCGGCCTGGCGCCGTACAACCCGCTGGTCGAGGTGCAGCCGCTGTTCGTGTCCACGCGCCGCCCGCCGCGCCTGACCCGCGTGGCCAGCCAGGCGCCCAAGCGCGAGGGCTGAGCCGGCAGGCCGAACAGCCGGTGCGAGCCGGGTGGCCTAATGGCATGTCAGGGGGCCGCGAACCGTCATCGTACGGTTCGCGGCCTTTGCATATGCGAATGATGCAGAGTGGGCGGTACTGCTTGTGAATGTAGCGGGTGGACGGGTGACGTGGTTGATGCCTTTTGCCGTATGTTCACGGTGGCTATGCGTCGGATGGGACTGTAATTCGACTTCTTGGGATCTTTTTTGCTGCAGTGGTGCGCCAAAAGGTCTCAGCCGTCTCTGCGACACGCCTTCCGGCAGTCAGTACAAGGTTGTACTACACTGGTGGCTGTCACACGGATGTCCCCGGCCGCCCGCGCCTCCGCGGTACATCGTTGTATGGATACGTGTCACGTATGCAGAGTGCATGCAGATATGTAGAAAGGAATCCCATGCCCCAGCAGGACCATCTGACCGCACGTCTCGTCGTCGATGACGATTTTGAGGTCGCTCCGGTCAACAATCGTCTGTTCGGTTCGTTCGTCGAGCACCTTGGCCGTTGCGTGTACACCGGCATCTACGAGCCCGACCACCCGACCGCCGACGAGCACGGCTTCCGCAAGGACGTCATCGACCTGGTCAAGGAACTCGGCGCCACCACCATCCGCTACCCGGGCGGCAACTTCGTGTCCGGCTACCGCTGGGAGGACGGCATCGGCCCCAAGCAGGAACGTCCCCGTCGACTCGATCTGGCCTGGCATTCCACCGAAACCAACGAATTCGGCCTGCACGAGATGGCCGAATGGCTTGAGGCCACCGGCGGCAACGAGCTGATGGAGGCCGTCAACCTGGGCACGCGCGGCCTGCAGGAGGCCCTGGACCTGCTGGAGTACGCGAACGTGCCCGGCGGCACCGAGCTGTCGGAACGTCGCCGCGCCAACGGCGCCGACAAGCCGTTCGATATCCGCATGTGGTGCCTGGGCAACGAGATGGACGGCCCGTGGCAGCTCGGCCACAAGTCCGCCGAGGACTACGGCATGCTCGCCGCCTCCGTGGCCGCCGGCATGCGCCAGATCGATCCGGACGTGGAACTGGTGGTGTGCGGCTCCTCCGCCCATGGCATGCCGACCTTCGGCAAGTGGGAGCAGACCGTTCTTGAGAAGACCTACGAGAACGTGAACTTCGTCTCCTGCCACGCCTACTACCAGCCGTTCTTCAAGGAGGACGGCACGCGCGACATGGCCAGCTTCCTGGCCTCCGGCGTGGATATGGACGGCTTCATCAAGGACGTGGCCGCCACCATCGACGCCACCAAGGCCCATCTGAAGAGCGCGCACGACGTGTACATCTCGTTCGATGAATGGAATGTCTGGTACCAGGGTGAGGAGCCGAGCAAGACCCCCGAGGGCATCGGCAACTGGCCGGTGGCCCCGCGTCTGCTGGAGGACATCTACACCGCCGCCGACGCCGTGGTGTTCGGCGATCTGATGATCACGCTGCTCAAGAACGCCGACCGCGTGCGCGCCGCCAGCCTGGCGCAGCTGGTCAATGTCATCGCCCCGATCATGACGGAGCCGGGCGGCCCGGCCTGGCGCCAGACCACGTTCCACCCGTTCTCCGTGACCGCGCGCCTGGCCAAGGGCGGCACCGTGCTGGAGCCGAAGCTGTCCGCCGGCACCGTGGATACGCCGCGCTATGGCGAGGTCGACGGCGTGAACGCCGTGGCCGTGCGCTGCGCCGACGGCTCGCTCGCCGTGTTTGCGGTGAACCGTTCGCTCGAGGCGACCGCCGAGTTCGAGATCAGGCTGCAGGACGGCGCGCAGCCGGCATCCGTCGAGGCGCAGACGCTGCACGACGACGATCTGTTCGCCGCGAATACGCTCTACGACCAGAACCGTGTGACCCCGCACGCCAACGGGTCGGCCATGTACGATGCCGAGTCCGGCGTGGTCCGCGTCTCCCTGCCGCCGGTGAGTTGGACCGCCCTGCACATCAAGTGACGCGATGGGCCGCGCGGTCCGTTCCGGAGAAGGACGGATCGCACGGCCCTTGCTTCCCGGGCCGGGCGGAAGGGACCGGACCGGCCGGGGAAAACGCGTTATGCTGGAATCAGACGGGCGTTCCGCCTGAACCGTGCGGAACATGCCCGATGGTGCGACGAGAGGGGTGCTGTGGCGAAACGGGTGACCATCACCGACGTGGCGCGCGAGACGGGCGTCTCCATCAAAACGGTGTCGAATGTGCTGAACAACACCGGCAGTATGCGCCCGGAGACGCGCCAGCGTGTCCAGGATGCCATCGAACGCCTCGGATACCGCGTTAACGTGTCCGCCCGCGCCATGAAAACCGGCGGCACGAAGCTCATCGGACTGGCCATCACCGATTTCTGCCAGCCGTTCATGCCCTATCTCGCCGACAGCATCGTGGCGGCGGCACGTTCCCGCGGGTACGCGGTGATCACCGATACCTACAACAGCGCCGGCGGCTTGGCGCAGGCGATCCCGGAGACGAAGAAGCTGGCCGCGGACGGCTGGATTTTCTTCATGGGCTCGCCGATCACGGATCGCACGATACTGCACCAGCCGTATCCGTTGGTGATTGTGGGCGATTACGATACGCAGGGACTGGCCGATTGGGTCACGATGCCGAACGTGGAGGCCGTACGCACCGCGGTGGGGGCGCTGCTGGATTCGGGATGCCGTAGGATCGCGTTGATCGGCGGCACCGCGGAGAACGCATGCCCGGATGCCGACCGCGAGTCGCGGCCCGAAACCACCAGCACGATGCGTACCCGCGGCTATGTGTTGGCCCATGAGGAGCGTGGCCTGCAGGTCGATTGGCGGCTGGTCCGTAACGCGGATTGGGTGCAGTCCGGCGGCCGCGATGCGGTGGCGGGGCTGTTGGACGATCCGGATGCGCCGCGTCCGGATGCGGTCATGTGCCTGAACGACGCGCTCGCCATCGGGGTGATTCATGAGCTGCAGCGGCGCGGCGTGCGCGTGCCGCAGGATATGCAGGTCATTGGGTTCGACAACGTGCCGGATGCCGAGTACTGCATGCCCGGATTGACGACGATCGACCCGCATGTGGATGATTACGCGCGACATGCCGTGGATATGCTGATCGCGCGCATCGAGGGGTCGGCGGATCCGTTCCGCACGTATGTGACCTCCTACGATCTGGTGCGTCGTGCCTCGACGTGTTGACGGCCCGGCGTTCGCCTGGACATGGGTCTGTGACGGGCTGCTGTCGCCTCTCCCGTGGCGTATTCCGGGAGAGGCGACATGCGGGCTAGGATCGGAGCAGCACCTCCGTCAGCGCTTGACGGACGGCGCTCGGCATATGCGAATCGGAGCAATCTTCCATGTCCGGCCCGCTGACGTGCTCGAGTGAATCCATCGTGGCCAATGCGTCGATGCCGTTCTCCGCTATGGCGGCATAAGCCTGTTCCTTGGTCAGATATCGCATTTCGGCATGCCGAAGGATGTCGAAGACGTCTTCCATGCGGGGATCGGCGGCCATCGTCGTGTCGCCGATGGTGACACGTATCTCGCTGCGGGTGGATACGTCGGCGACCGTTACCTGCAATGTGAGGGTTTCGGCATCATACCGGCGATCCGAATCGACGGATGCGCCGTCGGCCTGTACGGATATGTCGCTGTCGGTAATGCCTCGGAACAGGAAATCCCATGTTCTCCGGGCCGGCAGAGCGTGAACGTCTCCCTGGGCTGGCGATACCGTGAGTGCGGATGTGGCGCCGTCCTTGCGCCATCGATAGGTGATCGCGGTGGTCGCCGGGGTGATCTGCCGAGAGTAATGTCCCGAATCCTCCATCAGCGTGAAGTCGCCGTCCGCTCCGGGGAAGACGATGATCTCCAGATGCTGCGGGTTGTCGACGGAGTTGATGGAATCCCCCTCGGACAGGGGCTGCATCGGCACGATGCCGCCGGCCTTCGCGAACACGGGAATTCCGTCGAGCGGACGCCAGACGGTCATGCGCCGTCCGTTGGGCGAAGACGCGCTATACCGGCGCCCGGTGAAGAAGTCGAACCAGTCGCCCTGCGGCAGCCATACGTCGGCCTTGCCCCGTCGGGAGGATTTATCCATCGGTTCCGTGATGGGCGCGGCCAGCAGTTCGGTGCCGAACATGTATTCGTTGGGAACGTGGTATGCGGCGTCGATGTCGGGCGATCCCCAATACATGGGCTCCACCAGGGGAAGGCCTGTCCGGGATGCGCGCCAGTTCATGGTGTGGAGGTACGGAATCATGCGATGGCGCAGGCGGAGCGCATCGTCCATGATCGCACGGATCTCCGGGCGGAAGTTCCATGGTTCCTTGCCGGAGAACGGCGAGCAGCTGGAATGCAGGCGGTTGATCGGGCTGAACACGCCCAGCTGGTACCAGCGGGCTTCCAGCTCCTCGTCGCGGTAGCCGAACATGTGGCCGCCGATGTCATGGCTCCACCAGCCGTAACCGATGTTCGACGCGGTGGCCGTGAAATACGGCTGGAATCTCAACGACTCCCAGGTCACGATCGTGTCGCCGGAGAAGCCGACCGGATACCGCTGCGAGCCGGGGCCGGCGAACCGGGAGAGGATCAGCGGCCAGCGGCCGTCGCGCGCGGAATCGCAGTAGTGCATGTGGTTGAGCACCCACAGCGGGTCCAGGCCGGGCTGGCGGGTCACGCCGCCCTGCTGCCAGTCGATCCACCAGAAGTCGACGCCGTCGGCCTCCAGGTCGTGGTGTATGTCGAAGTAGGCCCTGACGAAGCGCGGGTCGGTCAGGTCGAACTCGACCGGCTCGCCGCTGTCCGGGGAAATCCCCATCGTTTTCGCCGCTGAAGGATAGCAGTCCTCGAACGCGCGGATGCCGTCGCGCGGATGCACGTTCAGGGAGACGTGGCAGCCGCGCTCGTGCAGATCCCCCAGAAAACGTTGCGGATCGGGGATCAGCTTGCGGTTCCAGGTGTAGCCGGTCCAGCCGGAGCCGTACTTGGGGTCGACGTCGTCCACCAGATGCCAGTCCATGTCGATCACCGAGGTGGTGAACGGGATGCCCTCGGACTTGAACCGATCCATCAATGCTACATACTCTTCGCTTGTGTAGCGGTGGAAACGACTCCACCAGTTGCCCAAGGCGTATCGGGGGAGTAGCGGCGACCTTCCCGAAAGACGGCAGAAATCGGCCACCGCATCGGCATAACGGTGGCCGTGCCCGAAGAAGTACAGGTCAATCCCGGCGTTCTTCCGGGGCTTGATGTCACCATTGTCGGCGAATAGGCAGGTGTTCGAATCGTCGAGAACCGACCAGCCGTCGCGGGAGACCACGCCATCGTTCAGGGGAATGGCGCCGTCGGCCCAATCGAGCGTGCGGGCCGTGCCTTTCATGTTGCCCTCCTGCGCATCGCCGAAATGCCAGGTATTGGTTTTGGTGTCTTTCACGCCTTTGACCACGATGCTGAGTCCCTCCTTGCTGAAGGGCCGCATGTCGTAGGTCAGACGTAGCGCGGTCGTTTCCACGGTCAGCAGACCGTCGGCGATCGAGGTGGAATATTCCGGGGGTGTGCCGAAATCGCGGTTGACGGCCATGAGCGTCGCATCATCGTTGAACTCGCCGGTGTCTGACCATTCCAGTCGTAGCAGCGAATCGGAGAGGACTCCGATTCTCCAGCAGTTCCCTGAAATGACGCCTTTGCTGTTCGTGAAAGGTTGGGTATTCATACGGATGCACTCCTGTGTTTTCAGTGATTCTGTGCTAATAACATAGCATTTTTCAAAGAGAGTTTGCAACCGTGTGCAAAATATGCTATTTTCAAGACAAGAAGATTTCGGTCTTCGTTGCAATATGACGCTGCGCATGGATTCAAGAATGAATCTTCTGCAGATATCGATCTCGGAGAGGGGATGCAGACAATGACCACTGTCGGAAAAGTGGTGCGCAGAGGGTGGGCGCTCTTCGCACTACCTACAGTGTTGTGTTTCGCGGTGTTCTTCGTCGTGCCGCTTGCCATGGGTATCTACCTGAGCTTTACCTCGTTCAGGACGGTGACCGATGCCAAGTGGGTGGGGCTGAAGAATTATGTGGATGCGCTTTCGGATCCCGAATTCGGAGCCGCGCTGTGGCGGTCGGTGCTGTTCACCATCGTGACGACCATCGTCGTCAATGTCGTCGCGTTCCTGCTGGCCTATATGTTCACCAAGGCGATGCGCGGGGCGAATCTGTTCCGCTCGGTGTTCTTCATGCCGAACCTCATCGGCGGCATCGTGCTGGGCTATATCTGGCAGCTGCTGTTGAACGGCGTCCTCGCGCTGTGGGACCGTTCCCTGACCACGTCGGCGGTCTATGGCTTCTGGGGCATGGTCATTCTGCTGTGCTGGCAGCAGATTGGCTATATGATGGTCATCTACATTGCAGGCTTCCAAAGCCTGCCGACTGATCTGATCGAGGCCGCGCAGGTCGATGGCGCATCGAACGGTCAGATTATGCGCAGGATCATCATCCCGCTGATGATGCCGTCGGTGACGGTGTGCAGCTTCCTGACGGTGGCCAACGGATTCAAGATGTTCGACCAGAACCTGGCCCTGACCAACGGCGCGCCGTCAAACGCATCCGAAATGATCGCGTTCAACATCTACCGCACCATGTACGGCCGCACCGGATTCGAGGGCGTCGCGCAGGCGAAGGCCGTCATCTTCTTCATCATCGTGGCTGTGGTCGCATTCATCCAGAACCGCATTACGACCAGCAAGGAGGTCGAGGCATGACCGACAAACTCAGGCACGGGCCGCTGTGGACGACCATTTTCGCCATCATCTCGCTGATATGGATCTATCCGATCGCGCTGGTCTTCATCAACTCCTTCAAAAAGCGCGTCTACATCTCCAAGGACGTGTTCAGCCTGCCGACCGGCGACACATTCGTCGGGTTGGAGAATTACGAGCGCGGCATAGAAAAGACGAATATCCTTCCGAGCTTCGGATGGACGATCATACTTACGCTTGGGTCCGTGGCGCTGATCCTGCTGTGCTGCTCCATGTGCGCATGGTGGATCGTCAGGGTCAACAACTGGGTCGCCAAGCTTATGTATCTCGCGTTTATCGCAAGCATGGTGGTGCCCTTCCAGATGGTCATGTTCCCCCTCAGCAAGCTCACCGACACATTGGACCTCAACACGCCGTGGGGCATGTGGCTGGTGTATCTGGGATTCGGCGCGGGATTGCCGGTGTTCATCTTCACCGGCGTGATTAAGTCGATTCCCTCGGAGATCGAGGAGGCGGCCATGATCGATGGCGCCGGCTCCATCCGCACGTTCTTCACCATCGTCCTGCCGATGATGCGTCCGGCTCTTATCTCCGTGGCGATCCTGGAGACGATGTGGGTGTGGAACGACTTCCTGATGGCCTATCTGTGCCTGGATCTTCAACGGTTCAAGACGCTGTCCATCGCCATCCAGTACCTGAAGGGCGGATACGGATCCGTGGACATGGGCGCGATGATGGGCGCTCTGGTACTGGCGCTGCTGCCCATCCTGGTGTTCTACCTGTGCGGACAGAAGTACATCATCAAGGGCGTCACCGCTGGGGCGGTCAAGGGCTGAGCCCCAATCATTTCAAGAACCAATCGGTTCATCAAGGAAAGGAAAGAACCATGAAAACCAAGAAAATGATGGCGATCGTCGCCGCGGCCGTCATGGCGATGGGCGCGATGGCGGGGTGCGGATCCTCGTCGGCGGCCGATCCGGACAAAGGCAAGGTCTACTTCGTGAACAACAAGAAGGAGATCGTCGACCAGTTGGAGGATCTCGCCGATCAGTACACCAAGGAGACGGGCGTGCAGGTCAAGGTGCTCACGGCCGCCGACGGCTACGACAATACGCTGGCCTCCGAGTTGGCCAAGACCGAAGCCCCGACGATGTGGAGCATCACCGGCTACCCCAATTTCATCAAGTGGAAGGACTACATGGAGCCGGTCCAGGACTCCGCCGCCTTCAAGCTGCTGACCGACGAGGGCAAGGCCAACTCGTATCAAGCCGACGGCAACCACTACACGTTGCCGTACGCCGCGGAATGGTACGGCATCATCTATAACAAGAAGATCGTCAACGACTACGCCTCGAAGGACTATGCGGTCATCGACTCCGCCGACGATATCAAGGACTGGGATACGTTCAAGGCCGTGGTGGAGGACATGCAGGCCCATAAGGACGATCTCGGCATCGAAGGCGCCATGGCGACCCCCGGACTCGAATCTTCGGACCTGTACCGGTTCGCATCCCATATGACGCGTATTCCGCTGTTCTACGAATATAAGGACAACAACACCACGTTCATGCCTGAGATCAAGGGCACGTACGTGGACAACTACAAGGCCCTGTTCGACTTGGAGATGAACAACTGTCCGACCTCGCGCACGCTGTTGACCTCCAAGACGTATGAGGACGTGACCGCGGAGTTCTCGCTGGGAGAGGTGGCCTTCTACCCGAACGGCGTATGGGCCTACACGCAGGTCAAGGACAACGAGGTCGCCGATAAGGATCTGGGCATGCTGCCGTATTTCATGGGTATCCCCGGCGAGGAGAAGTACGGCCCCGCTGGCATCTACGACGCGTCCTGGGCCGTGAACAAGAACGCCAGCGAGAAGGACAAGCAGGCGACCTTCGACTTCATCGAGTGGCTGTTCAGCAGCGACGAAGGCAAGAAGGTCATGTCTCAGGATATGGGCTTCGCCGTGCCGAGCACCGCGTACGGAGATAAGGATCAGCCCGACAACCCGCTGACCGCCGCCGCCCGTAAGTACGAGACGAATGGCGTTCCGATGGTGAGGAGCTTCTCCACGCTTGACGCCTGGGGTGCAGACGTGCAGGACGCTCTTGTGGAGTACGTCAACCAAACCGGGAAGTGGGACGCCGTCGCCGACGCATACACCAATGGCTGGGCCAAGGAGTGGAAGACCTTCGAGGACACCAACGGTGTGCTGCCGGAGGCCACCACGTTGAATGGCGACGAGCAGTAAATCGTTCCTCCTCCCCATCCCCGAAGCGGGGCCGTATCCTCTCTACGGCCCCGCTTCCCCTATTCGGCGCCTATTCGTCGACGTCCCGCGGAGTCGCGGTGGTGGATCGGATGATCAGCTCGGCCGGATAGGTTCGGTACGGTTCGGAAATCGTCTTATGATTGATAAGATCGAGCAGTTTTTCCGCGACGTCGTGCCCCATCAATCGCGGCTGCTGGCGTATGGTGGTCAGTCCCAATTCCTGCGAGTAGGTTCCGTCATCGAAACCGGTGATCGAGATGTCGCCGGGAATCTTCAACCCGAATTCCCGTAAACGGCACATCAATGGTATGGCGATGCCGTCCTCTTGGCAGCAGATCGCGGTGGGCATGGGCTGCATATTGATCAATGCGTTGAAGGTCGACTGCAACGAATCGTCTCCGTCCGGAATAACCAGAACGTCGTCTTTGATATGGGCCTGCGCGCAGGCCTCCTTGAATCCCCTGATGCGCTGAGCCGCACTTAATGTCAGCAACGATTGCGGGTCCCTGCACACGTATGTGATGCGGCGATGCCTCAGGGATACCAGATGCCGGACGATAAGCCGCAGTCCATGCGCATCGTCGATGGCCGCCCATACCGACATGTTTTCGTTGGAGACGGTGTTGATGCCCGCAATGGGCACATTCATCGTTTTCAGGCGCGCGACCTCTCTGGAATCCACGTTGAACGAGGGGACTATCACTGCGTCCGCATTGCGTCGCGCCGGCAGAACGTCAAAGAAATCCGCCCTGCTTTTTACATTGTTGATGGGGTAGATGGAGATATCATAGCCGGCGGGATGAAAGACCATGTCGAGCCCTTCGAAGATGTTGCCTCCGAACCATGTCGTGACCGGGGTGCTCAGCAGTAGCGCGATACGGAAGCTCTGCCCGGACTTGAGCGCCATCGATGATCTGGAAACGGAGAAATTGAGCTCGGAGGCGGCTTGCAACACTCTGTTTCGAGTTTTTTCGGAGACAAGCTCCGGCCGTGTGAAGGCGCGCGAAACCGTGGACGCGGAGACATTCGCACGAATCGCGACGTCGTGAACAGAAGGTGTGGAGGTCATAATGCTCAATTATAGAAGGTTGGGGGATGCGGACGGAAAGTCGGACAGGCTAAGCTGCATAGAACACCGCATCTAATCGGTTCGACACGCGCATTTCACTGCGCGACTGGACATTGACGTCCCTTTCGAGGTAATATCGAACCGGTTCGATACATACGTGAGTATGCAAATACGTAAACAACAAACAGGCAGATGCGCACGCAAATTGCACCCGCGCCCATGAGCCAAGGGAGGTCCCATGAAAAACAAAGTGCAACTCATCACATACGCCGATCGTCTCGGCGATGGCACTCTTAGCTCGATGACCGACATCCTGCGCACCCGCTTCGACGGCGTGTATGACGGCGTGCATATCCTGCCGTTCTTCACTCCGTTCGATGGTGCGGATGCAGGCTTCGACCCGATCGACCATACCAAAGTCGACGAACGTCTCGGCAGCTGGGACGACGTCGCCGAACTCTCCAAGACCCACAACATCATGGTCGACGCCATCGTCAACCACATGAGTTGGGAATCCAAGCAGTTCCAAGACGTGCTTGAAAAAGGTGAGGAATCCGAGTATTACCCGATGTTTCTGACCATGAGCTCCGTGTTCCCGAACGGCGCCACCGAAGAGGACCTGGCCGGCATCTACCGTCCGCGTCCGGGCCTGCCGTTCACCCACTACAAGTTCGCCGGCAAGACGCGCCTGGTCTGGGTGAGCTTCACCCCGCAGCAGGTTGATATTGACACCGATTCCGACAAGGGCTGGGAATACCTCATGTCCATCTTCGATCAGATGGCCGCCTCCCATGTAAGCTACATCCGCCTCGACGCCGTCGGCTACGGCGCTAAGGAAGCTGGCACGAGCTGCTTCATGACCCCGAAGACGTTCAAGCTGATCTCCCGCCTACGTGAGGAAGGCGTCAAGCGAGGCCTCGAAATTCTCATTGAGGTGCATAGCTACTACAAGAAGCAGGTTGAAATCGCCTCCAAGGTGGACCGCGTCTACGACTTCGCCCTGCCTCCGCTGCTCCTGCACTCGCTGTTCACCGGTCACGTGGAACCCGTGGTCCACTGGACCGAAATCCGCCCGAACAACGCCGTCACCGTACTCGATACGCACGACGGCATCGGCGTGATCGACATCGGCTCCGATCAGCTCGACCGCAGCCTCAAGGGCCTCGTGCCCGACGAGGACGTCGATAATCTGGTCAACACCATCCACGCCAACACCCACGGCGAATCCCAGGCCGCCACCGGTGCCGCCGCCAGCAACCTCGACCTCTATCAGGTCAACTCCACGTACTACTCGGCCCTCGGCTGCAACGACCAGCACTACTTGGCCGCCCGCGCCGTGCAGTTCTTCCTGCCGGGCGTGCCGCAGGTCTACTACGTGGGCGCGCTCGCCGGCCGCAACGACATGGAACTGCTGCGCCGCACCAACAACGGCCGCGACATCAACCGCCACTACTACTCCACCGCCGAAATCGATGAAAACCTCGAACGCCCGGTGGTCAAGGCCCTGAACGCCCTGGCCAAGTTCCGCAACGAACTGCCTGCATTCGATGGCGAGTTCAGCTACGAGGTCGATGGCGACACGTCCATCACCTTCCGCTGGACCGCCGCCGACGGCACGTCCACGGCCGCCCTCACCTTCGAGCCCGGACGCGGCCTCGGCACAGACAACACCACCCCGGTTGCCAGCCTTGCCTGGAGCGATGCCGCCGGCGACCACGAAACCCGCGATCTGCTCGCCAACCCGCCGATTGCCGATATCGACTAACCGTTGGCCCATAAACGCCACTCCGCTGTGCGCGCTCCAAGTAGTGCGCCCGGCGTAAGCTGGGTTCATGGAGAGCAAACCGCCCGCAGTGCACTGAAGCCAGTGCGCCCGGGCGGTTTTGCGTATGCGGGGTTGAAGGTCATGCTCCTGCGGGCGCGGCCCAAGCATCCCGCCGGAATCGACGAGACGAGCAGCAGAACAGAGAAAGAGCAGCATCATGTTGGAACCGTATGTGCGTCCGGGTATTGATGATCGCCCGGATTTGGACAAGGTCCTAAGTCCCGAAGACAAAGCCGCCGTGGCCAGACTGGCCATCAAGAATCGCCGCCGCCCGCCCGAAGCCTCTGCGGACCAGCCTGAGGCCCAGGCTGTGCGATTGGCTTCCGCCGGTTCTTCGGCAGCCGCTGCTGCAGCCGCCAGTGTGGACACTCCCGCGCCGGATATGTCGTCCGCCTACCTCGACATGCGCGATCCCATGGTCGCCGTCAATGGCCAACGCCCTACCGCAGGTCAGGTCTCCCGACTCAACTGGGGTTTCTTCGCTGCTTCAATTCTGGTCGGCGCACCTTGGGTGGCGTTGAACACCATTGCCATGCCCAACGCGATTGCGCGTACGTTCGGCTATGACACTGCTGTTGCCGGTCATATCGCCATCAATCCGGCCACTGGCCGCCCGTTGCCCGTCGCCACCGAATTGGCGATGCCCCTGGCCGTGTTGGTGATTGTCGGCGTAGTGGCCTCCATGTTTGCGATGCCGCTGATTTCAGTGTTGTCCGACCGCACACGCACGCCATTGGGCCGTCGTACCCCGTGGATGGTTGGCGGAGGTCTGCTGTGCGCGCTGATCACGCTGATTCTGGGGCAGAATATCGGCATCATTGTGCTTTGTATTTTCTGGGTGTTCCTACAGTTCGCCTATGCGATGCTTTCCGTGCCGTTGACCAGCGCCATCAGCGAACGGGTGCCCGACAAGTTCCGCCCTCGCATCGAACGCTGGCATGGCATCGGTGTGATGCTCGGCCAAGCGCTTGGCGTGTGCATGGGTGCGCTTGGTGTGATGTTCAATTCGTTTGCGCCGTTTAGTTACACCGCCGTGCTATTTGCAGTGTCCGGTATTGCCACCGTATTGATTCTGCCCAAGGAGCCTTCTAGCGCTGAGCAGCCGAACCAGCTTTTTGACCGCAGTCAGGTACTTGACCAATTGCGCCCGCCGGCCCACGCTCCCGAGTTCTCCCGGGTGTTCGCCGCCCGTACGTGCATGATGGCCGGTGTTGGGCTGACCGGTGTGTTTCTGTGGTATCTCGTACGTTTCTGGGTTTATGGCAAGGCCGTGGTACTTACGTCCGCGCCGCTGACCATTCCGGCCGGATTCCTCATTGCCGGTATGGCTGTGGCCACATTGATCGGTGCCGCGCTCGCCTCCTGGGCCGCCGGGCCGATTTCCGAGCGAATCGAGGAAAAGAACATTCCCGTGGCCCGTGTGGTGGCCGGTGCCTGCCTGCTGTATGCCGCTGGTTTGGCGCTCGCATGGGGCCTTGGCGTCTGGTCCACCGGCACTGCCCGTGAAAACGGCATGCTGCTGTTTGCGTTGATTTCCGGATTCGCCTTTGGCGTCTATGATTCGCTCGGACTTGAACTGGTGATGGACTCTTTGCCCGACCCGCGCCGAGCCGGCCACGACCTCGGCATTTATGCGCTCGCCAACTCGGCCGGTCTGGCGCTCGCCGCCATCATCGGCGCGCTACTGGTGAACGCCTTCGAGCATAGCTTCGGCTATTACCTGCTCTTCCCGTCCGCCATCGTCATGGTGCTGCTGGCCGGAATCGTCACCCTCACCACCAAATCTGCCGAATAATAAACCGGTTCGAGTACACTGGTCAGCAGTGATCCAGTCCAGTACTCGCAGGGGAGCAAAACCATGGTCGGCATGCGCGACGTAGCCAAAGCGGCAGGGGTGTCCTTAAGCACCGTTTCGTTGGTGGTCAACAACACCGGCTACGTCTCGGCCGATATGCGTGCCAAAGTCGAGTCCGCGATGCGCCAGCTCAACTACATTCCCAACGAGCTGGCCCGCAACCTCTACCGAAACCGCACCAACACCATCGGCGTGATCATGCCGACCATCGCCCACCCGTTCTTCTCCACACTCACCGCGCATCTGCAGCGCGAGTTCGCCGCGCGCGACCTCAAAACCCTGCTCTGCTCCACCGCCGATACAGACAAGGGCGAGAGCGAGTACATCGACATGCTCCAGCGGCACATGATGGATGGTATTATCATGGCCGCCCACACCGAGCATCCGGCCGACTACTGGACCTCCATCCATCGGCCAATTGTCGCTTTCGACCGCACGCTCGGTGAGGGTGTGCCGGTCGTCCGGTCTGATCATGAACAGGGAGGCCGTCTGATTGCTCGCCAGCTCATCGATTCCGGAGCGCGCCACGTGGTGCTCGTCGGCGGCCCGCGCTCCCAGTTCGCTGCGGCCACCACGTTCCCCACGATTCGCTACCATCTCACCGTCGAGCGTCTGCTGGCCGATGCCGGCATTGCCTGCGATTACGTGGAAGCCGGCGCCGTGGCCGACATCGCCGCCCACGAAGCCACCGCATGCGCCATTTTCGAACAGTATCCTGATGTCGACGCCATCGTCGGCTCCGATGTGGTGGCATCCGTGGCATTGCAGGAAGCCTCACGACGGGGTATCGAGGTGCCTGCTGATCTGCAAGTCATCGCCTATGACGGCACTCTCATGGCCGAAACCGCCGGCAAACGCCTGACCGCGATTCGACAGGACTTCCCGGCCATCGCCGCCGCGCTCGCCGTCCGCATGGACTCACAGATCGCCGCCGACGGTGGCCCCGCCTCTCCGTCCAAGAACGATAGCGCTTCGGACGTTGACACCCAACCCACTCCCGAAGAAGTCATCCCCGTAGCCCTCATCCCCGGCGAAACCACCCGGTGACTCCTATCTTGGCTCCCCTCTCTGAGGCTGAGCTGTGAAGCAAACAGTCCGGTGGACTGTTTGTAGGCGAAGGCGAGCCGGGAGGCGAGCAGGCAGACTGCGGGCGGTAGCCCGTCTGTAATTGCGGCCGAGCTGGCGGCGTAGGCGACTGAGGGGAGCCGAGTCACGGCCGCCCACAGTCACCCATCTCACATGACTCCTACGTCACAATGTCCACAATGTGAACCCTTGCTGGATTGGCAAGACATACAAACCTATGTTTACATTCCAGTTCAGGTCGAACGGCCTGAGGAAATACCGAAAGGAGGCCACGCGATGACTGGATTCAATGCTTCTGCGTTTGTATCCGCACGAATTATTAGCCCGTCTTCGCTGGCGGACTAATTCGGCACTGATGCTTGAAGCCCCGTCAACGAAGGCAGGGCCAATCAAGCTGACACAATCGGCACGGCCCTGCATGATGCGGGGCTTTTTTTGTTGCGCTCACAAGGCTTACGGCAGAATCCCGCAGACGGAAACGGTAGCGGACAGTACACGGCAACAACACAGCGACAGAACAACAACCTCCCTGTGGGGCGAAATAATCGCCCGCCGATGAGAGTGAACGAGAGCAAAACAGGAGTAACAATGACTGCAGCAGTCGAAGAGACTGGCTTAGGGCAGGCGGCAGGTAAAGCCGCTACCTTGGTACGCGATTCGGTCAAGACCGTGATCGCCGCGTCGATGGTCGGTACCGCCATCGAATTCTATGACTTCTACGCCTACGGCACCGCCGCGGCAAACTACTTCCCGCACATCTTCTTCTCCGCGAAGGACAACCCCACCGTCGCACTGCTGATGAGCTTGCTGACCTTCGCCGTCGCCTTCATCGCCCGCCCGCTGGGCTCGCTGATCTTCGGCCACTTCGGCGATCGCATGGGCCGCAAGACCACGCTGGTCGTCAGCCTGATGACCATGGGTGTCGGCACCTTCCTGATTGGCTGCCTGCCCACCTACGATCAGGTCGGCGTTGGTGCAGTCGCCATCCTCTGCCTGCTGCGTTTCATCCAGGGCATCGGCCTGGGCGGCGAATGGTCCGGCGCGGCACTGGTCGCCACCGAGAACGCGCCTGAAGACAAGCGCGCACTGTACGGCTCCTTCCCGGAGCTCGGCGCCCCGATCGGCTTCTTCCTGTCCAACGGCACCTACTTCGTGCTCGAATCCTTCAACAATCAGGACGCGATGCTGGCTTGGGGCTGGCGTGTGCCGTTCCTGCTGTCCGCCATCCTGGTGATCGTCGGTCTCGTGGTCCGCGTTCACATGGAGGAGACCCCGATCTTCCGTATGGCTCAGGAGCAGAAGAAGGTTGTCAAGTCCCCGCTGACCGAGGTCTTCCGCAAGTCTTGGCGTCAGGTGCTGCAGGCCACCTTCCTTGTGGCTGTGACCTACACGCTGTTCTACACGCTCGCCACCTGGTCCCTCGCTTGGGGCACCAAGGAGCAGGGCGAAGGCGGCGGCAACCTTGGCTTCACCAACCAGGAATACCTGCTCATGCTCATGATCTCCATCTGCGTGTTCGCCCTGTTCATCGTGCTGTCCTGCCTGTACGCGGACAAGATCGGCCGCCGTCGCGTGCTGACCTTCTCCTCCTGCGCACTTGTGGTGTTCGCCGTACTCTTCCCGTTCCTGCTGGACGGTGGTCTGGTCGGCCAGAAGAACTTCTTCGCCAACATGGTGTTCCTGTGCGTCGGCTTTGCCCTGATGGGCATCGCCTTCGGCCCGATCGGCGCCTTCCTGCCTGAGCTGTTCGACGCCAACGTGCGTTACTCCGGCTCCGGCATCGGCTACAACCTGGCCGCCATCGTCGGCGCGGCTTTCGTGCCGACCATCGCCACTTGGCTGAGCTCCCACTGGGGCGTCCACTCCGTGGGCCTCTACCTTGCCGTGATGGCCGTGTGCTGCCTCGTCTCCGTGCTCACCTGCAAGGAGACTAAGGACGTTGACTTTACCAAGTGACGATGTTCACAACGTGAAAAACCTCAATTCCACTAAGTGAACCCCTGCAGGGCTTTTCCGATGCGACGGGACTAAACCTGCATATCGGAAAAGCCCACAAGGAAAGCCACAACAGAATATCGCTCAGCGAAACCCCGCAGAACGCAAGAAAATTTCAACCCCATAAATAAACAAATAAATAAAAGGAGCGCCAAAAATGGCAGCAACTATCTGGTACGAGAAGGACGCCGATCTGTCCGTGTTCGATGGCAAGAAGGTGGCTATCCTGGGCTACGGTTCTCAGGGTCACGCCCACGCGCTGAACCTGCGTGACTCCGGTGTCGACGTGGTCGTCGGCCTGCGTCCTACCTCCAAGTCCGTGGAGTTCGCCAAGGAGCAGGGCCTTGAGGTCAAACCGGTTGGTGAGGCCGTCGCTGAGGCTGACGTTGTGATGATTCTTCTGCCTGACCAGTACCAGGCAGTCGTCTACAAGAAGGACGTTGAGCCGAACCTGAAGCCGGGCGCTGCCCTGGCCTTCGCCCACGGCTTCAACATCCACTACGGTTACATCAAGCCGTCTGAGGATCACCCGGTGTTCATGGTTGCCCCGAAGGGCCCGGGCCACATCGTTCGTCGTGAGTACGCCGCTGGCCGTGGTGTCCCGGTCGTCGTTGCTGTTGAGCAG
>SKEU01000362.1_pt1 | contig 33445 bp, 49 predicted proteins | sample 4819571 | NCBI WGS metagenome assembly SKEU01 (sample SAMN11008801, study PRJNA524170) | human gut metagenome | biome: Human fecal sample; material: Feces; isolation source: fecal sample from pouch patient p8, p16 | host: Homo sapiens | place: Israel: Tel-Aviv | collected 2015-06-23
TGATCAAACCCGGCGGGTGTCCGAATTAACGTTGTCGCTTCTTCCAGCGAATTAACCGCCCCCAGCCACAGCCAGTTTTGAATAATATGATATTGAGTCATTTCCGGGTGCTGTTCTTTCAATGCCACCGCCCCTTGCCAAGGCCAACACACCACCCGCAAACGCTCCAGAGCCTGGCGCAAGCGTAGCGCATGTTCCTCATGGCTCTCTTTACCGCAACACGCCCCGGCGCAACGTTTTAATGCAGAACGAAAACATGAACGACCGCGGCTTAACGGTTCCAGTCCCAACAGGCCATAACAAAGTTTTTGTTCATCGGCGATGGTCTGCAATGCTTGCAAAACTGCGCGCCTATTGGCAAACAGGCCAAACAGGTTGGAGGCTCGTGAAAAATCCACCTCTTTGGCATTGTATTGATTCACGTGAAGTACGAAAAAAACCGGGAGGACATTGGATTATTCGGGATTTGGCGGGATTAGATTTAGTGGGGCTTGCAAGCCTGTAGGATAGATTTTAGCCGTTACATCTTGAAACGCGAAAGATTGTTGGAAACAGCTTTTGATTCATTAAAGACACGAAAAGCAATTACTTCACGCATCATTTCAAGTACAGCTTCAAAAATGCTTCAAAAACGGTAACAACCAGGCTTTCAGCAAGTGCTGTGTGTCAAAAACAATCATCACTGTTTGGGTATCTTACATATGTAATAACCTGGAGTGAAGTTTATGTCTTAGCCATTACCTGGTTGTTATACAGCCTTCTTTACATCGTTTTCTCTTACAGGGAAATTATGTTCTTTGCCTTCATACTGAGACAAAATCTCTCTCACTTTTTCCGGTGGTAATGCCTGAAGAGTTTGCAGGGTTTTCTGTTGCTCCACAGTAATCCCTAATGCCTCTAATGCCTTATCTTTACTGACAATTGTAGGCATAAGTCCTTTAATCCCTGCTACACGAATGATCTCCACAGCTGCGGCCTGCTCATCTGGTGTTAAGAAGCTCATTGCATAAATTAGCCTCTCATCAACTGTATGGGCGATTGATGTATGCACTGGTTTATCAGAAAGTGAGGCTCCTTTAATGGCCCTGCGTGTTTCTTCTGGCAGACTGTTGATGTGATACTCATAAGCGACACCTTTCCCACCGTGACGCTGACGTTTTACCCAATCTTCCGCCACAGCTTTCCTGGTAATGTTAGTCGCCAACTTTGGTACACCAGGCATCCCTTCCAGCTCTTTCGCATTAAACCATTCTTTGATTTCAAAAGACATCATTTAAAATCCTAGTGATTTCAATAGAGATAAAATAAATTCATATAAAAATCATGCCGTTATGCAAAATTGTGGCAAATCCTATCAAATCACTATTGATTTGAAAGTGATTCCACACTACATTGCACGATATGCCGTGAGCTACTTTATAGCGTAGCTCACGGGGGAATCTGAAAGGATTACATGAAATGCATATGAATAAAAGAACTAACAGCCAAGATTGGCACAGAGCTGACATCGTTGCAGCGCTACGAAAACGCAATATGTCACTAGCTGAATTGGGAAGATCTAATCATCTTTCGTCTTCAACATTAAAAAATGCTTTGGATAAGAGATATCCGAAAGCGGAGAAAATCATTGCAGATGCACTGGGAATGACACCGCAAGATATTTGGCCGTCTCGATACTAGGTGCGCTATGAAAGAATGGTATACAGCAAAAGAGTTGCTCGGTTTGGCAGGTTTACCAAAGCAAGCCACTAACATTACACGTAAGGCACAAAGAGAAGGCTGGGAGTTCAGGCAGGTTGCAGGAACTAAAGGTGTATCATTTGAATTCAATATCAAATCATTTCCTGTCACATTACGTGCTGAAATTCTGTTGCAACAAGGGAGAATTGAAACAAGCCAAGGGTATTTTGAAATCGCCCGCCCCACGCTGGAAGCCCACGATTATGATCGCGAGGCGCTGTGGAGCAAATGGGATAACGCCAGCGATTCCCAGCGCAGACTTGCTGAAAAATGGTTGCCTGCGGTTCAGGCTGCAGACGAAATGCTGAACCAGGGGATTTCAACGAAAACGGCTTTTGCGACCGTTGCAGGGCATTACCAGGTCAGCGCATCCACTTTGCGGGACAAGTATTACCAGGTACAGAAGTTTGCGAAACCTGACTGGGCGGCTGCACTTGTTGATGGACGTGGAGCATCCCGTCGCAATGTTCACAAAAGTGAATTTGACGAGGATGCCTGGCAGTTTCTGATTGCAGATTATCTGCGACCGGAAAAGCCCGCCTTCCGCAAATGTTATGAGCGTCTGGAACTGGCAGCCCGCGAGCATGGCTGGAGTATTCCCTCCCGTGCCACGGCCTTTCGCCGGATTCAGCAACTGGACGAGGCAATGGTTGTTGCCTGTCGTGAAGGTGAACATGCACTGATGCATCTGATACCAGCACAGCAGCGAACTGTGGAACACCTGGACGCCATGCAGTGGATCAACGGCGACGGTTATCTGCATAACGTCTTTGTACGCTGGTTTAACGGTGATGTGATCCGTCCAAAAACATGGTTCTGGCAGGATGTGAAAACCCGAAAAATTCTGGGCTGGCGCTGCGATGTGAGCGAGAACATTGATTCAATTCGCCTCTCGTTCATGGATGTTGTGACTCGCTACGGTATCCCGGAGGATTTTCACATCACCATTGATAACACCCGTGGTGCTGCGAATAAATGGCTGACGGGAGGCGCGCCCAATCGCTACCGCTTTAAGGTAAAAGAGGACGATCCAAAAGGACTGTTTTTACTGATGGGTGCGAAAATGCACTGGACAAGCGTTGTTGCCGGTAAAGGCTGGGGCCAGGCAAAACCTGTTGAACGTGCTTTCGGTGTTGGTGGGCTTGAGGAATACGTTGATAAGCATCCGGCACTGGCTGGTGCATATACGGGGCCAAATCCGCAGGCAAAACCTGATAACTATGGCGACCGCGCTGTTGATGCAGAGCTGTTTCTGAAAACCCTTGCCGAAGGTGTGGCGATGTTCAATGCCAGAACAGGCCGTGAAACAGAAATGTGCGGGGGCAAACTCTCGTTTGATGATGTTTTCGAGCGTGAATACGCCAGAACGATTGTGCGTAAGCCAACCGAAGAACAAAAACGGATGCTGTTACTGCCTGCCGAAGCGGTGAACGTTTCACGCAAAGGCGAGTTTACGCTTAAAGTTGGCGGCTCCCTTAAAGGCGCGAAAAACGTTTATTACAACATGGCGTTAATGAATGCAGGCGTGAAAAAAGTTGTGGTCAGGTTTGATCCGCAGCAGCTACACAGCACAGTTTATTGCTACACCCTGGACGGTCGGTTTATCTGTGAAGCGGAATGTCTGGCACCTGTTGCATTTAATGATGCTGCGGCAGGCCGCGAATATCGCCGCCGCCAGAAACAACTGAAATCTGCAACTAAAGCAGCCATTAAGGCGCAGAAGCAAATGGACGCGCTGGAAGTTGCTGAACTGCTGCCGCAGATAGCCGAACCAGCAGCGCCAGAATCAAGGGTTGTTGGTATTTTCCGGCCTTCCGGTAACACGGTGCAGGTGAAATACCAGGAACCCGATGATGAATATGAAACTGATCGTGATGAATATCTGAATCATTCGCTGGATATTCTGGAACAGAACAGACGTAAAAAAGCCATTTAATTAACGTTTAAACAAAATTTAATTACGAGGTTATTCAGATGAATATTTCCGATATTCGCGCAGGACTGCGCACGCTTGTAGAAAGTGAAAAAGCGACTTATGCACAAATTGCACGCGAGTCTGGCGTGGCCGCAGGAACGTTAAGCGCATTCGTGAATAACAAGTACAACGGCGACAATGAACGTGTTGCGCAGACGCTGGAACGCTGGCTGGAGAACTATCACCGTGCCGCAGAGCTGCCAGAACCACCACGTTTTGTGGAAACCAGAACAGCACGCCAAATCTGGACGAGTATGCGTTTTGCCAGCCTGACTGAAAGTATTTCTGTTATCTGCGGTAATCCAGGTGTGGGAAAAACTGAAGCGGCCCGCGAATTTCGTCGCACCAATAACAATGTCTGGATGATCACCGTTACCCCATCCTGTGCCAGTGTTCTGGAATGCCTGACTGAACTGGCTTATGAACTGGGAATGAATGACGCACCACGCCGTAAGGGGCCACTCTCCCGCGCTTTGAGACGCCGTCTTGAAGGTACGCAGGGGCTGGTCATTATCGACGAAGCTGATCATCTTGGCGCTGAAGTTCTGGAAGAACTCCGCCTGTTGCAGGAATCCGCCCGTATTGGCCTTGTTCTGATGGGGAATCACCGCGTTTATTCAAACATGACCGGTGGTAACAGAACGGTTGAATTTGCCCGACTGTTTTCCCGTATTGCCAAACGGACGGCAATCAATAAAACCAAAATTGATGATGTAAAGGCCATTGCGGATGCCTGGCAGATTACCGGCGAAAATGAGCGGGAATTATTACAGCAGATTGCGCAAAAACCAGGTGCGCTTCGCATCCTGAACCACTCGCTGCGCCTTGCTGCCATGACCGCCCACGGCAAAGGTGAACGTGTTAATGAAGATTATCTGCGTCAGGCTTTCCGTGAATTAGACCTGGACGTTGATATTTCAACTCTGCTGCGCACGTAAGGAGAGCGAAATCATGATGTCACGGAATATCAAAATGGCAACGGAAGTAAAGACCTGGTTACAGGGGCGCGGCAGCCACGTCAACGAATCCTGGCTGGGCGTGGCCCGCCCGGTGCTTGAAATCACCTGTCCGCCACCGGAGCTTGTCAGGAATGCTGTCAGAATTATGGAGCATAAATCCGGGGTTGCCCGTTCAGTATGGACGGCCCGTCTTAATGGTTGTCAGATTATCTGGCGTTAACAACGGCTTATTTATTTGTGAGGAATAACAAAATGGCAAAAGTAATCTTTGAATTTAACCGCATGGAAGATGTTGAGTTTCAGAAAAAAGGAGGTTTCTTTGTAGGAATGAGTGTGCAACTGGAAGAACAGTCTCCTAAGGGGCTAATCGGACCACATGACGTGATGGCAGGCATTATCAAGAGCATGGCTCCTGAAATTATTGAAAAAGCAACCCAGGAGTTGTTGAAGTCAGCCAGACAACATGGGCTGGAAGCCGAAGGCGAGTTATTCCGGTATAACCCGGATGCAACCAAACATTAATTTCAGGGAAGGAGGCATGATGATAATCCCTCGCAAAAGATGGTCACGCGAAGACCGGGAATTTATCGAAGCCAGTGTCGGGAAAATGACCGTCGAGGAAATGGCGAAAAAACTGAACGTTGCCACAACCGCCCTCCGGGCACATGCCAGAAGGCACGGAATATCGTTGTGTGTTTACCGAATCAGTGAGCATGACAAATATTTGTGTCGTGAACTTTATAAAGAAGGGCTGGCTATTCATGTGATAGCCAAAAAGATGGAATTAAGCAATCGTGCGGTATCCAGCATTGTATACAGTGAATATTAATTGACAGGAGCTTTATTTAATGGCTAAACCAGTAAAACGAATCAGGAACGCCGCAGCGGCTTATGTTCCGCAATCCCGCGATGCCGTGGTATGTGATATCCGCCGGATTGGTGACCTGCAACGCGAAGCAGCACGACTTGAAACGGAAATGAATGACGCTATCGCCGAGATTACAGAAAAATACGCCTCACAGATTGCGCCACTTAAAACCAGTATTGAAACCCTTTCAAAAGGCATTCAGGGATGGTGTGAAGCGAACCGTGACGAACTGACGAACGGCGGCAAGGTGAAGACGGCAAACCTGGTCACCGGTGATGTGTCATGGCGTCAGCGCCCACCATCAGTAAGTATTCGCGGTGTGGATGCGGTAATGGAAACGCTGGAGCGTCTTGGCCTGCAACGTTTTATTCGCACGAAACAGGAAATCAACAAGGAGGCGATTTTACTGGAGCCGAAAGCGGTCGCAGGTGTTGCCGGAATTACAGTTAAATCGGGCATTGAAGATTTTTCTATTATTCCATTTGAACAGGAAGCCGGTATTTAATACCACCATTAATATTTAATTAATTCACAATCTTTTAATTATGGCGCGATGCGTCAGGGGATTGCTCGCGCCTGAATCTGATATCTGAGAAATAAAAAATGATTGATGCAAAAATTCTGAACGGTGTCAGCACATTACTACGGGCTTACGGGCGTCTGACCTGTGGCGTTCTGGCTGAAAAAATGAAGATGCCTCCCTCGTCAATGGTGTATTTCCTGCGTGATGCGGTTGATGCCGGAATGCTGACAGAATGCAACGGATTTTATGACGTTCCGCGCCCTCGTCCGACGCCGCCAGTAAGACGAAACGCAACAACGGAACATCCCGATGTTGATGATGCTCAATGGTGCGCGTTCCGCCGCTCTTTGCCCTGGCTGGAAGGCAATGCTATTCCGGCACTGGCAAAAGAATTTGCGACAGGCGTACTGACCTGCGAGTCGGTTTACATCGTTGCAGAAGTGGGCGACGAGATGTGCAAACAGGGAATGCCCCGTTTTGTGATGGCGTATATCGATATCCGGCTGGGACGTTTTATTTGTGGCTCCAGTGGCTGGAATATCACCGACCACGTCCTGCGCTATCTCATTCTTGATTATTCACCGGTTCCGGCGGCAACACAGGAAGCCAGTGAGCATGATTAAGTCAATTGGCTTTGTCCTGCTGGTTGGCACCTGCGGGAATGATGCCTGCGATGCCATTCCGGTAACGGAAAAAATCTGGCCCACAGAGCAGGCATGTGTGCAGGTGATGGAGCGCATACAAAAACGTTATCCCAATGAAATCTTTTATTGCGAAGAGGTATTACGAAATGAATAAACCAGAGAATAAAGAAATGAAATTCACACCAGTTGATATTGATGGCGTCATGGCTAATTTAAAGATGCTGGAACGTATGCACGATATCGTTAAATATGGTATTGAGCATGACCTCACCGCCAGAGAAGTCCGGAGCATTATTAACCGTGAAATGAACCAGGTGGAAGTTGCCGTGGCGCTACAAAATGAAGCAGCCCGCGAGGAATACATTCGTCGCAGGCTGGGACTATCAAATAAAGATATTCTTACGGATGCTCAGATGGCTGAGGCTTTTGATATTCATCAGAATCTTGGTCTAACAAACTGATGGTATCAGTGATTAGCTGTGATATTTGCAGGATGGGATTATTCGTTGTTCTCAATGCCGGAGCCTCTGCCGCTCCGCTTGCTGCGGCTTCGAGGATCGTTTTGCCTTCCTCTGCGGTAATCAGCCCCTTTCTGACAAGGAGTATCAGCAACCTTGAGGCAATGACATACCCTGCAACATCATAAGGCTGTTCACTGTTTTTCATAAAAAGTTTCCTCTGTTTAGTGAGTGGATTCTGGCGGTGTTGCCGCACCGCCCCCTTTTCTGGAGGTACGATAATGAATCGCACATCCCTGATTAAATTAATTCATGTCGCCCGTCGTGATCTACAACTCGACGATGACACTTACCGCGCCTTTCTGGTGCAGTGCACAGGCAAAACCAGTTGCCGCGAACTGTCCGTCGCACAACTGGAACAGGTGCTCGATGCCATGAAAGAGCGTGGTTTTAAGAAGCAGAAAAAACATCCCCGCCGTCGCTTTAAGGGGCATGTCACACCACGCGAGAAGATTTACAAAATCTGGCAGCAGATGTTTCTTGATGGTTTCGTTTCCGATATCAGCGACGCCGCGCTGGACAAATACGTTGAACGCCTGACGGCCAGACGTAATGGCGGTCAGGGTGTTTCCACTCTGGCCTGGTGTCACGGGGAATCGTTGCAGGTTGTGCTCGAAACGCTCAAACAGTGGCATATGCGCTGCATCCGGGACGCCTTTGCCCGACATGGTGTGCCTTTACCTGTGAGCGAAACCGGGCGGGAGCTGCGCGGCTATGATGCACTGACCAGTGCGTATGCCCGCGCACGAAACAGCGGGAGAATTGCTGTATGAAACAGATGAAAGAGCAGGATTTATTCGAAGACTTCCGGGACGACAGTGTTCTGGAATATCTTCACGATTATCAGGAAAAATATGTTTACCCGGCGCTACTTTCAGAGCTGAATGCTCTGCTGCGACAGGAACTGATAAGGCTTGGTGTTAACCCTGCCCACTCTCTTGAGCTGGTAGTGGCAATTTGCAATCATATCGGAGGGATTCAGGTATATGTTCCGAAAGGGAAAATACTGGAAAATATGATCAGAGACATGCGCATCTGGCGTGATTTTGATGGAAAAAACGTAGCAGAGTTGGTGCAGCGTTACAAAGTGACCTACAAAACGGTATATCAGGCCATCAAAAGAATGCGAAGGCTGGAGCGTGGAAAATATCAAATGCAACTATTTAAGGATGAGCCATGAAATACTTTCCTCTTATGTTTTTACTGAGCGTATTTTGCGCTAATGCGGCAAAGCTGCCCTCTGAAGAGGTAATCAAAAAACGCCTGGCCGAAAAAGACCTCATTGCACTAAATAGCTGGAAGCCTCTTAAAGGGGGCGATTCAATTAAGAACGGTGGAACCGAAACTGCTCACAGCAAGTTTGGATTGTTTATGATTAATAATAAGGTCGTTAGTTCAACGACGACTGTAAAAGATTTTGATGATAATCCTGTAGGCGCTCTGCCCTCCTTTGCTGCATGTTCGCGGGTTGTTGAATCTGTAATTGGTCAATTAACTGAAGAACAGCAGGAACGAGTTATTGACATGGTGGCTTCCGCAGCAAAAGTTAAAGGTTACGGACTAACGTATAAGATTCTGGGCTTTCACATTCAGACAAAGTTTCTCCCTATGGGGAAAAATATGATGATAGATTGCTCCATCAAAGGTGATGAGTAGTCATCTTTTTTAATTCAATGAAGCCGGTAAATCCGGCTTTTTTTATGCCTCCGGCACTATGAAGCAGACCACGTTTAACTCTGCTTCACAGGTGCTTTTATGGAAAATCTGAAATTCTCCCCGGCCTTTGAACATGCGCTGAATTTTATTCTGCGTCCCGATATCGAAGGCGTCTATGTCAATGACCCCACTGACCGTGGCGGCGAAACCAAATACGGCATTTCTGACCGCCGCGACGGTGTGATTGACGGCAAAACCGATGTCAGCGGCGACGGTAAACCGGATACCCGCATCAGGGATTTAACCCGCGAACATGTCGCGCAGATTTACTGGCGCGATTACTGGCTGCCTGCCGGATGTGACCAGTGGCCTGATGGCGTGGCGATGTTTGTGTTCGATGCAGCCGTTCAGCATGGCGTTAAAAAAGCTATCAGGATTTTGCAGGAAGCCGCTGATGTGGATGCTGACGGCATCATCGGCCCGCGTACCCGTAAGGCCGTGAGTCTGTCCACCCCGGACTGGTTGCTGGCCCGCTGCATTGTCCGTCGTTCCCGCTTTTATGCCGACATCATCAAGTCAAAACCCGCCCAGGGTAAATACCTGAACGGCTGGTTTAACCGCATGGAAAAGCTGACCGACGCCTGTCTGGAAATCATCGATACCCCTTTAGGCATCATGTCCGCCACGCGGGGGTGATATGGGTAAAGGCTGGGATGCCTCGCTAAGAGCCGGGCGGCGTGACCGCCTGCGTCAGGAGGTTTTACATCGTATGGACGGAGGTCCGCCGCCAGAGCCGGTGGACTATACCGGTCATGACGGTACACACGCCAGCTACTACATGCGTGGCTGGAACTCCGTGGATACACGGGACATTTTCTGGCAGTGCCAGAAGTACAAGGAAAAACTCAATGCACAGAATGAATAGTCTTTTTGTTCGCGTTATTTACTCCCGCTTTATGTTGTACCAGTGGTCGTTTCTGGGGCTGTCGGCAGTACTTTTTCTGGCGAGCTGTTTTGCCGGATGGCGGGCGTTTGCGGTCATGGTGCTGGCATACGGCGCGACACTCTGCCTGATTCACAGTTTCTCGCTGGGCAACGTACCTAATCGCCTGCAACCCAAAAGGCGTTTCCGGGCCGCCTCCCTTCGAATTGTCGTGTGGTCATGGGTGGTCTGGGCCGTTGGTCTTTTCATGCTGACATTCGGCCTTCTTTATCTGAAGGAGCCTTATCAGCTGGCGTTCTGGCTGGGCGGTATCTTTTGCGCGGCACTTTATAAACATCAGCGCAGTTTTCATAAGGGGGATTCATGGATCCGTTAACCCTTTCAGGCATCGCCTCTGTTCTGCTGAAAGCCGGGCCGGGGCTGATTCGTTCCGTCGGGCGCTGGTTTGGTGGTAGCACATCTGCCGCCGCTGACTCGGTGGCCGGTATGGTGGAAAGCGTCCGGGAAAGCCTGCCGGTTACCGAACAGCAACGCATTCTGGAACAACAACTGACGGCGTTGTCACCGGAGCAACTGATGCAACTGGAAACGCTGAAAGTCCAGTTACAACAGCTTGAGGTGGAACGGCAGAAGCTGGTGCTGGCTGACGAGCAGGCCGCGCATCACGAACAGCAGGAAACCATCCGCAATGGTGACAACGCTGCGGACAGCTATGTGCGCCAGACGCGCCCGCTGCTGGCCCGTCTTTCCTGTTACAGCAGTCTGACCTATGTGCTGTTGCTCTCCTGTGGCCAGATTGCCGGAGCCATTGCCGGTGCCAGAGGTATCACACTGCATATGCCGTCACCGGACTGGGATATCACGCTGATGTTGCTTACCCCGGCGCTGGGCTATCTCGGAGTAAGAACCATGGACGGCTTTGCCCGGTACAGCAAATCGAGCCGTCACAAAATCTCTGCGGGGCCGAAATGACCGACGAAATCGACCGCATCAGTGAAGTGGTTATGAACGAACGTCAGAGCGTCGTTAACGCCTGGCAGACGCGGACAAAAGAAGCGCCCCATAGTCGGGGCTGCTGCAATGACTGTGGGAACGTTATTCCGGCACAACGCCTTGCGGCGCTGCCGGATGTGGTGACCTGTATTGACTGTCAGCATATTCGGGAACGCAGGAGGAAAACGTGTCCTGGGAAATGATCAGAGCCAACTGGCCCATTCTGTGGGCATTGCTGATGACAGGAATAAACCTGCTTCAGTTGATACTGGCGAAAACCTACGTCAAACGTGAAGAGTTTGATTCACTCCGTTCCCGCGTGTCGGTGATGGAAAGCCAGGTACACCATTTACCTGACCGTGATGAGTTCCACCGCCTGCAACTGGATATCAGCAATCTGCGGGGAGAAATCAAAGAACTGGGGCCATCCATCCGCCAGGTATCCCGCATCAGCGATTTGTTATTAGAGAACGAGTTAAAGGAAAAAAATTAATGGCGATGAAAGAGATCCTCACTGAAGACCGTCGTCTGGTGTTACTGCGTTCCCTGCTGGACTGTGGCGACAGCGCGAATGAATCCGTGTTGCAGACCTGCCTTCAGGCTTACGGTCATAAGGTATCCCGTGATGTGGTGCGCACTCAGCTTGCATGGCTTCGCGAGCAGGGGCTGGTTCGTCTGTCTGATGTGGGCGGCTGTTACGTGGCTGAAATCACCGGCAGCGGCGAGGATGTGGCAAACGGCCTGTCCGGCGTTCCGGGCGTTAAAAAACCCCGTGCGAGGGACTGAGCATGGCCCGAAAACTGAAGCCGTTAAGTCGCGGAGAACGGGCCGTCGTGCGGCAACTGGCGTACTGCCTTGTGCTGGCAGATATTGAGCAAAACGCCATTGTCCGTGCATACGAAAAACAGACAGGAAAGCCCTGGAACCCGGATGCACCGGATACCCCCATGAAACGCGCCCTGCGATCATCACCGGCATGTGCGCGGCTGTGGAAGCTGTTAAGTAAGGATATTCAGTCCGTTCGTGAAGAAATATACGCCGGTCTGAAAACGCAGAGGTCTGAAGATGGAAAATGAACAACGCCCCACCCGTGGCCGTCTTTCCAAAGTGGATTTACTCCCGGACAGCATCCGGGAGCAGTTACATCAGATGCTGCGGGAAAAGCGGCACACGCAGGAAGAAATCCGCGAAGCCATCAACACCCTGATTGACGAACACAACCTGCCGGAAGAGATGCAGTTAAGCCGGACGGGCTTAAACCGCTATGCCAGCCGTATGGAAAAAGTCGGGGCCAAAATCCGCGCCTCCCGCGAGATGGCCGAGGTCTGGGCGGCAAAGCTGGGTTCCGCGCCGACGTCAGACGTCGGCAAGCTGCTGATGGAGTTTGTAAAAACGCTGGCCTTTGAAACGTCCATGTCGATGGCAGAAGACGACAAGCCCGTTGCACCGAAGGCGCTGGGCCAACTGGCGCTGGTTGCCCAGCGTCTGGAAGCAGCCGCCATGACCAGCCATAAACGCGAGAAAGCGATCCGCGATGCGTTTGCGCAGGAGATGGCAGAAAAAACCGAAGAGCTGGTCAGAACGGGCGGTCTGTCAGGCGGTGCGGCTGACACCATCAAACGGGACATTCTGGGGATTAGCGCATGACACAGATGAACACGTTCAGTGAATCCGATGTTCTGCTGCCGTATCAGAAACGCTGGGTTGCGGATGATTCAAAACTGAAAATCGCCGAGAAATCCCGCCGTACCGGTTTAACCTGGGCAGAAGCGGCAGATGCGGCACTGACCGCATCACTGAAGAAGGAAAACGGCGGGAGCGATCACTTTTATATCGGTTCGAATAAGGAGATGGCCCGCGAATTTATCGACGCCGTGGCAATGTGGGCGAAAGCGTTTAATGCGGCAGCAGAAGAAATCCGCGAGGAAGTGATCACCGACGAAGACAAGGACATTCTGACGTTCGTCGTGTACTTCGCCAGCGGATTTAAGGTCAAGGCGCTGTCCAGTAATCCGGGCAACATTCGCGGGATGCAGGGGAATGTCACCATCGACGAGGCGGCGTTTCATGAACAACTGGATGAGGTACTCAAGGCGGTCACACCACTGACCACGTGGGGCGGTAAGGTTCGCCTTATCTCTACCCATGACGGCGTGGACAACCCGTTTAACCAGCTGATTCAGGAAAGCCGCGCAGGCAAAAAAGATTACCGTATTCACACCATCACGCTGGATGATGCCTGCAATGACGGGCTGTACCGGCGTATCTGTCAGGTGCGCGGCATGGTGTGGTCACCGGAGGCCGAGGCGGAATGGAAAGAAGGTCTGCTGAGAAATACTGCCACCCGCGAAGACGCCCTGGAGGAATACTACTGCGTCCCGAAAAACGGCGGCGGCACGTATATCCCTCGCTCACTGCGTGAACGTGCGGCCCGTGGCACCGGGAAAGTGTTGCGCTTTACCGGCACACCGGAATTTAACGCACTGACAGAAAGCCAGCGCCGGGCAGAAATCCGGGAATGGCTGGAGACGGTGGTGCGCCCCGAGCTGGAAAAACTCCCGAAGAACCTGCGCCACTGTCTGGGGGAAGACTTTGCGCGTTCGGGTGACCTGACCGTACTGGCCCCTGTGACGGTGAACGATGACACCACCCGCGAGGTGCCGTTCCTGGTTGAGCTTGGCAATATGCCGTTTAAACAGCAGGAGCAGGTGCTGTTCTGGCTTTGCGATCGTCTGCCCCGTCGTGACGGTATCAAAATGGATGCACGGGGGAATGGTCAGTATCTGGCAGAACAGGCGGCGGAGCGGTACGGCGATGAGGTGGAACAGGTGATGCTGTCCGTGGCGTTCTACCGCGAAAACATGCCCCGTTTCCGTGCAGCGTTTGAAGATGATGAGCTGATCCTTCCGAAGCATGAAGACGTGATCAATGACCTCGGGGCCATTCAGTTACTGCGTGGTGTTCCCGGCATTGACGATGCCCGTACTAAAGGTAGCGATGGCCGCAAGCGTCACGGCGATGCCGCTGTGGCCATTTTCCTGGGCTTCCTTGCCAGCAAGGATGACTGCCACCGTTACGAGCTGCACCGCCTGAACCGCCCGGCGAAACCGGAAGAAGGCAACACGCGCCGCCAGATGAAACTGACACGCGGCCTGAAAAATGAGGGAGGTTTACTGTGAACCTGAAACAACTGGCCGGAGCCGTTCGCCGTCTGCTGAACCCGGCAACCGGTGAGGAAGATACGCTGAAAAAAGAGAGGCTCGATGAAGTACAGGCCCGTCCGCGTCAGGCAGGTGTGCGCTCGGCCTCGCCGGGCATCAGTGTCGCTTCCGGGCTGAATCCCGGCAGGCTGGCAGGTATTCTGCGCAATGCTGCCGACGGTATCACACGTGATTTTTTTATCCTTGCCGAAGAGATGGAAGAACGCGATTTGCATTACGCTTCGGTGTTGCGCACCCGCAAGCTGACGGTAGCCGGTATCGAACCGGTGGTGGTTGCCGCCAGTGATGACGATGCCGACGTGCAGCTGGCGGACGCCATCCGGGCGCTGATGGACGCTCCGCAAATTCCCGAACTGTTGTTTGATTTGCTCGACGGGCTGGGAAAAGGTGTGGCGGTCTGTGAAATTCTCTGGAACACCCGCAACAACCACTGGGTGCCCCGTGATTATGAGTGGGTTGATCCCCGTTTTCTGAAAGCCGAAAAGCCCACGCTGCGCCAGTTCCGCCTGCTGACTGACGATGAGCCGGTGGATGGCGTACCGCTGACACCGGGAAAATTCATTGTTCACCAGCCGCGTCTGAAATCCGGTCTGCCGCTGCGTAACGGTCTGGCCCGTCTGGTGGCGGTAATGTACATGCTGAAATCCTTTACCGTACGTGACTGGTGGGCATTTGCGGAAAAATTCGGCATTCCGGTCACGGTGGGGAAATACGGCCCCAACGCCACGGAGGAGCAAATCCGCGTGCTGATTGACGCGATTGCCTCCATTGCCTCGGATGCCGGGTGTGCCATTCCGCAGTCCATGCAACTGGAGATGCAGGAAACCGCCAGCCGGAATAACGGCGGTGCACTGTTCCGTGAAATGGCGGAATGGTGTGATGCGCAAATCAGTAAGGCTGTGCTGGGGCAGACCATGACCACGGATAACGGCAGTTCGCGTTCACAGGCGGACGTGCACAATCAGGTGCGCATGGACATTGTGCGCTGGGATGCGCGGCAGCTGGCTAACACGCTGAACGAATATCTGGTACGTCCCTACATCGAGGCCAACTACGGGACACAGGCGCACTACCCCCGTGTTGTTCTGCGTATCAGTGAAGCAGAAGATCTGAAGGCGCTGACAGACGCCGTCGTGCCGCTGATTGACCGGGGGCTGCGGGTTCAGGAATCGGAGCTGCGGGACCGGTTCGGTTTTGCTGAACCGGATGAAGGGGCGGAAGTTCTGCATCCTGTGTCTGCCGGGGTGCCAGGTGATATGGCGATGAACCGTGAGCGCGTCGCCCTGAACCGGGAACACCCCGACGAACTGGCACAGATGGTGGATGATGCCCTGCGTGACTGGCAGAAAACCGGCGAGGCGTTCACGAACCCGGTGCTGACACTGGCGCAGGAATGCGACAGTTTTGATGACTTTCTGAAACGCCTGCCTGAGCTTCAGGAAACGCTGAACGCGGACGACTTTGCCCTGCAACTGGCAGAGGTGTGCTTTAAGGCGCGAGCACTGGGAGACACTGCTCATGCGTGAAACCCTCATCCCGAAAGAGGCGCTGGCGTGGCTGAAGGCGAAGAAGCTGCGCCCCGGTTTTGATTACCGGGATGTGTGGCGGGAAGAACACCGGAACAGCTTCACCGTGGCAAAAATGCTGCAACTGGATTTGTTGTCGGATGTGAAAGCCCTTGTGGAAGACGCCCTGCAAAGCGGGCAGACGTTCAGTGAGTTCCGGGAGGCGCTGCAACCGCTGCTGATAAAACGCGGATGGTGGGGCGTACAGGAGATGGATGATCCGCTGACAGGAGAAACGCGCACCGTACAGCTGGGCAGCGACCGCCGCCTCCGCACGATTTTTGATACCAACATGCGCACCGCCCGCGCAGCGGGCCAGTGGGAACGCATTCAGCGGACAAAACGGGCCATGCCGTATCTGATTTACGAGCTGGGGCCATCCCGCGAGCACCGGGCGGAGCATGTGAAATGGGCGCGTCTGTGTCTGCCGGTAGATCATCCGTTCTGGCAGACGCATTTTGCCCCTAACGGCTGGGGCTGCAAATGCACCATCCGTCAGGTCAGCCGAGGTGAATATGCGCAACTGGCGGCACAGGGCACCATTCACACCGAAGCGCCGGAAATCAGAACTGTCCGCTGGGTGAACAAACGCACGGGCGAAGAGGAAGATGTGCCGGAAGGGATTGATCCGGGCTGGAACTACAATCCCGGCATAAACCGTGAGCAGGAGCTGGCGCGCCAGCTGGCGACAAAACAGGCCCGTTTTGACAGTGAATAACCCTCCCGCCGTAAATCCCCCTGAAATGCATCAGAAACGCGTTTTTTATTCTGATGGCGTGAATGTGCATTCTGACGTTTTTGAAGGCGCTGTGGCGTTTTTGAAGGGGTTTTGAAGGGGGTATTCTTCCCGTTTTCAGTGAAGCCGGTAAATCCGGCTTTTTTTCTGCCTTCCGCATACTGACCGTCAGTAACCCCAAACGACGGAGACTGACATGCAACCGGAACTGCTGGCGCTGTGTTTTTCCCTGCCAGAACCCATCAATGAGCTGACACCCGCTCAACTGCCGGAATGGCTTGAACTCGTCCCTGCGGGTGAGTTCACCGGGCGCGATGGCCGGACGTGGATTAACCGCAATCCACATGAGGTGGTTGCCCGTTCGTCCGACATCAAAATTCCGGTGGACATTGAACACGCCACCGAAATTAAAGGCCCGCGGGGTGAAGATGCTCCGGCGTATGGCTGGGTGGAGGAACTGCGGGTGACGGACAGCAGCACCATTGAAGGCCGTGTTGTCTGGAGTGAGTCCGCCCGGTGGATGCTGAGCGAGCGCCGCTACCGCTATTACAGCCCGGCGTTTTTCTTTGACGCGGACGGTGCGGTGACACGCCTGTCCAGCGTCGGGCTGACCAACAAACCTAACCTGGATTTTCCTGCACTGAATACGGAGAAAAACCCGATGACAGTACCTGTGCAAATCACCGGCCTGCTTGGGCTGGCTGAATCCGCCACGGTGGACGATACCGTGGCCGCCATTAAACAACTTCAGGAGAACGAACAGGTGGCGCTGAACCGCGCACAGACACCTGATCTGACGAAGTTTGTGCCGGTGGAAACCCACAATCTGGCACTGAACCGTGCCGAAACCGCAGAACAACGCCTTCAGCAACTGGAAGAGAAGGAAGCAGAAGCGCTTGTGGATGCGGCCATCGAAGCCGGAAAAGTGGCCCCGGCAAACCGTGACATGTTCCTTGCCACCTGCCGTACGGAAGAAGGCCGCAAACAGTTTGCGGAGTACACCAGAGGTGCACAGCCGCTGGTGAACAACGACAAGCCCAGCCAGGGCAAGGATAAACCCGTGCAGACACTGACCGACGCCGAACTGGCGATGTGCCGCAGCATGGGTATTACCGGGGAAGAGTTCCTCGCCGCTAAACCAAAACAGGAGAATAACTGATGGGAGCAGTCACTTCCGAAGTCCTTCACGCGCTGACCACCTGTCTGAGCGCCGCTTATACCCGTGGTCTGAGTGGTGTCACCCCACAGTGGCAGCGTATCGCCTCTGAAATCCCGAGTTCGTCCGCCTCCAATACCTACGGCTGGATGAAGGATTTACCGGAGATTAAAGAATGGGTCAGCGCCCGTCAGATGGCAACGCTGGACGGTTATGGTTACACCCTTGCGAACAAAACCTGGGAAAGTTCGATCCGCGTTAAACGCGAACACATTGAAGACGATCAGATTGGTCAGTACAGCATTATCGCTGAACGCTATGGCCGCCAGACGTCGGAGTTCCCGGACAAGCTGTGTTACCCCCTGCTGTGTGCCGGGTTTAACACCCTGTGTTTTGACGGTCAGAACTTCTTTGATGAAGACCACCCGCTGGGCGACGGCACCTGCAGCAACGTTGTCGGCACCCCGGCATCAGACCAGGGAGAACCGTGGTTCCTGATTGATGATTCTCAGGTACTGAAACCCATCATCTGGCAGACGCGACGCGCCTTTAAGTTTGAAGCCCTGGATGATCTGAACAGCGAGCACACCTTCAAGAATAACGAGTTCCTTTACGGGGTGGACGGTCGCTGCAATGCGGGCTTCGGCTTCTGGCAGACCGCCGTCGGTTCCCGTGCGGCACTGACAGCGGAGAACTACGAGAAGGCCAGCAATCTGCTGCTGGGTATGAAGGCTACCAACGGTGAACCGCTGGGCATCCGCCCGACCACCCTTGTGGTGGGGCCGAAAAACCGTGCAGCCGCGAAGCGCATCATTGACGCCATGCTGGTTAACGGCGGCGATTCCAACATCTGGTACAAGGATGTGGACATCGTGGTCAGTCCGTTCATCACCACCCCGGCATAACCCGTCATCCGTAATCTGTAACCCGCAGTTAAAAGGCGCTGTGAATGCCCTTTTAACTGCCTTTTAAAAGGCAGAGTCATGAGTGAAAAAGCAGGAACCAAAGGCGCGAAAGCCGCAAAGAACAGCGCAGCACAGGAAAACCCGGCACCGCTGGCAGACGTTATTGTGGCTGACGGTCAGGCGAATGAACCACGTCCGGCTGAAGCCCCGACTGCTGTACAGGGTGACGCCCCTGTCCGGCTGAACGTCCGGGCCGTGTCTGAAAACGGGTTCTGGCGCTGTGGCCGTTTCTGGTCACATGCCGGTGAGGATGTGGCGGTGACCGCTGCGGTTGCCACCCGCCTGATGGCTGAACCGAATCTGATTGTCCGGGAAGCGGAGAAAGGCTGATGGGGTATATCACGCAGGAAGACCTGTTACGCGCGGACGGCAATCTTGTCTGGAACATGGCGATTAACCGGGAAACCAACGAACTGGATGAAGACAAAATCCGTCAGGCCATCAGTGATGCCGAAGCGGAAATTGATTCGTTTCTGTCCCGCCGCTACCCGCTGCCGCTGGGAGTGACGGAAATCCCGCGCCCGCTGCAACGCGTGGCGGTATCGCTGGCGTTTTACTGGTTGTCAGAGCGTGACAATCAAATCACGGAGCTGATCCAGAAACGCTACGACGACGCCATTAAAACCCTGCGTGAGATGGCGAACGGCACCCGTGACCTGGGTCTGCCGACGTATGCCACCCCGGCAGAAACCGACCACGGGAAGATCATTGTGGTGGGTGCCAATGCCCGGCTGTTCACCCGTAACAACCTGAAAGGGGTGCTGTGATGGGGATTTCTGTACAGGTCAGCGGTGACCAGCGGCTGGAGGATATCCGCCGTGCCGTTGAAAAGCTGGCAGATGGTTCATTGCAGGCAGAGCTGCTGGAAAGCATCGGTGCGGTGGTGGAATCACAGACCCGCCGCCGCATCATCGATGAGAAAACCAGTCCGGGTGGCGAACGCTGGCCGGACTGGTCTGACGGGTACAAAAAGACCCGCCACGGCAACCAGAGTCTGCTGCGCGGTGAAGGTCATCTACTGGAGAGTATCCAGTACATTGTGGAAAACCGCGTGGTGCGTATCGGTTCACCGCTGGATTATGCCCGCATCATGAATGACGGCTTTTCCGGCAGTGTGCCGGTCAGCGCCCACAAGCGGCTTATCTCGCAGTGTTTCGGGCGGGCGCTGAAATATCCGGTCTGGCAGACCGTCGGCGCACATAACCGCATGATGAATATTCCACAACGTGAATTTCTGGGGCTGTCTTCTGCCAACCAGCAGGAGCTGCAACAGGTTATCAGTCATTTCTGGAAGGAGGTTCTGCCATGACAGAACAACGCCCTGAACTGCGCACACCGGGGAGCACAGTTGCGGCCGCAGAGCGCATTGTGGCCTGGCTGAAAACAGCGCTTCAGGGAAACACCCCTGACCGGGCCGACGTGGTGGAGCGTCACATCGGCCAGTTCAACAGCCCCGATGAAGTGAAACGCTATCTGTCCGGTCGCACCGGCTGTATCCGGGTAGCTGCCCTGCGCGTCCGGGATATTAACCCGCGCGGCGGGCTGTCCGGTCTGGTCACCTGGGTGGCTTACATCATGGCGACGGATTCGTGGGGGTACTCCCGCGACGTGCGCTGTGAAGTGCTGGCCGGGAAGGTGATCAAACGTCTGCTGTCGTCAGATGCCACAGCGGGCATGGGGGCTGAACGCATGGCTGCTGACGTGCGGGCAGACAACATTTACTCCGCCAGCCTCGACGGGCTGGGCGTCACCATGTGGGCGGTGACGTGGGAGCAGGAATTTCAGCTGGATGAAGAGATTGATCTCGCCGCGCTCCCGGACTTCCTGCGCCTCGGGACAACGCTGCGTAGCGGTGAACATACTGAGATTAACGACGTGATCCATGTACGGGGTGACGATGGAACAGAAACTGATTAAGCCAGCGCGGGAAAGCGTTCGTGTCCGTAAACCGGATGGCGCGCATTTATCCCCGGAAGGGGAACGTCTCGATGTCTGCGCTTACTGGCTGCGCCGTGAAGCCGAGGGAGATGTGGAAATAACCACACTTCCGAAAAATAACAACAAAACCAGAGGGAAAAAATAATGTCGCTGGGTTCAATTCCTGATGATATCCGCGTCCCGCTTGTCTGGATCGATATCGACAATTCACAGGCGCTGGAGGGTGCATCCGCGCAAAGCCGAAAAATTCTGGTCATGGGCCATGCGGTATCGTCCGGCAGCGCAGACGCCCTGTCACTGACCCGCATCACCAGTGACAGCCAGGCAGACCAGCTTTATGGCAAAGGGTCGATGCTGGCTGAAATGCTCAAAATGCTGCGTCGTGCCAACACGTACACGGAAACCTGGGCAATGCCGGTTGCCGCGCCTGAAGGCGCTGCCGCAAAAGCCACGCTGACCGTGCTGGGTACAGCGACCGACGCCGGAACGGTGGCACTGCTGATTAACGGTGTGTCCGTTCAGGTGAGCGTGAGCGCCGGGGATACGAAGGAAAACATTGCAAAAGCCATTGCTGATGCGGTGACGAAAAAGCCAGCCACGCAGGTGGCCGCTGCGGTGAAGGATGATGCCACGGATACCGTGGAGCTAACCGTGAACTGGCACGGTGTCACCGGCAACGGTGCCGACGTTCGCCTGAACTACTACACCGGTGAAGCCTTCCCGGCAGGTGTGAAGGTGACCGCAACCGCGTTTACCGGCGGCACCGGGACACCGGAAATGACAGACGCCGTTGCGGCCATCGGCCCGGAGTGGTTTACCGATATCATCGCCCCGTTCACCGACACGAAAAGCCTGAACACCCTGCGTGATGAACTGCTGAACCGCTGGGGGCCGCTCAAAATGATGGAGGCGCAGTTGTGGACGGCGTTTCGTGGCACACACGGCGAGACAGGCACGTTTGGTGAAACCCGCAATGACTGGCTGATTAGCTGTATCGGCACCAACCTGTCACCGCACCCGGCGTGGATGTGGGCCGCGTCATACGGCGCAACGGCAGCGTATCACCTTGCCATTGACCCGGCGCGTCCGCTTCAGACGCTGGTTCTGACCGGCATTCTGCCGCCTGCGCGTAATGTTCGCTGGGATATGCCGGAGCGTAATCTGCTGCTGCATGACGGCATTGCCACGCACATGGTGGACGCCGGGGATAACGTCTGCATCGAGCGTGAAATCACCATGTACCGGGTTAACCAGTACGGTGATGCGGATGTGTCGTACCTGGATGTGCAGTCACCCGCCACGCTGGGCCGTATCCGTTACATCATCAAAAACCGTTTCTCGAACCGTTATCCGCGCCACAAGCTGGCGGACGATGACGTGCTGGACTCGCTGGATGCGGGGCAGCCGGTGATGACGCCGAAGCTGTGCACCGCAGAGCTGCTGGATATCTGCCAGACCGAACTCCTCCCGGCGGGCCTTGTGGAGAACTTCAGCGATTACAGGGACACGCTTCAGGTGACACGCGACAGCAGTGATAAAAACCGTCTGAACTTTATCTGCCACCCGAATCTGGTGAACCAGCTGCGTGTGCTGGCAGGCCTGATTCAGTTCAAGCTTTAAGGGGGCCGCATGGCAAAAATTCTTGGCATGGCGACCATTCGCGTGAATGGCCGCGAAATTAAAACCGAGGGGAAATCCACGCTGAATCCGGGCGGCTTCAGCCGCACCCAGCATATGGGCGGCGGCAAGGTCTGGGGCATCTCCAGCAAGATGGCCTCGCCGTCCATCAAGGTGACCATTGCGGCAGCAGCGGATATGGACGTGATTGAAATCAGCAGCTGGGAAGACGTCACGGTGATGTTCTACGGCGACAACGGCCTGAACTACATGATGACGGGTTCAGCCACGGATAACCCGGCGGAGCTGGACGAGGATTCCGGCACCATCAGTGCGAACTTTATCGGTGAAAAATGCGTGAAGGTGTGACATGGCCGCAATGGAATTTGAACTGAAACACGGGCTTCTGACCGGCAAAGGCACGGCAGATGAAACCCTGCATAAAACCGTGAAACTGCGCGAACTGACCGCCAGTGACGTGATTGATGCGCAACTGGCCGCAGAACGCGTCGTCATGGGCGGGAACGGAAAGGCGGTGGCTTACTGCTCGGAAGTGCTGATGGGGCTGGAGATGATGCGCCGTCAGGTTGCGTCAATCGGTAATATCCCCGGCCCGCTGGACATGAAACAGCTGCGAATGCTCCACCCGGCAGACCTTGAGCTTATCAGCACGAAAGCCGCCGCGCTGGATGAGATGCTTGAGGAGGTGGCAACGCGGGGGCGAACTGATGCCGCTGGCGGCGGCACTGATGAACCTGCTGGTTAACCTGTCCCAGAGATTCAGTATTCAGTACCTGGAACAGCTGCCCCTGCGGCAGCTGTTCCGCCTGATAAAGCAACTGGAGAAACAGCATGGCAACAGGTAACCGTCTCAGCACGGAAATCATGATCAACCTTGCCGGGAACCTGACCGCCAAAGCCCGGCAGTACGGCGCAAATATGTCGCAGTTCGCCCGGAACCATCAGAAGGCAATGAACCTGGTCAAAGCCACAACGGAATCTGCCACACGTGGCCTCGACGTGCTGGGTAACCGCTACACGGCAATGATAGCCGGGCTTGGCAGTAGTCTTACTATCAAACAGGTTGCCGATTTTGATGCGCAGATGCGCCGGATGGGTACGGATGCCCAGTTAACCACTGAACAGGTAAAGACGCTTCACGACAAAATCAGGGATGTATCGAACCAGAAAGATATTCGTATTGATGCCTCTGCGCTTGGTCAGGGGGCCAGCGAACTTCTGGGGAAAACCGGTGATTATCAGTATGTGGTGGACAACCTCCGCAACATGGGGTTGATGATGCAGGCGTTCGGTGTTGACGGACAGGTTGCAGCCGGGCTGATGGCCCAGTTCTGGGAAAAAAACGTTCGGGGTGCTGATGCGGTCAATAACATGATGGACAGGCTGTATTCGCAGTTCGCAGTGGGGTCTGTCAGCGTTGCCGATGTTGCCCGCGCTGCCCCGAAACTGTTTTCCATCATTCAGGATCAGGGACCGGAAGCCATTGCCCAGATGGGGGCATTTGCTCAGGTGTTCGCCAAAAACAAAGGCAGCATTGATGAGACGGTAACCAGTATTCAGGCCATGTATGCCTCCCTGTCGGACAAAAAGAACATTGAGTTCCTGAAAAAAAACGGCATTGACGTTTTTGTCAAAGGCACAAAAGACATCAAAAAGCCCTATGAGCTGATGATGGAAATCCTTAAACGGGCCAAATACGACCCGCTGAAACTTCAGGATGTGTTTGATCTGACCGGGATGCAGGGGATTAAGGCGCTGCTCAACCCTGAAAACCGGCAACTGATGGAACAAATGATTTACGGCACGATTGATCTGGGTTCCACGCAAAAGGCCGCACAGACCAATGCCGAAGGCTTTAATGCTGCAATGCAATCACTGAATAACGAATGGCAACGTTTTGCTGAAGGACAACTGGCAAAGCCCGTTCAGGAACTGGCTGATGCGCTCAACAGCGTGGACCAGAACACTGTCCAGAACTGGTTGCAGGTCGGTAAGTATATGGCGATCGCGCTGGGTGGCATTATCGCCATCAGAAAGACGTACCAGTTCGGTAAAACCATTCACGACATCATGAATCCCAAAGAGAAAGGCAAAGGGATACCCGGCGGCATTACGGATGTTTTCGGCTCCGGTGTGATGCCGGTTTATGTGGTCAATATGGGCAGTGGCGGGATGAAGGGTAATACCGGTGGTCTGCCGGATGCGCCGGATTCATCGCGCAATCCCCGTAACTCCCGCAATCCACAAGGTCCGGGGAACCGTGGAGGAAAGGCAGGTAAAGGTGCAGGCATCATTGCTGCTGGTCTGGAATTTTACGATTTTCTGACCACGCAACACGCCCTGCCGGGCGAGGTTGACACGCTCACTAAATCCGTTGCCGGTGCCACTGACGCCAGCCCGTGGGAGCGCGAGTTCGCGCAACAAAGCCAGGACAACCAGAAAGCACTGGAATCCGTCTGGCGTAAGGTAACAGACTGGTTCAATTCGCTGGGTGACAAGAACATTGCCGACCCGCGACCGTGGGCAGGTATGCAACCCACACAGAATTATCCTTTCCTTCCGCAGCAATTGCAGGGGGAAATCCGTGTGGTGGTGGAAGGTGACGCCCGCGTGAAAAGCGTCAGAGTGGATCAACCCGGCGTCAGACTCAGTGCGCAGGCTGGCGTCACCAGCGTGGAGCAAGGGTAATGACAACAAGCAAAGGCAAATGGGACGGGCTGCGCGACGCCTCGTTTCGCGGTGTCCCTTTTTTTCTGGTGGATACGGAAGGCACAGGTGGCCGTCGTGCCATTCCCCGTGCTTATCCCCGGCGTGAAACCGCCTGGACGGATGATAACGGGGCCGTTCCGGGGCAACAGCAGATTAACGCGAAGCTGTTGGGTAGCAACTTCCAGGCTGATTTAAACGCCCTTTTAGATGCGCTCAATACCCCCGGCCCCGGCGAGCTTATCCATCCGTGGTTCGGGATACAGACCGTACAGGTTGGCAAGGTCACCCATCGCCTCAGCACGGAGGAAGACGGCATTGCGTATGTCACATTTGAAGTGTTTGAGGCAGGCGAGCGTCTGTTCCCGTCTGCGGCGGATAACACGCAGCAGGAAGTGCTGACGGGCATTGATGCGGTAAAAGCGGCCATTGACGATGGCAACTGGTTCGGTGCACCTGACGGGCTGGGTGAGATGGCCGACAGCTTTCTGGCCGATATGGAAAACCTTGTGGCCAACCTGCCCACGTTACCGACGGCACTGAATCAGTGGATGGACAGGCTGAACCATTTTAAGGAGATGGCCGGAACCATTATTGCCACGCCGGGTCGTCTGGTCAGTGAGCTGTCCTCGCTCATTGACGGCGTGGTTGATCTGGTGACGGAATCACCCGAAGCACTGGCGGTTTACACGACATTACGCAACCAGTGGGCCGGAGAACGCGCCCGACAGGTTGCCACTGGCGCATTGCCGGAAGATATCACCGTGAAGCCCGGCAGCGTGGCAGACGGTGAAATCGGCTTTGCCATCGGGCTGTCAGCGGATTATCAGCCGGTATCTGACAGCCTGCAGAAGAACATTGACGACTTCCGCCAGGTGGTTGTGCTGGAAACCCTGCTGGGACAGGCCAGTGCCGTGGCCTCGATGACGTTCGATACCAGTGATGCGGCATTATCTGCCGGTGACGCGCTGGCGGCTGAACTGCATGAGCAGTCGGTCGCGGCGGTGGAAAATAACCAGCGGGCATTGTGGCGAACGCTGCGTGATTTACGGCAGGCCGTGATTACGGATGCCCGCGAGCGTGCCGCCCGTCTGCCGGAAACCCGGCAGGTGACGCTGACCACAACCACATCTGCCGCATTGCTGGCATGGCGCGAGCATGGTGACACCAGCCGACGGGATGAAATCGTGCAGCGTAACCGCCTGCGCCATCCGTCATTCATACTGCCAACGCAACCTGTGGAGATTACCGACTGATGGGCTCCGTGATTCTTACCGTTGACGGCAAATTGTGGGAAGGCTGGACGGAAATGTCCGTCAGTCGTTCCCTGAAGGCGATTGCCGGTGAGTTTGATCTCAGTGTGACAACCCGCTGGTCAGCGGCGGCACCGCGCGTGATTCGTGAGGGGCAACCCTGCACGGTCAGGCTGGGCGCGGATACCGTGCTGACGGGGTATATCGATGATTTTATTCCCAGCTATGACGCAGAAAACGTGGAGATTCGCGTCATGGGGCGCGACAAAACCGGTGACCTGGTGGACTGCTCTGTGGTGCATTCGTCCGGGAAATGGAAAGGCGTGCGGCTTGAACAGGTGGCGGCTGATGTCTGCCGCCCGTTCGGGATAACCGTCATCACGGAAACCCCGACCGGGGAGGCGTTTGCGTCTGTCGTTCTGGAACAGGGTGAAACGGGCTTTGAACTGCTCGACCGGCTGGCAAAACAGCGCGGCGTTCTGCTGACGTCTGACGGAGGGGGTAACCTGATTATCACCCGCGCCTCTTCCGTTCGCGCAGGTGTCTCACTGGTGCTGGGAAAAAATATCCTCGCCGCCCGTGGGCGCTTCAGCTGGCGGGAGCGTAACAGTCAGTACATCATCAAGGGCACCACCAGTGCCGGTGGCAAACTGTGGGACAGCCAGCCTGCCTCGATGGTGGGCGGTCGCCAGTACATCACCGAAGACCCGGAAATTAACCGTTACCGCCCGCGCATTCTGGTCAATGAAGACAGTCTGACCGTGGGTGGAGCCAGCATTCGCGGGGAATGGTTCAAAGCCCGGATGCTGGGAGAGGCCCGCACGACGGAAATCACGGTGGCAGGCTGGCGCGAACAGGGCGACAGCGGCCCGCTGTGGCAGACCAACCGCCTTGTTGATATCGACGACAGTATTCAGAACCTGAAAACCACCTGGTTGATATCCGGGGTGACCTGGACGGATGGTGCACAGGGGCGGATAACGGTTCTGGCGCTGGTTCCGCCTGAATCACTGGACATGCCGGAAATGAAAGTGAAAACGAAGAAATCAGCAAAAGCGGTGGTCACATGGGATTAAGCGCAATTACCCGCCGTCTGCGGCTGATGGTTGACCGTGCCATTGTCCGCATGGTGTCTGACAGTCTGGAGCGGCAGAACCTGCAAATCCAGACGCTGGCAGATGCCACCGATGACGACGTGGAACGCTTCCAGAATTACGGTTTTACTTCCGTTCCGCCGGAAGGTTCAGAAGCCATAGTGCTGGCCGTTGGCGGACGGCGTGACGGGCTGGTTGCCATCGCAGTGGAGGACAAGCGATGTCGCCCTAAAGGCCTGTCTCCCGGCGACGTCCGGCTGTATCACCGGGACGGAAAATCACACATCACCCTGAAGGAAAACGGCGTTATTGAAATAACAGGGGAACAATTAGACGTTTCAGGGACAACGGTAAATCTCACCGCCGACGAATTGCTGAATATTATCGGTAAACAAATGAAATTCGTCGGTCCCTGTGAATTTACTGAAGATGTCACCATCAACGGTAAATCTTTCAGCAATCATATTCATAAGGACGGCGACAATGAGAAGACATCACCGCCCGTATGACGACAGGAATCCGCTGGAATAACATGCTCTCACGGGGTGACATCACCGTCACCCATAACGGCCTCTCACGGGATGAGGGGCTGGTCACTCAGGTTCTTATCTGCCTTTTCACCGATGCCCGCGCTGATGACGATGATGTCATCCCTGATGGTTCCGGCGACCCGCGTGGCTGGCCGGGCGACACATACAGCGATTTTTCGTGGGGTTCCCGCCTGTGGCTGCTTGAGCGTGAAAAGCTGACGGAAGATGTCCGCCTGCGCGTGGAAGATTACGCACGGCTGTCCATGCAACCGCTGCTGCGGGCCGGTTACGCCCGTAACGCCACTGTCACGGCCAGAATCATCGTCCCTGACTGTATTGCCTTTCAGGTGGTGTTAACCCGCCCGGACAAAACCACGCTCACAATCGAAATCACCCGTCGATGGGAGGCCACCATTAATGCCGTATGAAATCCCCACGCTGGGCAAACTGATTGCCGACGGCGAAAAAGATATTGCGTATGAACTCGGCCTGCAAAAGCTGCCGCCTGTCAGTGTTGAGCAAGCGCTGAACGTGTCATTCAGCAGTCAGGTCCGGGATTTATACGACCATCAGAGCTGGATTAAGGACCAGATAATCCCGTCCGCCACGTCTGATGATGAAACCATTATCAAAACAGCAACGTATGAAGGGGTTATCCGCAAACAGGCCACCTTTGCCAGCGGGCCGGTGACCTTCACCAGTCAGTCTCTCCTTCCGGCTGAAACACGGATGCAGTCCGACACGAATCAGGTGTACCAGGTGCTCACATCCGGTGAGGTACGGGACGGCGAGGTCACCGTCATTGTGCAGGCTGAAGAAGCCGGGGTGGCGGGTAATCTTGCTGCCGGTGCCGTGCTGACCCTGTTATCTCCGCTGCCCGGAACGGCCAGTGCAGGCGTGGTGGCTGAAGGTGGCATCACCGGTGGCGCAGACACTGAATCCATCGCGGAGCTGCTGGACCGTCTGCTGTATGTGCGTCGCAATCCCCCGGTGGGCGGTGCTCTGCATGATTACGTCATCTGGGCTCGCGAAGTGGCTGGCGTCAGCCGCGCGTGGGCGTGGGATGCGTGGCACGGCCCCGGCACGGTCGGACTGGCATGGCTTTACGATGACCGTGAAGATATTGTACCGACCCGCAAAGACCTGAAGACAATGGAGCAGTATCTGTTCTGCCACAAACACCCGGCCACTGGGGTTATGGTGGGCAAACCGGGCGGCATTGAGGTCTGGCCGGTTCAGGTCAGGCTGAAGAAAGTCGACCTGTCCATCCGTCTGACACCGGACGGCCAGGCGAACAGGAACGCCGTCCGGGCAAACCTGACCGCATTACAGAAAACGCTGGCCCCTGGTCAGATGCTGCCGGTGTCCTCGCTGCGCACGGCCATCGGTATGACATCCGGCATTACAGATTACTTTCTCAACATCGGGGAAGACACCACCAGTGATGTGGATGAGCTTATCACCATCGGGGAGGTGACATGGCTCACAGCGTGACGGAATGGCTGACCGCACTGCAACAGGTCATGCCACGGGGTAAAGCATGGCCGCGTGATAACGACGCGGATTTAAACCGTTTTTTAAGGGCGCTTGCAGCGCGTTTAACCCGCATTGAATACGACGCCTCGCGTCTGCATGTGGAGATGCGCCCGGAAACCACGCTCCAGCTGCTGCCGGAGTGGGAGCAGTATCTGGCGCTGCCGGAATGCGGAATTGCCGCCACCACAACGGAAGCCCGCCGTCGTGCCGTGGTGGAGAAATACCGCCGCAAGGGTGGGCTGGCAACCTGGCAGATTGAAGCCGCTGCTGCGGCGCTGGGCTTCACCATCAAGGTGACGGCCGTTCTGCCGCATCACTGCCTGCGCGACTGCATGTACCCGCTGCATCCGGCGCGGTATCGCTGGCTGCTGAAAGTGGAGGTTCAGGACAGCGACGCCGGGCGTTTTACCTGTGTTGATGATGTCATGACACCATTAATCAGCGGACGCACCCGCGAGCTGGAATGTCTCCTGAAAAATTACCGCATGGGTGGAACAGGGTATGAGTTTTTTTACACCGATGGTAACGATGAGGCTGTGTCCGGTCCGCCATTATCCGTTAATCGCATACAGATTCAGGCCGGATATAAACCAGAAGAACCGTTAACGGTTAACTGTGCAGGGCTGCATTTTGCACTTGTTCCGGCACTGACAGGTAAGCCGCTGACAATTAACCGGATTAACTTTTATGCCGCCCGTCCGACGGCAGAACCACTGGTACTCAGCAGGGCGCAATTGCACTCAGGTCTGCCGACAACGGACCCCATGACCATGAACAGCGCACAGTTGCAGACGGGATACAGGACCCGCTCCCCCGTACCGGTTAACAGTATGCAGTTGCAGACAGCCAGCAGAACCCGTGAACCGTTATTGATTAATCACCCGGGACTGCATTTTGCTGTGGTCACGTCCGAATGACATAAAATAAAAGGAGAGCCGCTTTGAATATTATTAAACTCGAAAGTTTTCGACAAATTCCGGCGAATGAGGGATTGTGCGAGAACTATTATTCAACAAATATTATTTCAGCACTGAACGAAAACGGTGTCACGCTTATCAATGATATGTCCGGTTCTGTAACATCCGTCTGTCGTGGCACTCAGGCCGTAAATACTGTAGAAAGAACGGGGCTGATTTTTACGACACCCTCATATGTCACACTGTACAGCACACTTCCGGACTTAAAATCCTCAGCTGTACAGCTGGGATTTCGTCTGACATTAAGTGCGGGAAAGAAATATTCATCTTCGCCATCCCACATCAGGATTAATGGCTATTCATTTACAACCCCGTATCCTGATGAAGCAGCCAGTTATTACTATGAAATTTTCGCAACGCGAAACGAAAACGGCTATGTCTCAGCCAGTCTGTACTGCAACCGCTCATTAGTTGGAAATGCATCGTTTTATGTATCAGATGACCGGACTGACAAAATTCAGGTGAGTATTGGTAGTGGTGACAATATTTTTTCATCGGGTGCATCCGGCACGTTAATGCTGGGTGATATGTACTGTGGAACAGTGACATACGGTAGAAATAATAGTGCAGAACCCGCCCTGCTCGGAAGCATTGAGGTCAGATACAGCCCGGTAACGGCATTTACCGGTGGAAGCGCCAAAAACTCACTGAATAAAGATATTGTCACGGGGCTGAACACCTCTGACAGCGAGGCCGGATATCTGATGCTCTCGCCCTCCCTGAATGCCGCACAGGCCACGTTTGGTGCGGTGGATAACAGCAACAGTGATGTTGTGGCCGTTATGGCCTCGGTCACTTACCGCGGTGCTGATGCCCCCAATAACCGCCTGGCCTGGAAAGTGAAAAATGGCAGCCATGCAGGCGCAACGATTACAGAGAATGGCGTACAAAGCGACACAAACAGCTGGACGACTGTCTCACAGAGTTTTATGGCCCAGCCAGGCGGAGAAACGCCTTTCACAAAGGGTGAACTGACTTTCACGGCGGAATTGTTTAATCAGGCAAGGACATAATTCTGATATTTCATTCACGGGAGGTTTAATATGCACAGAATTGACACTCCGACAGCAGTTAAAGATAAATTTGGCCCGGGCAAGAACGGATTTACTGACGGGAATATTCGTACAGGGCGTCATGCCACCTGGCTGAACAGTGCCATGTGGGATGCCCTTCAGGAGGAAATCTGTGGTGTCATTGAGAAGGCCGGGATAGAACTGAATAAAGAGGAACACGACCAGTTATATAAAGCCATATTATTACTGGTTGGCGGTGCGATTAACGAAGAGGCATTGCTGATAAAAAATAATCTTTCGGATGTCGAAGATAGTGATGAGGCTGTTGAAAACCTCGGATTAAAACCCACGGTGGATAAGGCAAAAAATGCCGTTCAGCGTGATGGAGACACCATGACCGGGGAGCTGAAAATCCGTGGCGTTAATGCACTGAGGATTTTCAACGAAGCCTTTGGTCTGATTTTTCGTCGTTCGGAAGAGTGTCTGCACCTCATTCCTACCCGGGAAAATCAGGGCGAGAGTGGTGATATTGGGCCGCTACGCCCCTTTACGCTTAATCTCAGGACCGGTCGCATAACTATGGGACATGGTCTGGATGTTACAGAAGATGTATTTGCAGGCCGTTTTGCGATTAACAGCAGTAACGGAACGTGGATTCAGATGCGTGACAACAACGTTATTTTCGGGAAAAACAGGATAAATACTGATGCTGCTCAGGCGCTTCTGCGTCAGGATCATGCAGACAGAAAGTATTTCCTGGCTGGTCTTGGGAATAAGCAGTTTGGCATTTACATGATAAATAATAGCCGTACGGATAATGGTACGGACGGTCAGGCGTATATGGATGATGCGGGAAACTGGCGATGCGGGCGTCAGGTTATACCGTCAGACTACGGAAACTTCGATGCCCGCTACCAGACCAAAACAGGTGGCGTACAGAATTTTCAGTATACCAGTGAGGTGTTTTACAACCCGGGCGGGAACGAGCACAGCTGGACGTTTCGAGCACCTTCTGGTTGTGTTTTGTCAGGCATTAATGTTCAGGATACTGGCCGTAACTCTGCAGACAATATCGGTGGCGTGTATTACAAACAGGCTCAGATTTATATTAATGGTGCATGGCGATCTGTATCAGGTTAATTAAGGAGAAAATAATGGAACTCTCAAACATTACGCGTTACTACCCTGAAGACATGCCTTATGGTGACGGCATTCAGTATTTCCGTAGTGAAGACGGGCAGGATTTTTATGAATCACTGGATAAATTCACGAAGAAATACAAGCTGTGCACGCATCCTGAAACCGGCGTTATTTATTCCGTGGCGGAAGATGTATCCCGTCTTTATCCCGTTGGTTTTACCATTGTGGAAGTGGATGAACTACCGGATGGCTTTTGTATAGAGGCGCGCTGGTATTATAAAGACGGTGAAGTGCTACCGGTCCCTGTTGACTACAGGCAGCAGGCAGAGTCGGAGCGTGCACGTCTTACTGCGATTGCCGAACGGGAAATATCCGATAAGAAGACGGATTTACTTTTGGGAATCATCGGTGATGAAGAAAAAGAAAAGCTGACAGTCTGGCGCATTTACGCGAAATCGCTGCAGGCGATGGATTTCAGCACCATCACTGATAAAACCTCATATAACGCCATTGAATGGCCCGTCTCTCCGGAAGCCTCTTCCTGATTTAATTTATCGCGAGAAAAACTATGTCTGTAGTGATATCAGGTGCGCTGACTGATGGTGCAGACTCAGGTCGAACGCAATGACGAGATTTATCGCCGTCGGAGGGAGATGAAGGAAGAACTGAGCAGTCTGGGGGGATTTGAAGTCGATTAGGAATTTTATAGTGGAATAACAGAAGCCGCGGCACGTCGTATGCAAGAACGCACCGCGGCTGGCTGGATAACTTTCGATAATGCGAGTATTGAATGATTTCCAGCCGCTATTGATTTTACGTGTAAATTTATGAATAAACTACTTGTCTATTGTGGAATTTGCTTGGGGCATGTATGGGACAGAAATGTCTGTTTTGGGACATTTTGGGGCATGGTTGGGACACTATAACACATACGAACTTAACCGAATTTCGTATGGTGTTAATTTTTAACGTGTTGAATACACTAAAGAAAGCGAATGCTCTTGGGCGTTCTTTAGTGATTTTTAAAATAGTCCTGTCACGCAGTTAAAGTGGCGGGCATACTCTTCAAGGCTGGTGATCCCCAACCGCACCCATTTAGGATGCGACCATTGCGGCAGACCGATGTAAATCATAATGCGTTGAGGATCTCTTCCACAC
>SKEU01000364.1_pt1 | contig 33285 bp, 32 predicted proteins | sample 4819571 | NCBI WGS metagenome assembly SKEU01 (sample SAMN11008801, study PRJNA524170) | human gut metagenome | biome: Human fecal sample; material: Feces; isolation source: fecal sample from pouch patient p8, p16 | host: Homo sapiens | place: Israel: Tel-Aviv | collected 2015-06-23
TGATGGTGTAAAGATACGAAAATTATTCCAGATAACAGCATAAATCAGAGATTATTTTCGTGAAATATAAACATTTTAAACAAGCCTTACTTTTTAAAGTGGGCTCAGTTATTGATATGAATATTCTACAGCAAAAAGTAGATTAAAAAGCATGTAAGTTGTAGGCAATGAAACATTTTCCGATTATACACCAATATGACACGATGCAATGCGGCATAGCCTGTTTGCAAATGGTTTGTAAATTTTTCGGCAGAGAATATTCTTTAGATTCTCTGTCGAAACTTTGCTTTGCCACAACTGAAGGTGTTTCCATGCTAGGCATCAATGAAGCGGCTAACACGCTTGGATTACATACGATAAGCGCAAGGGCAACTACGACTATGTTAGGCGAAGCCCCTTTGCCTTGCATCCTCCATTGGAATCAAAATCACTTTGTGGTCTTGTATAAAGTCAAGAAAGGTAAGAAGTTCTATGTCGCTGACCCAGGAAAGGGATTGGTCACTTATGGCTTAGAAGAGTTCAAACAGCATTGGATAAGCACGAAATCCAATGGCGAAGACAAGGGCATTGCCATGTTCTTGGAAACCACTCCTACTTTCTTTACCTATAAGATAGAGGGCGAAGAACCCATCAAAGAGAAGCGGTCTTTCCGCTTTCTCCTTGGGTATGTGAAGAAATATCGTAAGTATTTCGGGCAAATCATCTTGGGCTTGGTAGTCGGAAGCCTCTTGCAGCTTGTCTTGCCGTTCCTCACTCAGTCCATCGTGGATATTGGTATCAAGAACCAAGATATCGGCTTTGTTTGGCTTATATTGTTGGGACAGTTGATGCTTACCATCAGCAGAACGTCTATTGACTTTATCCGCAGATGGTTATTGCTTCACATATCCTTGCGCATCAATATATCATTGGTGAGCGACTTCTTCATCAAGCTCTTGAAACTGCCAATGTCTTTCTTTGACACGAAACTTATGGGCGACTTGATGCAGAGGATGAACGATCATAGCCGTGTGAACAACTTCCTTACTCAGCAGACGCTCAACATCACCTTTGCCATGCTTACTTTCGTGGTATTTTCGGTGGTGCTGTTCTTCTACAATAAGTTGGTGTTTGCCATCTTCTTGTTGGGAAGCATCCTCTATGGTACATGGATGACCTTGTTCTTAAAGCGAAGAAAGGTGCTTGACTATGAGTTGTTTGAGCAACAAGCCATCAACAACAACAAGACCTACGAGTTCATCACTTCCATGCAGGAAATCAAGTTGCAGGATTGTGAGCAGCGCAGAAGATGGGAATGGGAGGACACGCAGGCAGACTTGTTCGGCGTGCAGATGAAGTCGCTCAAACTCCAACAGACGCAGGAGGCAGGAAGTATCTTCATTAACGAGGTAAAGAACATCATCATTACGGTAGTTGCAGCCACCGCCGTAATTCATGGGCAAATGACACTCGGTATGATGCTTGCCGTGCAATACATCATCGGACAGCTCAACTCGCCTGTGGAGCAACTGATGAATTTCTTCTATTCCCTGCAAGATGTGAAGATTAGCTTGGAACGAATCAACGAGATTCACCAGATGGATGATGAGAACGGAAAGGTAGGCTTGCAGACTTCTATCGAGGACAAGATCGAGGGCATTGACATCAAGAACATCATGTTCAAGTACGACCCACATGCTTTGCGCAAGACCATAGACAATGTGAACATTCACATTCCGCAAGGTAAGGTAACAGCCATCGTTGGCGCATCTGGCAGTGGAAAGACCACCCTCATCCGTTTGATGCTTGGTTACTATCCTGTCTTGGAAGGACAAATCAACATAGGCAATACTGACATCAGCAAGCTCAACAAGAAATGGTGGCGCAGACAATGTGGCGTTGTGATGCAGGAAGGTGTCATCTTCTCGGAGAGTATCGCACGAAACATTGCTGTTGATGATGGTGACATAGACAAGGAACGGTTGCTAAAAGCAGCCGAGATAGCTTGTATCAAGGATTATGTGATGGCTTTGCCTCTGAAGTTCAACACCAAGATTGGACGTGATGGCGTGGGACTGAGCCAGGGACAGAAACAACGCATCTTGATAGCGAGGGCGGTGTATAAGAATCCTGACTATATCTTCCTTGACGAGGCAACCAACTCGCTAGATGCTAACAACGAGAGAAGCATCGTAGAGAACTTGGATAAGTTCTACAAGGGCAAGACTGTTGTGATTGTGGCTCATCGCCTAAGCACGGTGAAGAATGCCGACCAAATTGTGGTCATCGACCATGGAAATGTGGTTGAAGTTGGCAATCATGAATCGCTGACAGCCAAGCGAGGAGCATACTATAATCTTGTGAAGAATCAGTTGGAATTGGGAAACTAAAATGCTTTTGACATGGAACAGAAAGAAAAAGAAACAGATAATATCGAGTTGAGAAGCGAGAAGGTGAGGAACGTGATAGGCAAGGTTCCTCCTTGCCTCGTCTGTTGGGGGACTGTTATCATCACGATCATACTCCTCGCCTTTGCAGTAGTTTTCGTTAGAATCATCGTCAGCAACAAAACATTATGGCAGCAGGTATTCGGATAGACTATGTCCGAATACTTGCCTATTGTTTCCATAGAGGTTCATTTTCCCATCCTTGTGGAAATCCCATGGCATTCGTATCAACTTCTGGATACCGTGACAGTAAATCCTTGAAGTTAGCACATAACTCATTTTGCGAATCAATGGCATTTAACCAATACAACAAGCAGCAAAGAACCGAATACAGTCGATTGGCGACTTCGGGTTTATTCGTTATCCATGCTTGTTTTAAACTCATTGGAAGTTGAGGCATTACTGGCATCACACGATTCCAGACACGCCCATGATGGGCGCAACAATTGCGAAGCGCATTTATGGATTTCATCCAACTTTCAAGAATCTCTTGTTGAGGAACGCCATAGGAACGAGCTATTTTCTTTTTGACGGCACCATTGGCGAAATTGAAATACAATTTTGTCAAGCATCCAAACGAAGTCAGGTCTATAAGTTTCCAAGCTGGAGGAAAGTTTTCCTTGCCATACTTCACATAATGCTCTTTGATAAAATCATCCTTAGAACGCTGTAGCTCCCTATCCAAAGAGGAAAGATTTTCAGCATACTTATGCTTGTCAACAGCCAAATCGGGATTGATAAACCAGAAAGCTCCATAAGTCAAAGAAAACTGATTGATGACCTTTGCTCGCAAAGAAATCTCAATCTTTTGAATAGCAGAAAACAGCTGTGTCCTAAGTTTTGCATCAAACTCATAAAGCCTCATAGCCTTCTCAAAAGTAGCATTTTCCTTATAAGCATGTTTATCTGATGCTTTTAGAGGTCGCAAATATGCTGCAAATCTAAAGTAGCTGACATTCTCAAGGAAAGCAAAAGCTTTTCTCTCATCCATGATAGCCAATCCCTCATTTTGAAGATTAGCTAATAGTGTAGCTGTACCAAGTGGTGGGTTAGTATATTCCATACGCATATAAACAAAAAGTTCCGCCCTGGTACGCTGTTCTATGGGAAGCGTGGCGGATTCTAGTGCTGCAAAGATACGCTTTTAATTTGAAACCTCCAAATATTTTCTGATAAATCTGCTTGTCTGGTTGGAATTTAACACATTTTTCCATAAGCTTATGATTGTAATTCTGCTGTGCCGCCAAATGGCGCAATCTACTTCACACTACACGCATATATTGTAACTATCTGTTGTATAGTGATTTATGTGAGTGTAATATCCTTGTTCACACTACACGGACACTACACCACACTACACTCTGTTGGTGATTGGAATGCAGTAGCCTTTAAAAACACCCGAAAGCGAAAAAGTGTAGTGTGGTGTAGTGTTGGTGTAGTGTCAATACTGACACTACACGTATGGTAATGATCTGTTATACAGTTGTTTATCTTGTGCTTAGTGTAGTGTGACGTAGATTTCACATTCTGCGCTTCTGAGATTCAAAACAGGTCTTCTTATCGAAAACGAGTAAGCCACAGAACATTTTTTGCCTAGTTACGGCAGAAAATTGCCCTGGTAGAGGGCAACTTCACGCCATAACTAGGCAAGAAACGGTAGGTCGCCATCTAGGTTGCTATAATCTTACTCAATCATATTCTTGAGTATCCATTTCCTGAAGAATGGGTCTTCTATTTCATATCTGTCACTTCGGATGATGTAGCCTTTCTTGCTTAAACGCAATAAGGCACTGGTCATCGTGCTGGTAGGTTGGTTCCTGTCTTGTGCAGGATTGTTGCCCTCGCAGATACTGACCATTACATATTTGTCTGTCTTATTGAAATTCAACCATAAACGTTCGTAGTCTAAATCATGAGTTGTTATGATGTCTTCTATGGCGAGTTGGAGTACATCCTCGTTTTTGCCAGCTACCAGGTTGTTCCAAACTGCGAATGAAAGCTGTTGCGTGTAGTATGGATGGCAACTTGTAAAGGCCAGTATCTCGTCTGCAATTTGAGTAGGCTGCTCTGATACATCTTTCAATCTGTCTGCAATATATGATTTGAAATCTTCGTATGGAATCTTGTTGAGTCTCATCAGCATTCCAAAATGATAGAACGGAGACTTCACACGTTCAAAGATATCTGTCATCATCGATTCCTGACTACCCAGAAATATGTAATTGATGCCTGTCTGTTCCTGCATGATGGAACGGAGCTGCTTATCCATGTTTTTATCGATTTCCAGGATGCTTTGAAACTCGTCAAAGACAACAATCAGTTTGTTTTGAGGTGTAGAAACCTTCTGAATTGTATTTAAAACATCTTCTATTGCAGTTGTTCCATTGTCGGTTGATGGTTGGAATGAAACCGACACCTCGTCTGTCATCGGGTTCATGTTGATAGAAGGAATGATGCGGAAGTTACGAAGATAGTGCTTCATCTTTTCCAGTTTGAATTGATTGAGCAGTTCCTTCAGAAGCTTTGCCGCAAAATCTTCTTTGCTGAGCACGGCTTGCATATTGAGCCATAGGTATGGTCGTTGGGTTTGGACAACAGCCTTTTTTACGAGACTTGATTTGCCAAAACGTCGTGGTGACATAAGAACGAGGTGGTTCTCGCTCTTGAGAAACTGTACGATGTAGTCCAGTTCTTTCACTCTGTCTGTAAAGTATGGGGCATCAACCAATGAGCCAAATTTAAACGGATTTTCCATAATCGATTTTTTTCGTAACGAAACTTTTCGCAAAGATACGAAAAAATAAAGATGCTTAGAAGATAAACTCCTTTAAATTATTATTGTTTAACAAATCTTTTTGTGTAGAGCTTTGTATATTTCGGAATAAGGCTTATACTTTTGCGAATCATCCTTTATACAAAATGACTCAATGTTTGCAGAATTTGGAACATTTTTCTGCTGTTTCGTTGAAAAGTGTTTCCTTTGCACCCATAAATAGATAAAATTAAAAGAATTATGGCAGAAAATAGACAAGAATTGAACCGCAACTTGGCTCAGATGCTCAAGGGTGGTGTGATCATGGACGTAACAACTCCTGAACAGGCAAGAATCGCAGAAGCAGCAGGTGCATGCGCAGTAATGGCTTTGGAACGTATTCCAGCAGATATCCGTGCAGCAGGTGGTGTTTCTCGTATGAGCGACCCTAAGATGATCAAGGGTATCCAGGAGGCTGTTTCTATCCCTGTAATGGCTAAGTGCCGTATCGGTCACTTCGCTGAGGCTCAGATTCTTCAGGCTATCGAAATCGACTATATCGACGAGAGCGAGGTGCTCTCTCCTGCAGATAACGTTTATCACATCGACAAGACTCAGTTTGATGTACCATTCGTTTGTGGTGCCAAGAACCTGGGCGAGGCGCTCCGCCGTATCGTTGAGGGTGCTACCATGATCCGTACCAAGGGTGAGCCAGGAACAGGTGATGTGGTTCAGGCTGTTACCCACATGCGTATGATGCAGAGCGAAATCCGCCGCCTGGTTTCTATGAGCGAGGATGAGCTTTATGAGGCTGCCAAGCAGTTGCAGGCTCCTTACGACCTGGTGAAGTATGTTCACGAGAACGGTAAGCTGCCAGTGGTTAATTTCGCTGCCGGTGGTGTGGCTACTCCAGCTGATGCTGCCCTGATGATGCAGCTCGGTGCCGAGGGTGTATTCGTAGGTTCAGGTATCTTCAAGAGCGGTAACCCTGCTAAGCGTGCCCAGGCTATCGTGAAGGCTGTTACCAACTACAACGACCCAAAGATGCTGGCTGAGTTGAGTGAGGATCTCGGCGAGGCAATGGTAGGTATCAATGAGCAGGAGATTGCTTTGCTCATGGCTGAAAGAGGTAAGTAATGAGAATCGCTGTATTAGCTTTACAAGGCGCTTTTGCTGAGCACAGACAGAAACTGGCTCAGCTGGGCGTGGATAGTTTCGAGGTTCGCCAGTTGAAGGATTGGGACCAGCCTAAGGATGGCTTGATTATTCCGGGTGGTGAGAGTACCACCCAGGCGAAGCTCTTGAATGAACTGGGATTGATGGAGCCAGTGAAGGAGGCGATTGCTGCCGGCTTGCCAGTTTATGGTACCTGTGCCGGTTTGATTCTTCTTGCCAAGAAGATAGAGGGTGAGCCTAGCCATCGCATTGCTTCCATGGATATCACGGCTTTGAGAAATGCCTATGGTCGCCAGTTGGGCAGTTTCTATATCGAGGCTCCTATGAAGGGCATCGAGGGAAATATCCCTATGACTTTCATCCGTGCTCCTTATATTAAAGAGGTGTGGGGAGATGCTGAGGTTCTGGCTGAAGTAGATGGCAAGATTGTGGCTGCCCGTCAGGGTAACCAGCTGGTTACAGCCTTTCATCCCGAATTGAATGAAAGCCTGGAGATTCATAAGTATTTCCTGGATATGTGCAAGTAATGTAATGCGGAATTATATTTCGTGGATTCATATTATAAAAGCAAAAAGCCTTGCGGAATCCCGCAAGGCTTTTTGCTTTTATATTTTATTCATTCTGAATGTTCTTCTTATAACAACTCAGGAAGCTGGAAGAGCTTCACGCTGTTGCTGCCCTTGATGAGGATGTAATGGTCATGAGGCTGGTTCGCCTTGAGCGCTTCCTTCACTTCCTCTACATTCTGGAACTTGCGGTAGCTGCATGGAATATCCTTGAACTCATCGCCCACCAGCCATACATTCTCCAGACCGGCTGCCTGCAACAGATTTACTACCTTCTGGTGCTCCTCGTGGCTCACTTCGCCGAGCTCGCCCATCTGTCCGAGAATCGCCATCTTATGAGGCACATCCATCATGCGGAAGTTCTCGATGGCGGCTGCCATGCTCGATGGGTTGGCATTGTAGGCATCTACCACCAGTTTGTTGTGCGCCGTCTCTTCCAACTGCGAACGGTTGTTGCTTGGGATGTAGTTCTCCAGGGCATGATCTATCTGCTGAGGCTTCACATCGAAATGAAGACCGATGGTGATAGCGGCAAGCATGTTGTCGATATTGTAAGAGCCGATGAGATGAGTCTGAACCTCATGCCAGTCGAAACTCTCGGTGCGCCAGCGGAACTTTAGGAAAGGTGCGCAGGAGATGACTTCTCCCCATACATCGCAGTTCTCATCCTTTCCGTAGGTGATGAGGCGGTTGATGTTGCGCTGCTCAGCCATCTGCATCAGATGCTCGTTGTCGGCATTGATGAAGACGAGGGCATCGTTGGCTGCGAGGTAATCATAGAGTTCTCCCTTGGTTTTCTTCACGCCTTCGAAACTTCCAAATCCCTGCAGGTGGGCACGGCCCACATTGGTAATCATACCGCAGGTAGGCTCCACGTATTCCACGAGCTTTCGGATGTCATCAGGATGGGAAGCGCCCATCTCTACAACGGCAATCTCGTTTTCCGGAGAGAGACGGAAGAGGGTCTTTGGTACGCCCACATCATTATTGAAGTTACCCTGGGTGAACATCACGTTGAACTTCTCGCCGAGAACGGCAGAGACGAGTTCCTTGGTGGTGGTCTTGCCGTTGGTTCCGGTGATTCCTACCACAGGAATATTGAAGTGGCGGCGATGCTCACGGGCGAGTTCCTTGAAGGTGGTGAGGCAATCCTCTACGAGGATGTAGCGCTCGTCGCCCTCCTTGGCATACTCTTTTTCATCTACAATCACATAGGCACAGCCTTTCTCCAAAGCCATGTCGGCAAACTTGTTGCCATCAAACGATGCGCCCTTCAAAGCCAGGAAGATGCTGCCCTCTGGGCAGTCGCGGCTGTCAGTGGTAATCACTGGGTGCGCTTGGTAAATCTGATAGAGTTCTGAAATATCCATAGTCTATAACTGTTGTTTTGAGTGCAAAAGTACATTAAATCGTGGACATAGCAAACATTTTTTCAAAAAAATGTGGTTTTCTCGATTATTCTTTCTATTTTTGCAGAAATATTCGATGAATCTTTAGAAAGTGAGGTCGGAATGGGTATCAGAGATGAAAGAGAAAAAGTGAAAGTGAGGAAAGAAAAGCTTGGTGGCTATTTCTTCAGTTTATCCCAGTTGACTTTTACAGGGACTGGGGTTGGAGGTATTGCTCCAATTCTTCAAGGAGAGTTTGGAGTTAAAAATTATGTAGTAATTATATTTGGTATAGTAGTGACCATCATTTTTGCGGGCATTGCTAATCGAATTTTAAAATATTAAGTTATGGAAGTTTACAATGGACTATTGTTTTTCTTTGTGGTTGGAACAATCCTAGGTGGAAGTTTTCTTGCCTGGACTTACACAAAGCCAGGTAAAAAATGGCTTAAGGAATTGTAGAATTATGAGCTATTTGGCATTGTTCTTTTTAGTTTGCTGTATTATCGGTGGAAGTTTTTTAGCTTGGTTATATACAAAGCCAGGCGAAAAATGGCTTAAAGAGTTATAATCCGATGGAATATACGATTAATATTAAGGGGCGCTTGATGGATTTGAGTACCCCTCAGGTGATGGGCATCCTGAACGTTACGCCCGACAGCTTCTACTCAGGAAGTAGAAAGCAGACAGAAATGGAGATAGCTCAGAGAGCTAATCAAATCATAGAAGAAGGTGGAAGCATCATTGATGTGGGCGCATTCTCTACCCGTCCCGGTGCCGATGAAGTATCGGAAGAGGAGGAGGGAAGACGCCTGAAGTTCGCTCTCGACATCGTTCGCAGGGAGCAACCGCATGCTGCCATCTCCGTAGATACCTATCGCCCTACCTTGGCACGCAAGTGTATCGAGGAGTGGGGAGCCGATATCATCAACGATGTTTCAGAAGGTGGAATCACAGGTATCGCCAATGTGCCGCTGGAGCAGAGACAGGAGGAATATCCTGAGATGTTCCGGGTGGTGGGCGAACTGAAGGTACCATATATATTAATGTCGGTGCAGCCTACGCTCGCCAAGATGATGAAGGGCTTTGCCAGGGAAGTGCAGCAGTTGCGCGACCTGGGTGCCAAGGACATCATCCTCGACCCGGGCTTCTGTTTCGGCAAGAATCTCATCCAGAATTATCAGATTTATGATGAGATGGAGAAGTTGAACGTAATGGAACTTCCTGTGCTCGTGGGCATCTCCCGCAAAAGCATGATTCACAAGCTGCTGGGTGGCGATGCCACCACATCGCTCAACGGAACCGCTGTGCTTGATACCATCGCCCTGATGAAGGGTGCCAGCATCCTTCGTGTTCACGATGTGAAGGAAGCTGCTGAGGCTGTGAAAATCGTGGAAGCCATGACGGAGGGCAGAGTATGATAGAGTTTGGAATCAAAGATGCGTTAGACGTACTCCTGGTAGCCTCGCTGCTCTTCTACGTCTATCGCCTGATGAAGGAATCCCGCTCGCTCAACATCTTCGTGGGCATCATGCTCTTCGTGCTCATCTGGCTCTTCGTGAGTCAGGTGCTGGAGATGCGCCTGATGGGTTCCATCCTCGATAAACTGGTGAGCGTGGGAGTCATCGCCCTTATCGTCATCTTCCAGGAAGACATCCGAAGATTTCTTTATGAGATAGGTTCACAGAAAGGCATGCGGAGGCTGGTCCGCTTCTTCCACTCCAGCAAGGAGAGCCAGAAGGAGGCGAACAAGGAGACCATCATGCCTATCGTGATGGCCTGCATGAGCATGGCTAAGAAATATGTGGGTGCCCTTATCGTTATCGAACGAGGCGTACCTCTGAAGGATATTATGGATACGGGCGAGGAGATAGATGCTAAAATCAATCAGCGGTTGATAGAGAACATCTTCTTCAAGAACTCACCTCTGCACGATGGAGCCATGGTGGTAAGCAACAAGCGAATCATGGCTGCGGGCTGCATCCTCCCCGTGAGTCACAACCTGGATATTCCCAAGGAACTGGGACTCCGCCACCGTGCTGCCCTGGGTATCTCGCAGAGCAGCGATGCCATCGCCGTCATCGTATCGGAAGAGACGGGACGAATCAGCGTAGCCATCAAGGGAGAATTCAAACTCCGACTCTCGGCAGAGGAGCTGGAAAGCATCCTTACTCAGGAAATGCTATAAATTAAGTGAAGAGTGAAGAACGAAGAGTGAAGAATTCATGTGCTTTCGTTCTTCACTTTTCACTCTTAATACTTCACTTTTCTTGGAACGTAAACCTTTACGATAATGATTATCTCCCGTTTTAGCTTTTTTTACACATTTTAGTGAGTGTTATTTCAAAATAAATATGTACTTTTGCAAAGTCGATGTGGCAAAACGGCAAAAAGTGCAAAAATGCAGCCTTACCCTTTGACATATCCACCATACGAAGATAATAAAATTATATAAAGAAAGAAATAAAATGGATTTATTACAGCAAATCGTAGCTCGCGCTAAAGCTGACAAGCAGCGCATCGTGCTCCCTGAAGCAGAAGAGGAGCGTACTTTGAAAGCAGCCGATAAAGTTCTGGCTGATGATCTCGCAGACATCATCCTCATCGGTAACCCTGCCAACATTAAGAATCTCGCTGCACAGTGGGGTCTTAACAACATCGACAAGGCTACTATCGTTGATCCACAAAACAACCCTAAGACTGAGGAGTATGCTGAGAAGCTCGCTGAACTTCGCAAGAAGAAGGGCATGACTATAGAGCAGGCTCGTGAACTCGTAACTAAGAACAACCTCTACCTCGGTTGCATGATTATCAAGACAGAAGGTGCTGATGGTCAGATTTCTGGTGCATTGAGCACAACTGGCGATACACTTCGTCCAGCTCTTCAGATTATCAAGTGTACTCCAGGTATCACTTGCGTAAGTGGTGCTATGCTGCTCATCTCAGACCAGAAGCAGTATGGTCAGGATGGCGTAGTGGTAATGGGTGACGTTGCTGTAACTCCAAACCCTACAGCCGACCAGCTTGCTCAGATTGCCTATACTACAGCTCATACAGCTCAGTCAGTGGCAGGTATTGCTGATCCACAGATTGCCATGTTGAGCTTCTCAACCATGGGTAGTGCCAAGGATGCCATCAACAAGGAGACAGGCAAGAGCGTTTATATCATCGACAAGGTGAAGGATGCTGTTGCTATCGCTAAGGAGAAGTTCCCAGAGCTTCACCTCGACGGTGAGCTTCAGGCTGATGCTGCCCTCGTTCCAGAGGTAGCTGCCAAGAAGGCTCCAAAGTCAGAGGTAGCTGGTAAGGCTAACGTATTGGTAGTTCCAAACCTCGAGGTAGGTAACATCGGCTACAAGCTCGTTCAGCGCCTGGGTGGTGCCATCGCTATCGGTCCTATCCTCCAGGGTATCGCTCGTCCTGTAAACGACCTCTCTCGTGGCTGCTCAGTAGATGACATCTACTACATGGTAGCTATCACAGCTTGCCAGGCACAGGATGCTAAGAAGGCGTAAACTAACTTTATTCAATCAATAACATTACAAAATTAACATTATGAAAGTATTGGTTCTGAACTGTGGTAGTTCATCTATCAAGTACAAGTTATATAATATGGACGATGAGTCTGTATTGGCACAGGGTGGTGTAGAGCGTATCGGTCTTGATAACGCTTTCATCAAGGTGAAATTGCCTAACGGCGAGAAGAAGCAGATTATGCACGACATGCCTGACCACAAGGAAGGTGTGAACTTCGTGTTCAAGTGCTTGCTCGACCCAGAAATCGGCGCCATCAAGGACTTGAAGGAAATCGACGCTGTAGGCCACCGCGTAGTGCAGGGTGGTGACAAGTTCAAGGAGAGCGTCATCGTTGACAAGAGCGTAGAGGATGGTATCGAGGAACTTTGCGACCTCGCTCCTGTTCACAACGCAGGTCACCTGAAGGGTATCCGTGCCGTTGACTCTTTGATGCCTGGCACTCCTCAGGTTTGCGTATTCGACAACGCATTCCACAGCACAATGCCAGACTATGCTTACCTCTATGCAATTCCTTACGAGTTGTACGAGAAGTATCACGTACGCCGTTATGGTTTCCACGGAACATCTCACCGCTATGTTTCTAAGCGTGTTTGCGAGATTCTCGGTCTCGACCAGAACAACTCTAAGATCATCACTTGCCACATCGGTAACGGTGGCTCTGTAGCTGCTGTATTGAATGGTAAGGTATTGGATACTTCAATGGGCTTGACTCCATTGGCTGGTTTGATGATGGGTTCACGTTGTGGTGACATCGATGCTTCTGCCGTTACCTACTTGATGGAGAAGTTGAACATGAAGCCACAGGAGATGGCTGACTTCCTTAACAAGAAGAGTGGTGTGCTCGGTATTACAGGTATTTCTTCTGATATGCGCGACATCGAGAACGCTGCCAACGAGGGTAACGAGAAGGCTCAGCTGGCTCTCCGCATGTACGAGTACCGCATCAAGAAGTACATCGGTGCTTACACAGCAGCTATGGGTGGCGTTGACGCTATCGTATTTACAGCTGGTGTGGGTGAGAACCAGACCGACCTGCGCGAGGATTCTTGCAAGAACCTGGAGTATCTCGGTATCAAGATTAACAAGGAAGTGAACGACAAGGTTCGTGGCGAGGAAGCTATCATCTCTACCGACGACAGTAAGGTGAAGGTAGTTGTAGTTCCTACCGACGAGGAGATCGTTATCGCTCGCGATACAATGGAGTTGGTTGCTAAGAAGTAAATCCAGCACAAAGATATAATATAATAAGGTGAAGACTAAAACAAATGTGATAGGTCTTCACCTTTTTAATTTTTTGAGATTTTTGAGAATGATGAAAACAAAGATTGTAACTTTCGGAGAAATATTGCTTAGAATATCTAAGCCTGGTTATCAACGTTTATTCCAAGGTCACCGTATGTTTGGAAACTATGGTGGCAGTGAGGCAAATGCAGCCATCTCTTTGGCTTATTTGGGCGATAACGTGGAGTATGTTACCCGCTTGCCGTATGGCGAGATGGGACAGGCTGCGTTGATGCACCTCAGAGAGTATGGTCTGAATGTTTCTCATGTGGTGCGTGGTGGCGACCGTCTTGGAACTTATTATTTCGAGGAGGCTGTGGCAATGCGCAATTCTCGCGTGGTCTATGACCGCAAGAATTCTTCTTTCTATACCTTGAAGCGAGGCATGGTAAAATGGGATCAGGTATTGGCTGATGCAGCTGTGTTCCATTGTTCGGGAATCACCTGTGCCATCAGCCGTGATGCCATGGAATCTACCATGGATGCTATCAAACTGGCTGTTGCCGACGGCTTGACCATTGCCTGCGATATCAACTATCGCAAGAATCTCTGGGGATATGGCCTGGAACCTCACGATGTGCTTTTCCAGATGATGCAGTATAGCGACATCATCTTCGGTGACCAGAACGAGTGGGAGGTGGCCAGTGGTGTGCCTCACATTCCTTTTGAGGCTTTGGACGAGAACTATGAGATTGATAAGGAGGCTTATCTGGCGTATTTCCGCAAGATGCACCATCTCTTCCCTAAGTGTAAGAAGATGGTGATGGCGGTGAGAAATCAGATAGCCAGCAGTCATCACACCTTGAGTGGTCTGCTCTATGATACAGTGGAAGACCAGCTCTATACAACAAGAATATACGATATAGAGCCGATAGTGGATCCGATGGGTGTAGGCGATGCTTTCGTAGCAGCCTATATTCATGCACATCAGAAGTGGGGTGATAAGAATCAGTATTGCCTGGACTTCTCGCTCTCGGCTAGTGCCATCAAGAATACGATACCAGGTGACCAGAACTTGGTAAGTGAAGAAGAAATCATCAATAACATGACTTCTTCGGGTGGACGCATTCAGAGATAAAAGCTTAGTTGATAGTTTTAGTTAATAGTTTATAGTTGATAGTTTATAGCAGGAACCGCTTTAAGCAAGATTGCCCTATAAACTATTAACTATCAACTATAAATTATACTTACGGTTGGCTTTCGCCTTCCACATATTCTTCCATAAACATGTGTTCGCCATCGAATACGGCGTAGGTGAACTGCCATATCCAGTCGCCCAGAATCATCAGGCGGGTCTTCTTGCTCAGCATCAGATCCAGTTCGATGTGGCGATGGCCGAACATAAAGTAATCCACATCCTTGTGTCCCTGCATGTACTGCTTGGCAAAGCGGACCAGGAATTCCTTCTTCTCGCCCATGTAAGGCTCCTCCTTGCCATCGGCACGTTTCAAGCGGCTATGCTTCGCCCAGTTCAGTCCCAAAGCCAATCCCCAGCGGGGATGGATGGCATTCAAGAGGCGCTGACAGGTGCGGTTGTGGAACATTGCCTTCAGAAACTTAAACTTCTTGTCGGGATCGCCCAGTCCGTCACCATGGGCAAGGAAGAAAATCTTGTCGTAGATTTCAACGGTCTGCGGTTTGTGGTGCACTATCATGCCACACTCTTCTTCCAGGTAGCCATACGTCCATAAGTCGTGGTTGCCGGTGAAGAAATGTACTTCCACTCCCATATCAGTCAACTCAGAGATTTTTCCCAGGAAGCGGGTGTATCCTTTTGGAACAACATTCTTGTATTCGTTCCAGAAATCAAACATGTCGCCCAGCAGATAGATGGCTGCAGCCTTGTTCTTGATGCTGTCGAGAAAGCGGACGAGGCGGCGCTCCTGCATGCGGGCATGCGGAATGGCTAATGAGCCAAGATGCGCATCAGAGAGGAAATATACATTTTTCATAAGCGATTCTTTTTAAGTGAAGAGTGAAGAATGAAGAGTGAAGAATTCAACGGCTTTGTCTTTATTCAAAGCCGAGTTCTACGCGAGCTTCCTCGCTCATCATGCTCTGGTCCCAGGCTGGTTCGAATACGAGGTTTACATTGGCTGATTTCACGCCTTCTACGCTATCTACCTTGCTACGTACATCTTCCAGGATGAAGTCGGCAGCAGGGCACGATGGGGCTGTGAAGGTCATATCCAGCTCTACGGTGGCATCGTCCTTCACGTCAATCTTGTAAATCATACCCAGGTCCCAGATGTTCACGGGAATCTCAGGGTCGTAAACGGTTTTGAGAACATCAACGATTCTTTCTTCTATCTTTGTCTTTTCTTCTTGTGTCATAATTTATATTGTTTTCTGCAAAGGTAACAATAATTATAGACAATGCAAAATAAATGGAGAATTATTTTTCCTGTTTGCGCACAAAGACATGAAAAATACCTGGATTTACAACTTTCCCTTGTCGTGATAGGAATAGAAACTGCCATCGGTGATGATGACATGGTCCATGAAAAAGAGACGCATGATTTCGCATGCCTTCTGTATCTGCAGGGTGAGCTGGTCGTCTGCCTTGCTGGGCAGCGGACTATGACTGGGGTGATTGTGACAAAAGGCGATGATGGTGGCATTGTTGAGTACGGCTTCCTTGATGAGCAGGCGGATGTCGACGGCGGTTTCCGTGATGCCGCCATGCGAGAGACAACTTGCCTTGATGAGTTTGAAGTTCTGGTTCATCATGAGAACCCATGCTTCCTCTGTGTCGAGGTCCTGCATCTTGGGGAGCATGTAGTTGTAGATGGCGAGAGAAGAGCCTAAATCGGGGCGGTTGCCCAACTTATCGAGGGCACGACGCTTCCCCAGTTCGCAGGCAGCAAGGATGGTGATGGCCTTGGCGGGACCCATTCCCTTGTAGCGGGTGAGTTCCTTGATGCTCATCTTGCCAAGTGAATTGAGATTGTTGTCGCAATCGCTCATGATATGTTTCATCAGGTCTACGGCGCTCTCGTCCTGAGAGCCGGAACCGATCAGTATGGCTAGCAGTTCGGCATTGGATAGTGCTGATGCTCCCAGTCGCTCCAGTTTTTCACGGGGCTTGTCTTCCTCTGCCCATTGCGAAATAGAAAGCTTCTCACTCATAGTGAATTATTTATAGAATGTCTTGTTGTATGCGCTGAATTCGCTTTGTCCCAGCACGCATCTCTTCCACCAAGCCGAGAGGAATCCGCAGCCATATCCCATGAGTTGGGTGAAGGCGGCACGGATGCTCAGCAAGCCAATCTTGATGCTGTGGTTCTCCCTGCTGCTGTCGATGAACAGCGCAATGGTGTAGAGAATGATGAAGAACAGGCCGATGCAGCCCAATGCTGCCATCGCATTGCCCAGGATAGGGAATACGTGTACGGTGCCCAGCATGTAAGGGAGGAATCCGAAGAAGAGCAGCAGGAACGTACCTATCACGCCCACGGTGAAGACCATCGGCAAGAGATGCACGAGCTTGAGACTCTCGGGATATTTCTTATAAAGGTTGATGCGGGCGATGCCACTGTTATAGACCTGTCGCCAGAATTTGCGGAAATCGGTGCGGCGCTTGTGCCATACCCATGCCTCAGGGAACAGACGGCAACGGCAGCCTGCCTTGAAGATGCGGATAGAGAAATCGATGTCCTCACCGAAACGCATGTTGGAAAAGCCATTCAACTTGAGATAAACATCCCTGCGGATGCCCATGTTGAATGAACGAGGATAGAACTTATCCATCTTCTTCTTTCCGCCACGGATACCACCGGTGGTGAAGAAAGAAGTCATGGAATAAGAAATGGCTTTCTGAGTGTCTGTAAATGATGAGTGTGCCTTGTCAGGTCCGCCGAATGCATCGGCAGGCTTGCGGCTCAGCTCATCACTTACAGCCTTCAGATAACCTTCTGGCAAGACCACGTCGCTATCGAGTATCAGCAGATACTCGCCCTTGGCACGCTCGGCACCATAGTTGCGACTCTGGCCCGGACCAGAGTTCTCCTTATAGTAATAATGTATATCCATCAAGTGCTCGTATCGCTTGCACACTTCCTCGCAAGGAGTCTGCGAGCCATCCTCTACGATGACCACCTCGAAGTCCTTTTCCGTTTGATGGGTAAGGCTCTCTAAAAGTTCGTCCACTTCGTCGGGACGGTTGAAAACTGGTACTATGATGGAATATCTCATTATTCTTACTATTAAGGGTTAGTTTTACTCAATAAGAGCGTAATGTTCTTGTTGAAAAACGGATTACTCGCTTACACGACCGAGGTAGCTGCCATCGCGGGTGTCAACCTGGATAGTCTCGCCCTCGTTAACGAACAGAGGAACACGAACCTCAGCACCAGTCTCGAGAGTAGCTGGCTTAGTAGCGTTGGTAGCAGTGTTGCCCTTTACACCTGGCTCAGAGTGAGTGATCTTCAAAGTAGTCTTCGCTGGCATCTCGGCCAAGAGGATAGTACCATCAGTTGTATCAGTAACCACCTCAACAACGTCACCCTCCTTCATGTACTGACCGCCAGTAACGTTCTCCTTAGCGATAGGCACCTGCTCGAAGGTCTCCTGGTTCATGAAGATGCAACCAGTAGCGTCCTCATAGAGGTACTGATAAGGGCGGCGCTCAACGCGAACATCCTCCAATTTGAAACCTACCTGGAATGTACGCTCCAACACGCGACCATCGGCAACATTCTTCAATTTAGTGTTCATTACAGTGTTACCTTTACCTGGCTTTCTGTGCTGAAAGTCGATGCAAACCCATACTTTGCCATCCATGCGGATGCAAGTTCCAATCTTAATTTCCTGTGAATTAATCATTTCTTGTTTATCTTGAATGTTATTATAATAATCTTCAATTCGGGTGCAAAGTTACGGCAAAAACATGAAAAAACAAAGGGAAAATCGAAAAAAACATAAATATTTAAGCTAAATTTGGTAGTTTTCTTGGTTATTTCAGAAAATATGCGTAATTTTGCAGCCCAAAAAGGGCTTATTTTGCACTTTTGTGAAGAATATTAATTAAAAATAAATAAGAAAAAATGAAAAGAACATTTCAGCCTCACAATCGTCGTCGCGTGAACAAGCATGGTTTCCGTGAGCGTATGGCAACAAAGAATGGTCGTCGCGTATTGGCTTCTCGCCGTGCTCATGGCCGTAAGAAGTTAACAGTATCTGACGAGCACCACGGAAAGTAATTTCCGGTAGGAAAATTCGTCGGTGGACGATGACATTAAAAGCAGCAAAGAGAGATTCTTTGCTGCTTTTTGTCTTTTTATGCCTTTTTATGAGGTAATGAAACGCAAAAACTTGGCGTTTTATTTTGTATTGTCTTCGATTATTCCTATCTTTGCACCAAAAATTAAAGTATGACTTCATCTGAGTTTATAAATAAGTTTAAGAGTAAGTATCTTTGGGGAAATCTCGGCGCCATGGTTCTGGTGCTCGTGTTGCTCTGTGTTGGTGTCAAGTTTGGCATCGATATCTATACCCATCATGGTGAGGCCATCCGTGTGCCTGACATCAGATACAAGAATATTGATGATGCCACTCACATCCTCGATGATGCGGGGCTGGAAATCGTGGTTACGGATACCGGATATGTGCGCTCCCTGCCTGCCGACTGCATCCTGGAGCAAAGTCCGGCTTTCGGAGAACTGGTGAAATCGGGACATATCATCTATGTCACCATCAATTCCGACCATTCGCCTCGTATCACCATTCCGGATGTTATCGACAACAGTTCCTTGAGAGAGGCGATGGCTAAGCTCACGGCTATGGGATTCAAACTGGGGCCTCCGCAATACATTCCTGGTGAAGAAGACTGGGTGTATGGCATCCTGGTAAAGGGTAGGCATGTGGTAGCTGGCGACAAGGTTTCCATCGACGACATGCTCATCATACAGGTGGGTAACGGACAGCGTGACGCTTCCGACTCCATCGACGAGATTGATCCGGTATATCACGGCGAAGATGACGTGATGGAAGGCGAGGGGGATGAAACCACGGGTGATGTGGACAACTTCGAGGTGATTCCTGGTACGGAACCTACTGAACCTGCTCCTTCGCATGAACACCAGCCGAACGAAGTGGTGGAGTAGGAGAAGTGAAGAGTGAAAAGTGAAGAGTGAAGAATTCAATAGTAAGTACGAATGATTTTTTTAGATTATATAAATAATAAGGTATATGCTCCTGTAGAGGATGACTTCGGGTTTGATGATGCAGGAGATATGGATGAACTTGATGACGAAATCCAGATGGATGAAGGCGGAGCTGCACAGGCTGGCAATGGAGGCGACGACCTCTATGAGCATTGGAAAGTGCAGGTAGATGCCAACCAGGATCCGGTTCGTATAGACAAGTATCTGGCGGATAAGATGGCTTATCAGAGCCGCAACCGCATTCAGCAGGCTGCCGATGCCGGATTTATCCACGTGAACGGCAAACCTGTGAAGAGTAACTATAAGGTGCGCCCTAATGACCTGGTTACCCTGATGCTCGACCGTCCTCGTCATGAGACAAGTATCAAGCCTGAGGAAATCGACATCAATGTGGTGTATGAAGACGACCAGCTCATGGTCATCAACAAGGAGGCAGGTATGGTGGTGCATCCGGGTGCTGGAAACTTCCATGGCACATTGATTCAGGCTGTGGCGTGGCATCTGAGAGATATGCCTGAGTTTGATGCTAACGACCCGGAGGTGGGTTTGGTTCATCGCATAGACAAGGATACCAGCGGCTTGCTTGTGGTGGCTAAGACTCCAACGGCAAAGACGGCATTGGGAAAGCAGTTCTTCAACAAGACTACCCACCGCAGCTACAATGCCCTGGTTTGGGGAAACATCGTGGAAGATGAGGGACGCATCGAGGGCAACATCGGGCGTGACCCTAAGAATCGTCTCCGCATGAAGGTGTTCGACCCGGATAGCGGCATCGGCAAGAGTGCAGTGACCCATTATAAGGTTTTGGAACGCTTCGGTTACACCACTTTGGTGCAGTGCATCCTGGAAACAGGCCGTACCCATCAGATTCGTGCCCACATGAAGCAGATAGGTCATCCGCTCTTCATGGACGAGACCTATGGTGGAGCCGAAATCCTGAGAGGTCAGCGAAGCAGCAGTTACAAGGCGTTTATCCAGAACTGCTTCAAGCTCTGTCCACGTCAGGCACTTCATGCCAAGACACTCGGCTTTGTTCATCCAACAACCAAGGAGCAGATGGACTTCGACAGCGAGTGGCCTGAAGATTTCAGTAAGTTAATAGAAAAGTGGCGCGGCTTCATTGCAGGCACCACACAAGATACATTCAAAAATATTTAGTGATTATGGAAAATAGCAAGAGAACGATAGCCATCGTATGTGGTGGTGATTCTTCTGAGCACGACGTATCATTGCGCTCAGGTCAGGGTTTGTATTCTTTCTTCGACAAGGAGCGTTATGATATCTATCTCGTCGACGTGAAGGGCACTGATTGGCACGTGGCCTTGGATAATGGTGAGACTATTGAGATTGACAAGAACGACTTCTCGTTTGTAAAAGACGGCAAGCATGTTTACTTTGATTATGCTTATATCACCATCCACGGACAGCCTGGTGAAAACGGCGTGATGCAGGGCTACTTCGACCTCATCCATCTGCCATATTCTACCAGCGGCGTGCTGGTAGAGGCACTGACCTTTGATAAGTATGTGCTCAACAACTATCTCCGTGGCTTCGGAATCAACGTGGCTGACAGTATCTTGCTTCGCCGTGGTGAGGAGTATGATGAGGATGCCATTGCCGAGCGCATCGGTATGCCTTGTTTCGTGAAGCCAGCAGCCGACGGCAGCAGCTTCGGTGTGAGCAAGGTGAAAAATGCAGACCAGTTGGCTCCAGCCCTCCGTGTGGCTTTCATGGAGAGCAACGAGGTGATGATTGAAGGTTTCCTTGATGGAGTCGAGATTTCTCAGGGTATCTACAAGACAGCCGAGAAGACAGTAGTGTTGCCAGCTACCGAGGTGGTAACCAGCAACGAGTTCTTCGACTATGATGCCAAGTATAATGGTCAGGTGCAGGAAATCACTCCAGCCCGTCTCTCTCCAGAGACAGCAGAAGAGGTGGCAAAGACCACATCCCGCATCTACGACATTCTCCATGCCAACGGTATCATCCGCATCGACTACATCATCTCTAAGGATAAGGACGGTAAGGACAAGGTGAATATGCTGGAGATTAATACCACTCCGGGTATGACCGTTACTAGCTTCATTCCTCAGCAGGTGCGTGCCGCAGGTCTTGATATCAAGGACGTGCTCAGCGACATCGTGGAGAATCAGTTCTAGAATTTATAAATCACATATATGGTTCTGCGACTTTCTCGCAGAGCCATATATATTAAAAGGTATATATTATGAAGATCCCTCAAGAATTTGATACCATTCGCCCTTGGGAGCCAGAAGACCTTCCTGAGGTGTTCGACCGTTTGCTGGCAAACGATCAGTTCAAGCAAGTACTTGCTTATCTTTATCCACAAGTTCCTTTTGAGATGATTGCCCAGAAGTTGAAGTCTTGCAAGACCAATCTCGACTTCCAGTTGGCTTTCGCCTACGATTTTGTCCATGGCATCCTGAAGAAGGCAGCAACGGGTTGTGAGATGGATTGCACAGCCATCGATAATACCCGCAACTATTCCTTCATCAGTAACCATCGTGATATCGTGCTCGATTCAGCTATCCTCGATGTAATGCTTATCGATAATGGCTTCAAGACCACCTGCGAGATTGCCATCGGTGACAACCTTCTGTCACTTCCTTGGGTCAAGGACCTGGTTCGTGTCAACAAGGCGTTTATCGTGGAGCGTGCCTTGAGTATGCGCCAGATGCTCGTGTCGAGCAAGCGTCTTTCCGATTACATGCATTTTGCCATCAAGGAGAAGAATGAGAATATCTGGATTGCCCAGCGAGAGGGGAGAGCCAAGGATAGCAACGACCGCACCCAGAAGAGTATTCTGCAGATGATGTCGATGGGTGGAGAAGGCAGTATCATCGAACGCTTGAAGCAGCTGCATCTTGTACCTCTGTCTATCAGTTATGAGTATGACCCATGCGATTTTCTGAAGGCAAAGGAGTTCCAGCAGAAGCGCGATAACGCAGACTGGAAGAAGGGACCTATGGATGATTTGGTAAGCATGCAGACCGGTATCTTCGGCTATAAGGGTCATGTGCATTATCATGCAGCTCCATGTCTTGATGAGTATCTCGATTCTCTGGATCCTGATACACCTAAGCAGGAACTGTATAATAAGGTGGCAGCCTATATAGATGAACAGATATTCAAGAACTACCGCCTCTATCCGGGCAACTATGTAGCCCTGGATCTTCTGGAGGGTTCTGATGCGCATCAGACAGAATATACTGCAGAAGAAAAAGCTAATTTTGAAAGATATATGGAGAGTCAGCTTGCTAAAATTGACCTTCCTGGTAAGGATGAAGCATATTTGAAGGAGCGATTCTTAACCATGTATGCCAATCCGGCACGTAATTATTTGGCTGTAAATAAATAAAGTATGGATAAATAAAAAAAAGTCCGAGCCTTCATAAGCTCGGACTTTTTTTGTTTATCTGAATTGTTCTGCTTCCTGTTTCAGTGCCTGTTCGATGCCAATGGTATTGAAAGGTACAGGACCTCGGCTCAATTCCGGGATGTTGAAACTCTTCAGGCAGTCGTCGTAAAAGGTCGGCTCCTTTTGTGGGAGTACAAATGGCTTGTGGGCCTTGCCTTGCCGGTCGATATAGCAGAAGTAAGGTTTGCCGTAGATGCCATCATCCCGTTTGCTGATGAAGACAAACCATCTACCGGTATGTGACCAGCAGTGATAGGTGTCGCTCTTCTTGCTGTTCACAATGTTGAGGCTGTCGGTCTTGCCTGTCTGTAAATCCAGCATATAGAGGTCTGACTCTGTGTGCCAGGCTGGGAAGGTACCGTAATCCAGGACCGTGAAGAGACAGAATCTGCCGTCAGGACTAATCTTAGGATGACATACGGAACGGGATGAGTAGAGGGTGTCTATTCTTTCTCCAAATGTGCCATTTACCTCATTGAAGGGAATGCGCACCAAGGCATATTTCAGATTCTTCAGATTTTTCTGATTCTTGTCGGACAGTTCCTTCTTGTTGGCTGCACAGTAGTAGATGTATTTGCCGTTGGCCGAAAAGGTGGGAAAAGTCTCCAGATGGCTACTGTCGCTTTCCTGTGGTGATGAGATGATGCGGTTGTTGTCGAGGTCGGCCACATATATGTCGCTTGCCGTATCATATACTTCCAGTCGCTTGTCGGCATTGATATTGAAATCTCTCACCATTGTATTGGTTGAATAGGTGAGATATCTGCCCGAAGGATTGAAACTGTAATATATTCCAGGTGAAGCCATGCCCTTGCCTTGCAGGTTGAGTTTTCTCAGTTTACCGTTGCGGTTGAGTATGGTACCTCCATTTTCTCCTCTTAGATAGATGATGCTGAGATTCGCGTCCTGGTTGCCATACGCATACGTGTTCATCTTGAGATTTTTAATCAGGGTGTAGTCGGCGATTATCTTTTCATCCCAGTTCTCTATACAGCGTTGTTTTGTTTTGGTCTTACTCCATACATCATAGGTTGGTTCTATGAGCTGATAGGTAAGATACGAGTCGATGCTGTCGCTCACCACTTGCCAGGTAAAAGGTCTGAAGGCTGTCCATTTCCCTTCATCGCTCTTGGAATATATCTGCACCTTGATGTTCTTGCCAGCTGCCTTCGCCAGGAAATATTTCCACTCTTTTAAGTCGAACTTCAGATTTTGGCTATTGCTGGTAGCCGTCAGGGTATTATCTGCATCATCCTCATCTGCTCCTTCTATGGTGAGTATGGTCTCTATGTTGCAGAGATGCTTGTTTCGAATCTCGAAGTTGAGCGGTGCGATGTTCACGGGAATGGTAACATCGGCATAGTCGGGATACATATTGGGCAGATGGTTCACCTGCTCCGCATTCTCGTGAGTTTGGGCGCATGAGGCGAACAGAAGGAGTCCTGCCAGGGTGCTATTTAGAATGTTCTTGTGTTTCATCTTACTTGCTTTATAAACTGGTTGTTGTTGTCTTACTGCTCAAGTCTGATGTTCTTGCGCTTGTCGAGATACGTCTGCAGTATGGCTTTCTCTTCTGCACTGGCGTTTTTGCCGAGAGAAGCGAAAATGCGGTCGGCCCATCTTTTCCAGACGAATGTCTTTTGAAGAATACGAAGATATTTGCGGGTGGCTGCATAATTTCCTCTCACCAGATTGATTTCTGCAAGTCGCTTCACCATGCGGATGTTGCGGCAGTTGGGGGAATATATGTTTCCCAGCATGGCTGCCCGTTCGCAGAAGGTCATATCGTCTAGAACCCAGTATAGTTCGTTCAGTGCATGGATGGTGAGTAGGGAAGGGTTGGCTTCCAGAGTCTCAAAGGTACCGATGTCTTTGTTGGGGTACTTCTTTAAGGAAGCAGGCTGACTGCGAAATTGTGCCATGATGAGGTCATGGTAAAACTTCATGTACTGGTTCGGGTTCTTATCCTTTTCAACCATGTTGATTACCCGGTTGTAGTTGCCAAAGTAGTATTCACAATCCACAGCGAGTGTCCTTTCCTGGTCTAATTGTGGTTTTACCAATTTGCCTATACCCGGATACGTATAGATGGTTTGGAAATCACAGAAGTAAAGGCGTTTGTTGAGCATGAGCAGGAAGAAGGTAATCACCAGGGCGGTCAGGCAATAGTAGGTGCCTGTTTTCATGATGTTGACGAGGCAGCCTGTTAAGACCAGTGCGCCGTAAATCCATACGCCGTATCCGAAGAACCAATGACATACGAAAATTGATATTACGATGCTGAATGCTGAGATCCTGTGCAGAAGTCCCATGCGATGCAATGTAGGATTATTTTCGTCCATCTTTTCTATCTTGTAGATCAATTTTCTGGTGCTGACAAGTATTGTGGTGCTGACACAGAATACGCTGGCACCACCGGCTATTGCCAGAATGCTGCTCAGGCGGTAGTCGTAGTCAAAGCTGAAGCATACCAGCAGCGTCATCACGACGAATGCCGCAAGGTTGGGTAGCCATGTTCCCTTGATATCTGCCTTTCTTACCGCACATTTGATGTTATGCCCGGCGAGAAGGATGCAGAGGGTAAGAATGGTAGCCCCCATAAAGCGATAGAGATAGAACTGTGTGAGAAAATCACCAGCCATACATGCCAGCCAACCTGGTTTTTCCAGATAGGTGGTAAGATAATCCCATGATGCCAGGAACAGCTGGTTCTGCTCCTGGTAATACAGATGATAGGGATAGCAGAATTGGAAGAAAGCAAAACATGCTATAGCCCCAAATACATATATGATGAATATGCAAAAGCTTTTTAGATTACTATTCATAATTTGATAAGTTTGGTTATTGCAAAGGTAGAAAAAAAATATAAGAATAAGTAATTAAAATGCAGAAATTTGCTTGTAGGGGGCAAATTTCTGCATTTTTATTATCTTTCTGCGATACATTCCATCTCAATCAGCCATCCTGGCCTGCAGACTTTGGCTTCTACGATGATGCGGGGTATCTGCGGATAAAACTGTTGCATCATTCTATCTACCGTATGATAGTCGGAAATATCTCGCAGGTAGATGATGAAATATTGGATATCGTTCATGGTGGCATCGCCATCTTTCAGCAAGGCTCCTACGTTCTCCAGCAGTCTGCCGGTCTGGCGCACGATGTCTCCTTCATAAACTACGTCTCCCAGTTTGTCGATGCTCGCCGTGCCTGAGATGAAGTATTGCTGCTTGAAATGCTGGCTTCCATCAGAATTGCCGGGCTTCGTTGGCAGCGTAACCCGGGTTCCTCTTTCAAAGGCTACGCCGTATTCATGGGTAGGGTTCAGATGTTCCAGTGCCTGGAGATACTTCTTGTCTTCTTCCTTGATGTCGGGGAAGGTGAGGAAATCGATGGCTACTGCTGCATGGCGAACGGGAGTGGCTCCTCCGATGCCGGTGCTGGCGATGTAGTGGGTGTCGGCAGTTAATCCTTCCTTGTCGAAAATGTCGTTGCGTGCTTCCACTACGCCCTGGTAATTCACGTCGATGTTGGTAACGTATATCCAGGTACGCACAAGATTGCGTTCCATCGTCATATCCGTATCTGCAATGATTTGCAGATATTTGTTGAAAAGGAGGTTGGTCTGCTCGTATGAATCCTTCCCCTTTGCTTCTTCCTCCGTCAGGCGAAGACTATGGAATAGGAGTGGTGTCTCATCGTCCGTGGTCTTGACCAGAAGTGAAATCTTGCTGCCGCAGAGGGGTGTTTGCTCTACGATGGTGAGGTGTATATCTTTCAGATACTCTTGATAGAGAAGAGAGTCCTGGAAATCCTGAATCTGATTTTGGGAGTCGCTGAGAAATACCTTGCAATATTGCAAAGTGCGATGCTCCTGTTTCTCAATGTCGAGATAATTACCTAGTTTTAGATACAGAAAGTTGAGGCGGTCATTGAATGTCCCCATCACTTCTGGTGTAATAATGCTGTATTTATCCATCTTGTTTTTGTCTTTTCTTCTGAATATCTTCTACAATTTTTCTGCAAAGTTACGGATAATTCATGAGAAAAGAAAAAAACAAGATGAACTTTTGATGAAAATACCTACTTATGGTGATGGGTATTCCTGCTATCTGTAAAATATTAAAGCGATTCGAGCATGCGCTTGATTACAACTTCGGCTGAAATCTCGCGGTTGGCTGCCTCTGGTATCACCAGACTGTTCTTGCTCTCGATGACATCATCGGTAACAATCAGACCGCGGCGAACAGGCAGACAGTGCATGAAGCAACCATCATTGGTCCAGCTCATGTGCTCCTCGTCGATGGTCCAGCTCATATCCCTGCTCAGGATTTCGCCATACTGTACTGGGTTTTTCACGCCCGGACAGCTCCAGTTCTTGGCGTAAACGAAGTCTGCACCTTCCAGCGCCTTCTTCTGGTCGTACTCCACTTTGGCATTGCCCACAAACTTAGGGTCCAGCTCATAGCCCTCAGGGTGAGTAACCACGAAATCAACATCGGCAGCGTTCATCCACTGGGCGAATGAGTTTGGCACAGCCTGAGGCAGGGCACGGCAATGAGGAGCCCAGGTCAGGACTACCTTAGGACGAGCCACCTTCTTATGCTCCTCGATAGTGATGAGGTCGGCGAATGCCTGGAGTGGGTGAACGGTGGCAGTCTCCATGGCGAAGACTGGGCGGCCGCTGTACTTCACAAACTGGTTTACGATGGTCTCGGCGTAATCGTAGTCACGGTCTTTCAGACCGGCAAAGCTGCGTACGCCGATAAGGTCGCAGAAGCTACCCATCACTGGGATTGCCTCCAGCAGATGCTCGCTCTTGTCGCCATCCATGATGACGCCACGCTCTGTCTCCAGCTTCCATGCACCTGCGTTTACATCGAGCACGATCACATTCATGCCCAGGTTCATCGCAGCCTTCTGTGTACTCAGTCGGGTACGGAGGCTGTTATTGAAGAATATCATCAGCAAGGTCTTGTTCTTGCCCAACTCCTGATAACCGAAACGGTTTGCTTTCACTTCCTGTGCCTCGGCGAGTGCTGCTTTCAGGTCGCCAAGGTCTTCAACATTAAAGAATGTCTTCATTGTTATTTCGTTTTTTGTTTGTTATTTCTAATATAATGCTATTGAATTCTTCACTCTTCACTTTTCGTTCTTCACTTCCTTGTCTGTCCCTGACCTGTAATCAACCACTTGTAAGTGGTAATCTCTTCTAGCGCCATAGGTCCGCGGGCTCCAAGCTTCTGTGTACTGATGCCAATTTCTGCGCCCAATCCGAACTGTGCGCCATCGGTAAAGCTGGTAGGAGCGTTTACATAAACGCAGGCTGCATCTACCAATGCCTGGAACTTCTTCTGGGCTGCTTCGTTGTTAGAAACGATGCTCTCGCTGTGTCCGCTCCCATAGGTGGCGATATGGTCGAGTGCCTCATCTTCCGAAGCCACGGTCTTGATACCCATCTGCATGCTGAGCCATTCGGTGTTCCAGATGCTCTTCATGTTAGCATCAGTTTCCTTCATCTTCGCTTCGCTTTCCTCAGCCTTATATAATAAGGTGTCAGGATAGTGCCCCTTTAATGCCTCGTAGGCCTTGGCATCAGCATGAATCTTGGTCTGCTTCTCGGCGAGCCCCTCGCAGAGGGCAGGGAGGTCGCTTAATCTGCTTTCATGAATCAGCAGACAGTCGAGTGCATTGCATACGCTCACTCTTCGGCACTTGGCATTTGTGATGATGCGCTTGCCCATCTCCAGGTCGCCATCCTTATCGAAGTAGCAGTGAACCACGCCGGCTCCGGTCTCGATAACCGGCACTTTGGCAGTATCACGAACGAAGTTGATAAGCTTCTTTCCACCTCGAGGAATGCAGAGGTCGATATAGCCCACGGCATTCAGCATTTCGCCTGTAGCCTCATGGGTAGCAGGTAAGAGCGTAACGACATCTGGGTTAATGCCAAAAGTTATCAACACCTTGTGGATAAGTTCGACACCCGCTGAGTTTGAGGCGTTTGCATCCTTTCCACCTTTCAGTACGCATGCATTTCCACTCTTGAAACAGAGAGAAAAAACATCGTAGGTTACATTAGGACGAGCCTCGTAAATCATGCCGATGACTCCGAATGGAACGGCTACTCGCTGCAGGTGCAATCCGTTATCGAGTGTCTTGTCTTTGAGAACTCTTCCGAGTGGTGAGGGCAGGGTGCTTACGTGTCTCATATCCGAAGCAATATCCTGGAGTCGTTGCTCGGTGAGTTGCAATCGGTCGTAGAGTGGGTTAGCCTTGTCCATCTTAGCCAAGTCTTCTGCATTTGCCTGGAGGAGCGCAGGAGTCTCGGCGATGATAGCGTCAGCCACCGCCTGCAGGATTTCATTACGTTGTTCGTCGCTGAGCAAGCCCAGGGTCTTGCTGGCAGCCTTCACTTTTTGGAAAGTCTCTTTCAGTTCCATTCGCTATTTCCTTTCTTATTTAATGATAAGATGTTATTTCGTTGCAAAGGTAAGTATAATTATTGGAAATCGCAAACTTTATGCAAGAAAAAGTGATGATTTTGCATAAAAATGTATAGTTATACGGAAAATGAGATTAAAAAAGGTCAGGCAGCGCCTGACCTTTTTGTAATGGTGTCTTCTAATAATTTTGATACTGCCAGAAGAATTACTCTTTATCGTTTTCTTCAGGATGAGCCATCAGATACAGTTCCTTCTGGCGTTCTATTTCTCTTCTCAAGTCTTCCTTGTCTGGCAGGTAAAGCTTGTATTTTGCAGCGAACATCTGGTCGTTTTTTGCGAGGGTAGAGTATCGTGCTACATCCGAATCGGTCTCGGTGCAAAGGATGATGCCGATGGTAGGGTTGTCGTCTGGTCCTTTTTTCATCTTGTCGTACATCTGGAGATACATATCCATCTGTCCTACATCCTGGTAGGTGATGCGATTTACCTTCAAGTCGACCAAGATAAAAGATTTGATGAGGTAATTGTAAAATACCAAGTCGATATAGTAGTCATTCTCCTCGGTTCGGATATGTTGCTGGCGAGCCACGAGCGCATACCCTTTTCCCATTTCCATCAAGAATTTCTCTAGGTTGTTGATGATGGCAGTCTCTAATTTTGATTCAGCGAGGGATGTGTCTTCTGGCAATCCAAGAAATTCCAAGACAACTGGTGATTTGATGTATTCTAGCTTGTCTTGCTGATAAGCCTTTGTCTTGTCTTGCATCTCGTTAACGACTGGCTGCTTCTTCTTTGACATAAGAAGACGTTCATAATATAAGGTGTTGATATTGCGGTTCAAGGTTCTGAAACTCCAACCTTGCTCGAATGCCTCCTTTGCATACCATTCACGAGCCTTTTTGTCTTCTACTCGTATAAGTCGCTCGTAATGAGACCAAGGAAGTAAATGTAATACTTGCTTTCTGAATTCCTCAGACACTGTCTGATGAATTTCTAATTCTTTGAATAATAGGAAGAACTTCTTGAAATTTATGAGGTTTGTCTCAGAGAACCCTTTCCCAAATTCCTCTGTAAGTGCAGCGGATGCCACCTCAATAATATGCTTTCCATACTCAGCCCTTGCTTCTCCGTTCTGCTCCTCTTCCACAATACGTTTCCCTATTCTCCAGTTTCTTTCCACCAGAGAATAATTGACGGCAGCGAAAGCTTTGCTCCTTGCTTTGCTGACTATTGTCTTCAAATCATTTACGAGAAACTTCTCTTCTCCTTTATATGAGTGCTCCATCTGCTTCATAATTATGCCTTGTTTTATGTATGATGAGTGCAAAGATACGCTTTTTTATTGGTAAAGTGCAAAAATATGGTTAAAAAGTTTGTGGAAACCAAAACTTTTACTATCTTTGCATCGTCAAGCCCTTGCTGAAAGCCCTCGTGGGTGGGATGCTTAGGGAGACACATATACATAAAAGGCGTAACTGTACGCTTTGGTTTTGACTGTGTGGAATTCTCGCAAAGTTCAACGATAAGTCAAGAACAAAGCAACGGGAACGCCCCTTGGGTGTATTGTATACATTCCTTTCAAGATGCAGTATCCATTTCTATGGATGGATTGTATCTTGTGGGATGATTATATATACATTTACGTGGGGCTTTCAGCGTTGGTACATTGAAAGACGATATTTCTTATTTGTTACCTACTTGATTATCAGCAGGTACAGGAAAACTCAAACGTAAGCATCATTTTATTGGGTGACAAGAAAGAACCAACAAAATGAAAAACAAATCTTGTGCAACAAATTTTGCTACCCAACAACCATTTTCCCTGTTACTTTTACTTCAAGAACCATTTTTACTGGCGGAAAGAAAAAAGATGTGTTACTTGTCTATAGCTGCCAACCAAAGCCAATACACAAATATAAATTCATTCATCTTAGGATATATATACTAATGGATTGGATGAACTGAACGAATTGCGGAGCGATAGCCCTATCGTGCCATGTGCAGTATTGGGTTGTCGCTCTCTTTCTTTCCGCCAGTAAGAACTCTTGTATGATTTCTGTTACTTTCCACTTGTAATCGCTTGTTTCAAGTCGTTCTTGTCTCTTTTTATCCTCATATCTCAACTTTTCTAATTGTTACTCCGTTACCTGAATTTTCATCACCATTTCTGGGCTTTGATAAATTTGGTTGCAAAGGTAATGTCTGTACCCATATTCCTTGCAAGGTCAGTGCCTATGGTCTCTTGCTAAAATCTCCACCTTGCAGGTTGTATTTTTGCAGAGAACCTTGCAGGAAAAGCACAGACACCTTTTGAGGCAACAAAATTTAAATCAATCCCGAAATTGCATATGCAAAATTAGGGAATAAAAAAATGAAGACTTATGGCAAACATTTGTGACACTCAGTACAAGGTGATGGGCGAACGCAAGGCGGTAGCCGACCTTTGGAACACGCTCCAAACAATGGAGGTGAACACCAAGAACGTACATCTCTACAAGTTGGCGGAACACTATGGCATCGACTATGAGAAGATGGGCATATCGGTAAGAGGATATATCTATTGGGCAGAGTTTGAGGCAGACGAGGACATCTGCTTGTTGTCCTTTGACACCGAAAGTGCATGGTCTGCCTGTGAGGAGTTCTTTGATGAACTGAACAAAGTTCTTGGTGGAGAACTTTCCGTCAGTTATCGTGAGATAGAATGTGGATGCGACATTTTCTATGTCCATGACGAGCAAGGCTTCTTCCCAGAGGAATGCTGTGTGAGTTCTTCGGGCGAGCCTTTCGAGGATGCTTGTGAGGACATCTTTGACACTTGCCAAGATGCTATTGCCAAGTGGTGTGAGAAGATGGCTATCTCGCAAGGTGACAGAACCGATGATGAAATGATGGACTTCATCAACGGCTATGAGTATGAGAACGAGGACACCTATTATTATATAAACAAGTTCACGTTTGACTGATGGAAAGATTTGAGACGATAGAGAAAATCCCCACATGGGCATTATGCTACATCATCAATGGCGACCCTACGGGATTGAGTGATGAAGACATCAAGATGGTTGATGGCTTCATGCAGAAATGGCAAGTGGAAATTGTTTCTCCACTCAGCCAAGACGGAAACGTATCATTCTCGCACTATCCTGCCTTTGGACTACCTGCCGAGGTTGAGGAGTGCAAGGTGATTTATCATTCGGAGAACCCACAAACTTTATAGAGCTATGTTTGAATACGAAGAATTGACCGACATTATCGGTTGCAGTTGCACACTGCTGATACCCTACAGAGGACGCACAGAAGGTTTCGTGGTTGCAGACTATGGTGAGGACATCGTAGTGAAATTGCGCAATGGCAAGGAAATTGTAGAAAGACGTGATGACGTTCTTGTCTATGACTGACGAAAAGGATGCTTGGTGAAGGTTATACTCGCCAGGCATCTTTTTTCTTTCCGCCAGTAAAAGCCCTTTTGTATGTAACGGCAAACTCCCTTCATCGTTTGCCGATAAACTTTTATATGGCTATGCTTTGATGGTTGTATTCGCCAAATGGCGACCTGCCTCTTTGTATGAGATAAAATCTGCGACTACGCCTTTCTTGGAGCTTTTCGTACAATGAAGCCTTTTGTCTGAGGATGGATCTTGTTTGCAGCATTGCGATTGTAGTTGGTTGCTCATGCTTACCTTCCTCTACAAATAGGAGTAGCCTTCGAAGCAGGTTCTCCTTCTGCTTGTCTTTGTCAATATGCTCATGCGACCACCCTCCATGCGGAAAAGTGTATTGCCTGTTGGTTTACCATTGTTTATGACGGCACACGCCATGGAAACGTGTTTTGCATTGGTGATGGTTACTGCAAATGATTGAGCCATACGATGCTGTTACGGTGTTCTTGCGTCCTTTTCTGAATTACCGATTTTTTGAAGCCACTATTTTTCCTATGCAAAGGTAGCGTGATGCTTCGACAGATGGAATCCGTCTTGTGCGGTCGCTTCGCTGTGACCAATAAAATAGCCGATAATCTTCCTTTTTCTCCTTACCGCCAACAGAAAACGAGTATTATAGTCGATTTTCATGGTGCTGCCCTCATGTGCCACATCCCTGCTCTTGGATTGCATG
>SKEU01000366.1_pt1 | contig 33075 bp, 29 predicted proteins | sample 4819571 | NCBI WGS metagenome assembly SKEU01 (sample SAMN11008801, study PRJNA524170) | human gut metagenome | biome: Human fecal sample; material: Feces; isolation source: fecal sample from pouch patient p8, p16 | host: Homo sapiens | place: Israel: Tel-Aviv | collected 2015-06-23
GGATGAAACGATACGACGAAACCGTTGTCCCCATATGCGACTCGATATACTTTTCCATTAATGTTATAGTCCGCCTATGCTGTTTACATACCCCTTTAAAAATAACTTTCAGCAATATCAATGTCATGTGCCATTTCTAATTCTGGAAACTTTTTATCCAATTTCCTTAAACAATCAATAAACTTTTGACTTTTCAAATTGGCAGAAATATCCTCAAAAACTTCACTGATCCAATATAAGTCCGTCCGCATCACAATCTTCTAAATACTTTATTGTAATATCCTCATTAAGAGACAAAAGTTCAGTCACTTTGTTCCAACATTTTTCAATACCACAATCATCATCCACATTTAATTTTTTCCTTCAACCTGTCCAAACTTGCGGACTTATCCCAAGTGACCTGCGCAACGGTCTATTTTGCACATCTCTTACTCACCAAGAGAATATGGCACTAACGAGAATCGGAATCAGTTAATTTGACATTTTAGATAATAACTCTGTTATAACAAACTATAGATCAGATGCTTTTTCCTTGAATTTATTATATATTTTCATAAATTCTTTTTTTTGAGTTCTTTATAGATTTGTACGTATTTAGCATTTCATCTAAGTAGTTCCAGTATTCCCCGGGTGCGTCTGTTTTTGGAACAGGATTTTCTTCTGAGTCTCTTCTAGTTCCACTAAAATCTCCATCCGTTAAATGATCAGCAACATTATTATTTACACTTTTCTTTTGAGCAGGCGTCAACTCTTCTTCAATACTTTTTGGAGTTTTATCTCCACTCATTTTCTTGACCTCATATAAACATCATTAATACCCAACTAGATCCGTTAGAAATGATGCCCTTATTTTCATACCAGTAATCGTCTAAAAAGTCCAGAACGCGTAATTTCATCAACATTCTGGATCTTCAACCGACTTATTTTGTTTGCTTATTGAATCGTTGTCGTCTCCAAACAAACAACAGGACATAGATAACGGTAATCACCAAATTACCAACTAAACTAGTTATCAGTTCTCAAATGCCGTCACCAAGTACCCGCACAAAGACTAACCGGACGATAAAATACCAACATGTGTTGTTGCCTCCCTCATAACTCAACTTTTCTATAAAATAACCGATACTCGGCAATTAGCCCTTGTCGAATATCGGTTATTTTAATCTGACTAATTCATATTACTTATCGGCCCGGTGCTTCCCCCAAACAAATAAGCCATAGTAAATCAAACTGAATAACAAGCTACCGACTAATGACGATACTAGCCCATGTGTCGCAGTTTGTTTCATCACAGCTAAGATTGCTCGAACGGCAAAGTAAGCTACTGGAATAACAGTGCCAACAAAATTAGATTGATTCCTTTTTCCCAGTAAATAGCTCCAGACTCCTAAGCCCAGCGTAATAACCATTACTAATACACCAATAGTTACAATAATTAACAATGATACGCCCCTACTAATATTGATGTTTTTCCTTAAGATGACTTCACACCGATGATAGACTCATATTTCAATCTTCAGACGTTTGTTCAACCTAACTATTCGAAATTAAGATTTTTATCTAAGCTGAAGCTCAAATAAAGTATTATTTTACAATATAAACTTCAAAAATTCTTGGCTTACCACCAACCATAATCCTGACAACATCCTTTTCCCAAAAGGGTAAAACAACATCCGTAAAACTTTCAATTACTATTTCTTTTGCCCTGAGATCCTTATTCAAAAAAGATTCGTAATCATCTATGATTACACCAATCCTATGGTTAGGAATCCAACTCAAATCAGTCATCCAATCTGAATAAGCGTCAAAGCCCGCATAATCCGGCATTTTAAACTCTTTTCCCATAAAATTCAAATATTGTCGAGCGGTGTGAATTTTATCACCAGGAACTTCAACGACAAAATAGTCCAAAGCCTTCAAATCTTTTTTCAAAGATAAAAGTTTATTTTTATCGACATAGGAAATCGTATTTTTTTTCATTGTTATTACCTCATTTAACTTTCACAAAAGAAGCATAGTGATTACTCGTGTAATATACATGCCCTTTGCTATCTATCAAAAAACGTTCCGCATCTCGGGATTTATTTGGCATCCTATTATTAATATCAAATTCCCAATATTCTAACGAATCACCTTTGGCATCAATACTAGGAAGCTTCTTATCCTCATTTTTGAATTTTCCTTTCGCCTTTGTACCCTCAGTTTGTCCTTTAAAATTCCCTTTCCAACCAGTTGCTTCATACTTATCATATACTTTTTTTACATGGTCAGGAAGTTGACTAGGGCTTCCTTTAGAAATATTATACTTAGACTTCGATTTAGTCTTGGACTTGGACTTACCACTTTTACGTTTACCCGGCTTTTTTCGTGCATACGAAGATTTCCTAGCCTTGCCCGCAGCTTTTTTCCTGTTATATCGCTTCTGCTGCTTCTTGGTCACCTTATGCTTCGTAACTTGAGAAGTCTTTTGAGGCTTTGCACGCTTGGCCGCCTTCTCTCGCTCAAGCTTAGCCTTTGCTTTGGATAACTGTGTGCCAGCACGATGGGTTGCCTCATGCTTTGCTTGACCTGTTGCTCGGACATCTTTTGCGTGCTTGGCCTTTTGGGCTTTACGAGCCTCTTCAGCTGCCTTTTTCGCAGTCTTTTTGGCGGGTTTTCGTTTAGCTAATTTCTCAGCCGCCCGCTTCATCGCCAGTTTAGTTGCTCGAGCGGCCCGTTTGATCCGACCACCATTCTTCGCAACTTTCTCGGCCTTCTTAGCAGTTGCCAGAACCTTCGCGGCCTTTGCTAACTTAGCGACTTTCGAGACAGGCACAAAGTTCAAGGCTGTCCAAGCCGATCCTACCAACCGCGAGCGCTTCTTACCGGTAGCGGCATCTTTTCCCGTAATCATGGTATAAATATCATTATACCCAACTAGATCCGTCAAAAGCGAAATGATGCCTTTACTGATACCGGTCTTACGACTAAGCGTGGCAATTACAGCACTACCTTTGGATGCATGCTTTTTCGAAGATTTTTTCTTGTTAGACTTGCCGTGCTTCTTAGATGATTTCTTCTTACTGGATTTACCATGTTTCTTGGAAGACTTCTTCTTACTGGACTTGCCATGTTTCTTGGAAGACTTTTTCTTATTGGACTTGCCATGCTTCTTAGAAGACTTCTTCTTGTGCGACTTGCCATGCTTCTTGGCCGCTTTCTTCTTGTGCGACTTCTTATGTTTCTTGGCCGCTTTCTTCTTGTGTGACTTTTTGTGCTTCTTGACCGCTTTCTTTTTATGGGCCTTCTTATGTTTCTTAGCGGCCTTCTTCTTATGCGACTTTTTATGACGCTTTGGCGTTTTTTTCTTATGCCTTACCGCAACTTTCCGCCGATGCGGTGCTTTACGGTGGACGACTCTGCGCTTAGCTTTGCGATGTGCACGATGAGACTTCTTGGCGTGACCACTAGCGCTATGTCGCACCTTATGCTTCCGAGTGTGGGTCACACCACGGCGATGTGCGGAGACTGTGTCGACCGAGCTGGAAAAAGCCGTGAAAACTAGAACAAACACCATTAGGTCAATGAGGATTTTTTTAAGAACCTGGCGTAATTTTATCATATTAGTCACGCCCTCGTTTCTTAATAACCATCGTAATCGCTACAGTGAGTAGCAATAAACCCACTCCTAGCCAGACCAACCAGGTCGCGACCGCGGAGTTCGTTTTAGGCAAAATTTGGTTCAAGATTGGATGTTGCTTCTTGAACGCCGATCGTTGCTTATCACGACTTGCCGCTGCAGCACTTGCTGAGGTTACACTTGGAACTGACGCACTTGCCGTCGTAGCCCGCGACTGCCGTGGCGCTGTAGAACTGGTAGCGGTTGCGACAGTTGCTCGGTTAGCCTTGGTCGTTGGCGTGGATGAAGCCTGCTTCGTATTAGCTTTAGTTGGTACTGACGATTGACTAGTGACCGTGCTAGAGCTTACTGCTTGACTGCTACCATTAACACTATTCGACTGAGTTTGGCTGGAACGAGCTGCGGCCTGTTTATCCACGTCAGCCGAATCACTGGTCGTACTTGAGCCTGATGAACTTTCTGGATGACTACTTTCACCCGAGCTAGTTGAATGACTTGATTGGCTCGCATCACTGGTACTTGCCGAACTAGTCGAATGGTCGACTGCACTTGATGCTGTACGGCTACTATCACTACTATTAGCGCTCGGCTCACTAGCAGCACTCTCAGAGCTGGTCGTCGCACTACTTGCTGGTGCCGCAGTCACATCATTGTTTTCGGCTGCCCACGCATAACCTGAACCCAATGTATAGGCCATTCCTTTATCACCATCATAAGTATCTAGGTAAAAACCGTCACCATCGGCCCCACCATCAACTTCTACAGTTGTATCTGGCGACACATAGAGATTTTGTTCCCCTTGATCAGCCTTCAGCGTTCCTTCATATAATAGTTTGCCATTTTGAGTCAGACGCGCCCGGGTATTCGTGGCTTGCGCAAGGGGCGTCGCCGCGCTGCTTGGATTATTGTTCGGCGAAACACCTTCATCATTACTGAATACCGGATCATTGACTGGCACGCCTTCCTCAAAAGAAGCATCCTCACCCAAGACAACTGGCGTCGAATTGGGTTCTGCAATCAATGCTTGTACTGCTGCACTCGTATCACTATTGAGACTGCTCGAAGTTTGGGCGCTGCCCAGTGCACTACTTGTGTTTTGATCCTCAGTAAATGGTGACTTGAAACCCAGCCCACTGTCAGTAGTTGTTCCAGTGGTCGTATCACCGGTATTAGTTGTTTCACCGTCAGTAGTTTGACTAGTGCTTGATGCCGCACTACTATCCGTCTTTGAATCAGCACTTGCACTAGTACCCGACTGGCTTGTAGCCTCAGTGTCGCCTTGACTATTCGCTGAACTTGCATCGACACTACTGGACGCGTTCGTTGCGTTGGTCGAACTACCAGCAGTTGATTCATTAGTCCCAGTTTGGTCAGTCGCTGTCGTACTTGTCGACTGATTACTACCAGACTGACTAGTATCAGTCGTTGTCTTGGACTCAGTCGTTGCTGCTTGACTCGGATTAATTTCTTTTTGTGCGGTAACTTTCAACCCATTCAATAATCCTAAGTCGTATTGTTCGCCAGTCACCATTGATTTCAACCCGTCAACCGTGTTGGTCTGCTGGCTCTTAGTGCCATTCGCGTTAGTCACCGTGGTCACTGTCTTGAGCTGACCACTTTTATCAAAAGTCGTGACCGTTTGCTCTGCGCCTAACACTCTAGTCGCAGTCACTTGGCCTTGATCATCAACCTTAAAAGTGACAGTCTCATTCTTAGATAATTCAAACGTATACTTCGAATTATAATCAAAGACTAAGCTGTTATCTTGGGTACCGTTTGTATCACTAGCCGCAATCGCAACTTGAGCAGCATCCTGATTATATTTGACCGTAAAGCCACTATCGTTGGCATAAATCTGCGAGACAGAACGGACATTATGCTTCGTATCTTGTCGTACTAAAACACTACTTTGATTACCAACGTCAACCCACTGCCCAGTCGTTGGTTGGTAATAATAATTGACCGTTGTTGGCTTTTCCGTTACCGTTCCCTGGGCATTCGTCGGTAAGCGATCAGTATCAACTGTGTACAAATCTTCGAAATCAGTTGCCTCGGTCGTGTAAGTATCACCATATAGACCAGTGACATCCAATTCGTCCAGCTTCTGCCCATCCGTTAACAAGTAATTGACATGAATGTTGTATGGCAACGGATCATAATACATCACGGCTTCTTTGGTAGTCTTGCTAGCAGTGCCACGGGTATGTTCATCCAATGTGGCATTACGCTTATATCCAGTTATCGTTTTGACCTGCTTAGTAACATCATAAGCTTTCCCGTAACCAACTTTGACTGTTTCATCAGGAGCAACTTTATCAGTAGAATCGGTCATGTAATGATGTACCGTGATGGTCGCTTGATTGTCAATGGTATTGGTGACCGTATTCGACGTCTTAGTCTGCTTATCTATTGCCGTTTGACCAGTTGCCGTTACTTTGGTCTGGTCATCAACATCATCACTGAACTGGACTTGAGCCTTAAAGTGATAGGTCTCACCTTTAAACGGTAGCGATTTAATGCCTGCGTCCGTCAGATGCCATTTCACTTGATGTGTTTTTTCATCATAGCTAACTTGGTAGGCAGTACTAGGTAATGCTTGGCCAGCATCATTAACGACTTCGCCTTTAGCGTACTTAGCGTTAACCGGAATCGTAATATTTTCTGACCAATCTTTATACTTGGTCATTAAATCCTGATCCAAAACATTGACTTTTTGTTGTAAGTCATACGTTAACGTCCGATTTTGCTTGTCAGTGGCACTTTGTGTGGCACTCAAAGTGGGCGTCGCAATGGCGGGCGTCCCAAGCGTGATCGTACTAACGTTGTAGACTGGTTGTAACCATGAATTACCACTATTAACACGGGTCGTCCCGTAGATAAATTCCAGCTTCGTCCCACTGACCCCAAAAGTTGCAGCCGTTGACGAGGTATATGGCCAGCTCGCATCACGCGCTGTTTGCCCAGCCATGACGAGTTGTCCTCCACCGAGGGGATTCGCAATTTGCTTAACAATCGAGTTTTCAACAGTATAAATCTTACCAGCCCCTAAGTAAGCCGCATATTCAAAGCCGGTTGACGTCCCCGCTACCGGACCATCCAGACTAGATAGCGTAATGAACGCGTTTTGAATATTGACCGCGGCATGCGTATCAGCGTAATAAAATTCATAGCTCACATTGAATTGGGCCACATTTGACATGGTCGTGTCCGAAGAAAAGCCCGGACCAATTTGAAACGCCCCGTCAGTCTGTTTCATTCCCGACGGTGCCTTGTGGCTGTCGTCGTGAACTTTAATATGTGAGATTGTTACTTTAGCAGTGACTTCCTGACCATGGAAAGTTCCCACTGTCCCATAGGTTGAAGTAATCGTATCACTGTCTTTCACCTTATGTATGAGCACACGTTGCGCACCGTCCTTAGGTGTTAGACTGCCACGATCTCCAGCATTATTCGTGATTCCTTGTAAGGCCGTGTCATTTTGCTTGATGACTAGCTGATTGACCAGTGGGAGCGTGCCCCCGTTGCCTGGTAAGACCGTGACCGATGATGAAGCATCAACCACCATGATATTTTGTGACACACCCCAGAAAGAGATGACGACCAGTAATGGCAACAACCAAACTGGCAGGCCATTACGATGATGTTTCCCCGTGTTTTCCGTATACATGTTTAACCCCTTTTATCTAACTATCACTTATATAGTAAAGCGACCCAACTAACTAACTACTCATAGCAGGTTAACATGTATTTTGTTAAAAAACAATAAATATTTTTATATTAATATCAATATACATTGACATTTTCAATTGTATAAATTCTTTACGTATCATGCTGATTTTTCTACCCTAAACCATGGTTAAAGCTTTCCATACTAAGCACAAGAGCAATCAGCTTAGATCAGTTGGAAAAGTACAATTTTGTATAAACTTGCTTATTTAGCTATGGCTTTCTTCCGGTTTAGAATAAGGTCCGCATTTACTGATAATCAGTAATTCAACTAAATTGGTACGTTTTAATCATAATTAATGCAAAATAGCACCTAGTCTATCAAATATTAAGCCTTTTTTCTGCTAATCGAAGACTACCCAACTGAAAGGCATTTTATATGTTGCCAAACCATAAAATTTTAATTAGCAGATGTCTTTTACTCAGTTAATGAAAGCATGAATTTCAACCATTACTCACAAATAAAACCGTGAGGACTGTTGTCAATTCCAACAGTCCTCACGGTTTATATCAAATCAGTCATAAAATTATGGCAATACATTAAACAACAGTGCGCCTAACGCACCACCAACCAATGGCCCAGCGATTGGCACCCAACTGTAGGCCCAATCAGAAGTTCCTTTATTGGCGATGGGCAATACCGCGTGCGCAATGCGGGGCCCTAAATCCCGGGCCGGGTTAATTGCATACCCGGTCGTTCCACCCAGAGACAGCCCGATAGCGATAATCAGAATTCCGACAACAATCGGGTTCAATCCCGCCGTAAATTGGCCTTTCGTGAAGGCTAACAAGCCAAAGACTAGGACGAACGTTCCAATCACTTCACTGATAAAGTTCCAGAAATATCGCCGGATACCAGGACCGGTTGCAAAAATGCCGAGAATCGCGCCAGCATCCTTAGTTGCTTGCCAGTGTGGGTAGTAGTGCAACCAAACCACGAGGCCACCAATCACCCCACCAGCAATCTGAGCCGCACTATATGGAATCACGTAAGCCCATGGGAACTTACCGGCCACTGCCATTCCTAGTGAGACCGCCGGATTAAGATGTGCGGGGCTCATAAAGCTGGACGCATAGACGCCCATCGTGACTGCAAATCCCCAACCTAAGGTAATCGCGACCCAGCCCGCATTTTGCGCTTTGGATTTATTGAGTGTTACCCCAGCTACAACCCCATCACCTAACAGAATCAAGATAAAGGTCCCGAGAAATTCCCCCAACAATTGTAGTGCTAATGGATCTTTCATCATGACCACCCCATTCCTTAGCCCTGCTTCAGTGCTGTTAAGTCCGATTCAGCAATCGTCTGATTCAATAATTCGGTTTGTGCTTTGACCGTTGCAGCATCCCAACCAAGGTAATCGGCCATTGTCGCTATGACGCCATCCTTTAAGCTATCCAGCGTATCTCGCATGAATAACAAGTGGTTAGTGCGCCGCAGCAAGTAGTCGACTGGCGTCAGGGTCATTTCTTCATCCAAAGCATAACGTAAGCTAATCGTTTCGGCTAAGCTCAGACCATGCGTCGGTTCAACTTTACCAATCAAACTAAAGACCCGCGCAGCATTGGAACCGTACATATTTGCAATCCGCAACGCTTCATCATTCGTCAAACCATTATCCGTCCCTTGTTTAGCATAAAATGCAATCGTTGCATCCACGTTGTGCGGATCAATATCGCCACCAGAAACGGGGAGGTTCTTCGAATTGATTTCATTAAAGTGGGCATCATACTTATCTGCTAAAATCTTGGCAATCAGCGCCATGGCACCCGCAGCCATTTTACGGTAATCAGTAATCTTCCCACCAGCAAGGGTCAACAGCCCGTCTGGACTACTAGTCAACGAACTACCGCGTGAAACCGCTGACGGACTGAGTTTGTCCTCTGCCAAGGAAGTTTCCAAGTCATTCAGGACACTTTCGACATCTTCACGACTGGCTTCCTGACTTTCAAACTGATCAACAACCTTGATAACTTCCTTGAAGCTCTTATCGCTGATTTTTCCTGAATTACCACCGTTATAATCGGAACTACCGTTAGCGGCGATCAGTGGCCGCAATCCGGCCCAACTAGCCTCAATATCATCTAAGGTGATTTTAGCAGTTGGAAAGCGACGGTTGACGATTTCCAACAAGTAGTCAACATCTTCTTGCGTAACGGTCGGGTGTTTCAGATCACCATGGTAATCCGTATCAGTCGTTCCGAAATACGTCTTGTTTTCACGTGGCACCACGAAGATCATCCGGCCATCTTGATCACCAGAATCAAAATAGGTTGGTTGTGGCACTGGGAGTTTCTCAGCGTCAACGACTAAATGTACACCCTTGGTTGGCCGCATCTGGGATTGATACTTTTCAGTATGGTCCATCTTACGAATCGTGTCTGACCATGGACCGGTCGTATTGATGACGATTCGGGCATGAATCTCGAACGATGCACCAGTCAATAAGTCTTCAGCGGTGATACCATTGATCCGGCCATCATCATCATGTAAGAGGCCGGTCGCCTTCACATGGCTTGCCATAATCCCACCATTTTCGTGAGCCTTCTTAATGTTTTCAATCACTAGGCGCGCATCATTATTCCGAAAATCAAGGTAAACACCGCCACCAACTAAATGTTTAGGGTTCAGCTGTGGTTCCCGTTGTAAGACTTCCTCGCGTGAAAGGGTATAATTGGTGAATTTAGGATCTTTAACTTCGGCGAGCTTATCATACAGATCCATCGCCACTTTAACAGAAAAGAGGTCGAAGGTCGCTCCCGTCTCATCATAAATCGGTAATAACATTGGGTCGGGCTTAGGAATGTGTGGCGCAATCCCCTGGACGACCGCCCGTTCTTTAACGGTATCGGCGACTACCCCCACGTCAAACGTCTTTAAGTAACGAATACCCCCATGGACCAGTTTCGTCGACCGTGATGAAGTTCCTTCTGCAAAGTCTTGCATATCGATCAACCCGGTCTTCATGTTCATTGCGGTTGATTGAATGGCGACACCGGCACCGGTAATCCCACCACCGATAACGAGTAAATCTAACGTTTCATTTTGTAAGCGTTCAATATTTTGTTGACGCGTCGTTGCTGAAAATGCCATGTTGTTGTCCTCCTCTATTTTCCTGCGTGGTATGGGGTGTGCTTAAAGACTTGGGTCGCTTTGACCGCTGCCTGCCATCCCTCGTATAAGTTCGTCCGTTCAGCTGGCCCCATCTCAGGGTCAAAACTCGTGCCGGACTTATACGACGCTTTTAATTCTTCCAAATCCTGCCAATAACCAACGCTAAGCCCGGCTAAGAAGGCAGCACCAAGCGCTGTCGTTTCCAGATTAGCAGCCCGCATAATTTGCGTATCCAAGATATCCGCCTGAAATTGCATCAACCAGTCATTACGAGCAGCGCCACCGTCAACTTTTAATACTGGAATCTCAATACCGGAATCTTTCTTCATTGTTTCAACCACGTCCCGCGTTTGGTAAGCCAATGCTTGCAAGGTTGCTTTAATAAAATCTTCACGAGTCGTGCCACGCGTCAAGCCAAAGACTGAGCCACGTGCTTCAGAGTCCCAATATGGTGCCCCTAAACCAGTAAAGGCCGGAACCACATAGACTTCATTTTCATTATGCGATTCGCGCGCCGCCCGTTCAGAATCGGGAGCGCTTTCAACCAGGCGAATTCCATCACGCAACCACTGAATCGCTGAACCGGCAACGAAAATTGACCCTTCCAAGGCGTAGTACACTTTACCGTTGATGCCGTAACCGATCGTGGTCAATAGGTTATTATCAGATAATTGGGGTTTTTCACCGGTGTTCATCACGATAAAAGCCCCAGTCCCGTAAGTATTCTTCACGGTTCCCGGTTCAAACGCCAGTTGACCAAACAAGGCCGCTTGTTGATCACCAGCCATCCCACTAATTGGAACTTCCGACCCAAAGAAATGGTAGTCCTTGGTCTTGCCATAAACTTCAGAATTAGTGCGAACTTCTGGCAACATCGCCGCTGGAATATTTAATAATTGCAAAATCTGGTCGTCCCACTTCAAATCATGAATATTGAAGAGCATCGTCCGACTGGCATTGGAATAATCCGTCACGTGGGTGGCCCCACCGGTAAGTTTCCATAGGAGCCACGTATCGATCGTTCCAAAGAGTAATTCACCCTTTTCAGCTCGTTCTTGGGCCCCCTTCACGTGGTCTAAGATCCAGCGAATTTTAGTTGCCGAGAAGTAAGCGTCTGTGACGAGTCCCGTATGTTGATGAATCAAATCACCATAACCATCTTTAACCAGCTTCTCAGCAATCGGCGCGGTTTGCCGTGATTGCCACACGATTGCGTTATAGATTGGCAAGCCAGTTTGCTTGTCCCAAACGATGGTTGTTTCCCGTTGATTCGTAATTCCAATACCACTAATTTGAGCGGGTTTGATTCCCGATTCAATGAAGGCATTCGCAATAGTAGACAAGACAGCATTCCAGATTTCATTGGCATTATGTTCGACCCAGCCCGGCTGCGGGAAATATTGTGGAAATTCCCGTTGTGAGTCGGCCACTTTATGGCCCGCATGGTCAAAGATAATGGCGCGGGTACTGGTTGTCCCTTCGTCAATTGCCATAATGTACTTGTCGGTCATGGTGTGTCACTCCTTAGTCATAACAGTTTTATGAAAACGCTATCATAATTGATGATTGAATCATACCATGTCGCGACCGTTTTGTGAATAGATTTGCATAAATTAAATTTTGCACAATTGAATTTACTTTAAAACTAGTTTGTACTATGTCACAGTTCGATACTGCCATAGCAAGCATCGTAGCATTTAAGCAATCGCTTCTAGTTCTATAAAATAATTAATTTACTAACATTAGTGCCACCGCGACGAGCTACAATTTTGACATTTTTTCACAGTACTTACACGCCAAGATAGTCGCACAACGAAAATGACGACCGTCTGTTTGCGACATCATTTAGCCTCCGTATTCCACTCCAAACGCCGGTTAAACAAAAAAAGAGTGGCCGGTCATTCCTGGTCACTCCGTTAGTGCTGACATATTCAGTTAAGCTGAATAGCTGGACTTTGATTTAATTCAACCACACATTAATACAAATATTGTAAGTCACTAGCCGGCGTTGGGTAAGCCAATACCAACCGTTGTAAATCTGGTAAAGTCACGTGTTTTTCAATTAACAACGTGAAGTAGTTAATCATCTCGTCGGCAACATCACTTAGAAGGGTAGCACCCACAACCTGCCCACTCGCTTTAGCAACCACTACTTTAGCTTGGGCTTGTTGTGCGCCAAAGCGGTAATAAGTGAACCACTTCGTCATATCAAGTGTATTGACACGATACTCATCTGGATGCTCAGTCGCCGCGGCCGCGCTGATCCCGACTTGCGCTAACTTGGGCGCTGCAAAAACCTGCGTTGGCACAACGGGATACTTTATGGCTGCGCCGGGATGCGTCAACTCACCGACCAGATAACGCGCTTCAAAACCTGCAACTGGCGTTAACTTCGGTACCGGTGTATCGCTGACATCCCCAATGGCATAAATGTGCGGGTTGGCCGTCTGCAAATGATCATTGACTTGAATCCCATGCCGATCAAAGGTAACGCCCACGTTGGCTAGACCTAACTGGTCCGCGTTCGGAATCCGTCCCGCTGAGCTGATGACCAGATCCGTTGTCAGCTCGAAATTATCAGCTGTCAATTGTAGACCGGTCGCCGTTTTAGTAATTGCTTGGACATCCGTATTCAAGTCAAACGTGATTCCATCAGCCGTCATTGCGGCCATCAAATCCTTAACCAAATCTGCATCAAAAGCTTTTAACGGGCGGTCATTATGATGAATCACGTGCACATCAGCGCCAGCGGCATTCGCAATCGTCGCCAATTCAAATCCTACGTAGCCACCACCTACGAATGTCACGCGTTTAGGCATCTGGTCCAAATCTAAGAAGTCAGTGCTCGTCTTAAAGTATTCGTGCCCGGTAATCGGTAGAATCGCTGGACGCTGACCAGTAGCAATCACGTAATCAGTCGCACTGACTACTCGATCCCCGACCGCTAACTGATTGTCGGATTGAAAGTGTGCTTGGCCATGTAACGTCGCAATATCTTGCCCCGTTAGTCCGTTCAACGTCCCATCGTTGATGCCATCCGTATAGCCTCGTTTATGCGCCATCAGTGCTGGCCAATCAATTTTGGGCGCGCCAATCAGGCCCTGCCCTTGTAAATGTTGCGCCGCTTGTCGCGCTTCGACGGCGCTTAACAGGATTTTCTTAGGGTCACAACCGCGGTTAGGACAAGTGCCGCCCCACAGATCCGCTTCAACGATCAACACTGTCTTGCCCTGAGCCTTTAATCCGCTAGCCATGGCATTGCCGGCTGGTCCGCCACCAATCACAACAACATCGTACTGTTCCGCCATTCGAAATTCCTCCTTAAATTCATTAGCGACCATCAATTATCACAACCTAGTGTAACTGATTTATCCTTAATTGACGATTAAGATACTTCTTCATGTTGACTCAAGTAAGCCACGATTCGTTGGCGATCCAAATAGCCAACAACCCGATTTTCTTCCGTGACCGCCACATAATCGTGATCTGTCAATGCCGTAAAGGCGGTGCGTAACGTGGCTTGAACGTCTAACGATTGAATCCGACCACTCGCAACACTGGGTTTTTCTGTGAGATAACCCTGAATAAGCCCTACACGCCCAACGTAGACATCATAGACATTTTTAGCTCGGCTCGCACCAAAGAAGTTCCGCACAAAGTCGTTCACTGGATGCTGAGCCAGAGCAGCCGGCGTATCGACTTGTATTAACTGACCGTGTTGCATGACACCGATCCGATTACCCAACTTCAACGCCTCATTCATATCATGCGTCACGAAGACGATCGTGTTGTGATAGCGGGCGTGTAGCCGTAAGACCAAGTCTTGCAATTGTTGCCGCGAGATGGGGTCTAACGCACTAAATGGTTCATCCATCAAAACAATATCTGGTTGCGCCGCAATCGCCCGTAAGATACCGATGCGTTGCTGCTCACCACCGGATAATTCTGACGGCATCCGGTCACGGTATTCCTTTGGATCGAGGCCAACTTCCGCCAATAGCTCATCAATCGTTTGATTAATTTCCTTCTTAGCTGTCCCTTTCATTTCTGGAATCACGGCGATATTTTGCGCCACCGTCATCGTTGGGAACAAGGCAATTTGCTGTAAGACATACCCCATTTGCCACCGTAGACTTCGGACTGGTATCGTGGTTGTATCAGTACCATTAACTAGGATTTTACCAGCCGTCAGTGGCTCTAAGCAGTTGATCATTTTAAGTGACGTCGTTTTGCCACTCCCAGAAGTCCCTACCAAAACAAATAGCTCACCCTGGTCAATCGTTAAATTAAGGTCGGGAATCACGGTCTGCCCATTAAAGTCTTTCTGGACGTGTTGAAATTCAATTGCCGTTGTCATTTAACGTCCCTCCTTCAATAAACCGTGCTTCACAAGATAGCGATGTGCAACCGTCGAAGCGGACTGCTTCTTAACATTGACTTCATAGTTCATTTCTTGCATATCAGTTTCTGAAATCTTTCCTGCTAACTTATTCAACGCTTTAACGACCTTAGGATGTTTGTTGGCAAAGCTCGTCTTCATCAACGGTGCCCCTTGATACGTTGGGAAGAAGTGCTTGTTATCCTTCAATAAGGCCAAGTGATACTGCCGTAATTCACTATCCGTCGCATAGGCATCTACCAAGTTGATTTTCCCCTTACTGATGGCTTCATAGCGTAGCGCCGGCTCCATCGACTTGGCAGTCACGTCTAACCCATAAGTCTTCTTGATTCCTTTTAAGCCATCATTACGATCAATAAACTCTAGGGTCATTCCGGGTTTCAGAATCGATTCAACTTGCGTTAAGTCGCTGATTGTCTTCAAATGATGTTCTTGTTGAAATTTCTTAGTCACTGCCAATGCGTACGTATTGTTATACTGCATCGGCTTCAAGTAAGTCATTTGTTCCTGTTTAGCGAGGCGCTGTTTGGCGAGCTGATAGGTCTGGTTAGCTGTTTGACCAGCTGGGTTATTTCCCTTAACTAAGGTCTCCAGCACCGAGCCAGTAAATTCAGGATAAATATCAACCTGATTATTCTTTAACGCGCTGAATAAGAACGTGGTCTTGCCAAAGTTAGGCTTGAGCGTCACATGAACGTGTTCATCTTCAGCTTCAATCAGCTGCTTATACATATTAATCAAGATTTCTGGTTCGGAACCAAGTTTACCTGCAATCGTAATTGTTTCAACTCGATTGGCATAGACACTATAAGCCCCGCCACCACCAAGTAAAGCTAAAATACCGACAAAGACGATTAAGGCGTGGCGTGGTTTAGCCGTTTGAAACCACCGAACGAGCGCACTCAGCAGAATTGCTAACAATGCTGATGAGATAGCCCCAATCAATAATAACGAGGTATCATTACGGTCAATACCGAGCATGATAAAGGTCCCGAGACCCCCAGCACCAATCAAAGCGGCCAAAGTAGCCGTCCCAATAATTAAGACGAGCGCGGTCCGAATCCCAGCAATGATCTGTGGTAGGGCAATGGGTAGTTCAACTTTAAACAACTTACGCATTCGTGACATCCCAAAGGCATCGGCGGCCTCTTCAATTGAGGCGTCAATTTCTGAGATACCCAAATAAGTATTTTGAAAAATTGGCAGTAAAGCATAGATCACCAGCGCAATTACTGCTGGCACCGTTCCAATCCCAACTAACGGAATCAATAACCCTAACAGTGCCAAAGACGGAATCGTCTGTAAGACACTCGTGAGTTGTAACAATCCCTCGGCCCACCGTGGTCGTCGAACGACCCAAATAGCCAACGGAATCGCAATTACCATTGCGATGACTAATGATGCTAATGAAATCCCCAAGTGTTGCCATAGCGCAGTCAGCAAATCCCCGCGTCGATCCATAAACGTCTGTATTAATGTCTGCATGCTAACCTCCAGTGCTCACCTTTATTACTTAATAACTTCTTAATTATCCATGTATTTAATCGTAGCATAATCCGCCAAAAATCATAGTAATACGCACTGACAATTCACTAAATTTTGTAACTATTGTAGTTTCATGTTAAAATTATTCATTAATTTAAAATGAAGCTGGCTAGTTTTTACGAAACTATTAGATGAACCACTCAATGGATTATCATTACAACTAAGGAGGCCCCAACAATGGCTACGATTCATCTTTACCTTGCAAGTACCAACCACCAATCGACCAACATCACCGCAACGACCCCCGCTGCCTGGGTCGTCATTCTGCGATATGCTGACCATCAAAAGGCGCTAAACGACGGTGGCTACGGACATACCGAAACTTCACTGGCCTTGAGTGCTCTGACCACCGCACTCGCCACGTTGAAACGTCATGATTTACCCGTTCATATTCACACCACAACTGAACAAGTGGCGGCGGTTATTAGCGAACAACGTTATTTAAGCTGGCGGCAAAACAACTGGGACGTTCCCGAAGCCGACCAACCAGACCTACCCCAATGGCAAACGCTGATTCCCATTATCGAAGAATTTCCCAACCTCACCATCACCTACCACCCCGTGGACGATCCCGTGATGACCACCGCAACGACTACGCTAACGGCGGTGATGACGAAGCTATAATGGCGGTGCAAACCTAAGTCCAAAGCAGCCAGCTTAGGCCCGCTGGAAAAGTTCGGGTTAGCGTAAACATGTTTGGTTAGTTCGTCCTACACCGACTTCCAGGCATTTCTGCCAATTGCCGGAACGTGGTGGGCACAGATTTAAGCCGAAACACCACGTCTCAAATACTGGCCTTTCACTAACCAAGCACAAGACGCTTGCTAAGTGAAATTTCACCACTGGGCATTGTCAGAAACGCCTTCCAGTCGGGATAGTATTCGAATGGCTGACGGTGAGGCACCAACTTTTATTGGACTCATCATTGTTCTTCATAAACAGTAATTTTGTCGAGCAATTGTCAGGCAGAAAGTGACATTGTGATAGCTTACTATTTCGGAATCACCATAGTAATAATCAAACGTTTCAACAAAGTGGTTAACGTAACCCTAACGTTTCTTTTAAGGTTCCATCATCAAAATAGTCAGTGACCAATTGCACCAAGCTAAGTGGCCGTTCATCAGCCATTCGAGCGGCTTACCGACTGGAGGGGCTGGGTGACAATGCTCAGTAGCCAAATTATTCTTAGGCGGAAGTGATTTTCTTCCGGCTTAGAATAAGACTCGTATTTGAGACCGGGCGGGTTGTGCACGGGCTCAAATCGATGTCGGCTTACGTTCCAGCAATTGTCACCCAGCCCCGGAGGTCGGGATCGGACGATCATTGCTGACGAACAGGAATCCACCTGCTTGTCAGCATCCAAGCACCAGCTAAAATAATAACTAACGAGACCCTATCTCTCCCATACTACATGGGGGAAGCTTAAAGTTTAGACTTGAAATAAAGAAGCGAACCCCTACCACAATAACAACTGTGATCGTTAGGCTCGCTTCTTAGCATCATTATTCAGATTAATTATTATCAGCGGGTATTTTTCCATGCCGATAATGCCGACTCCCGGTTCGCCGGTCCTTACGCCGCGTAACTTTTGACAGCTTAGCCGCACCATTGACGGCTGAGTTCATCATGCGGTCAAACTGACGATCACTCAACCACTGACGAGCCGTTAATGAGACCCCCGCGCCCATACCTGCGTGATAGCGAGTCTTGGGCTTCACATCATTGACAGCGCGAACCATCAGTTTAGCAATCACTCCCGGATTGGAAGCAAACTGATCGAACAATGACAGCATCGCACCGACCTTAACGGCTTGTTCATGATAAGCCGTTTCACCGGAAACTGCCAACAGCTTTTTTTCCGCAATTCCAGCCCATTCAGTCTTGATTCCACCAGGTTCAACGATGACAACATCTATACCAAATGGTGCGACTTCCATCCGTAACGAATCGCTCATCCCTTCAATTGCGTGTTTGGTCCCCATATACCAAGCACTTAAAGGCTGATAGATCTTTCCCCCAATTGAAGAAACATTAATGATCCGACCACGATGTTGTGCCCGCATCAACGGTAAAACTAATTGTGTCAACCGCATCACACCACAGACATTGACCTTGAATTGGTACTCGCCTTCTGCGACCGGAACGTCTTCCAAGGAACCGTATGAGCCATACCCCGCATTGTTGATTAGGACATCAATGCGCCCCTGTTCGACCTGAATCGTCTTGACAGCCGCGATTAACGTCGCTTCATCCGTCACGTCGACTTTTAAAACGTGCACTCCAGCCGCTGCTAAATCCGTCATTTTTTCAATCCGCCGTGCGGCTCCGTACACAATGTTCCCCTGAGCTTGTAACTTCAAAGCAGTTGCTTTACCGATCCCCGAAGATGCGCCCGTAATTAAGATGACCCGTGGTTGACTCATAATCCGTTCCTCCATCGTTAACTGTATTTACTGTCATGCTACGTCAAACCCTTCACAATTGCAATCGAATTCATTGCCCGTAGTATGCTAAAATAGAACTAATTTCAAGCACGTCAATTTAATTGGAGGAATGAACATGTCAACAAAGATTATCATGGACACTGACCCTGGTATTGATGATGCCGCCGCAATTACCTTTGCGTTAAATCATCCTGACTTGGACTTACAATTAATTACAACGGTCGCCGGCAATGTGACGGTCGACAAAACGACGCTGAATGCGCTCAAACTAACGCGCTTCTTTAACAGTGACGTTCCCGTAGCGGGTGGGGCTGCCCAACCGCTGATCAAACCGTTTGAAGATGCCGTCCGAATTCACGGTGTTTCAGGAATGCCGGGTTACGACTTCCCGACTGACCTTGCGGAACCATTACCAGAAACAGCCGTTGAAGCGCTCCGTGACTACATCATGGCTGCTGAACAACCGATTACGTTAGTGCCAACGGGAGCCTATACCAACATTGCGCTCTTATTTAAGACCTACCCCGAAGTAATGCCACACATTAAAGAAATCGTTGCGATGGGTGGGGCCTTAGGCAAAGGTAATATGACCAGCGCCGCAGAGTTCAACGTCTTTACCGACCCGCACGCGGCTGAAATCATGTACCAATCCGGCGTTCCAATTACCATGGTCGGCTTAGACGTGACGATGAAGGCCCTTTTAACGCGCAAATCGATTGAACAGTTACCGACCCTCGGTAAAACTGGCGAAATGCTCCACGCCCTCTTTGGTCATTACAACGACCGCAACCAGACTGGCGTTGCGATGCATGATGTCAATACGCTCTTCTACTTACTACATCCAGAAGCCTTCACGACTGAAAAGATGTGGATTGATGTCCAGACGGAGGGCCCCGCTAATGGCGAGACCGTTGGCGATATTCGTGGTGCTTACCATGACGGCAAAACCAACGCGACCGTTTGTGTCGATATTGATGCGGCGGCTTTCAATAAATGGTTCCTAGAAACCGTGGCAGCCATTGACCAATCTAAATAAACCACTACCAATCGTCATTAATTAAGCTAAAAAATGAACCACTTCAGCTTGCACAACTATCATGTGCGCTTGAAGTGGTTCATTTTTAATTTGTGTCACGCTTTTATCAAGACATAGTGCTACTCAAAGTGCTTAATACGCTCAGCAACCACTGATTGTACCTGATTAAATGTCATCCGGTGTATCTGGGATTAATTGAATCAATGGTTGACCGAAGTTGACTTCTTCACCATTCTTCACTAGGAAGGCCTTGACCGTCCCCGCTTGCTTAGCAACCACGGGCCGCATCATCTGCATCGCTTGAATGAGACCGACTTGTTGACCAACGCTAACGTGGTCGCCTAACTTAACGTATGGCGCTTCTTCTGAAGAATGCGCTGGGTAATAGATTCCGACGACCGGTGCCGTCACGCATTCCTTAGGATCGATTGGCGCCGGTTCTGGTTCAGGATCAGGTGTTACAACGCTCGTCGGATTGCTAGCCGTACTGGTCGCCACTGGGGTTGGTTCCGCCTCCGCAACAACTGGGGTACTAACCGTTGAGACCGGTGTCGGTGTGACCGGCGTTGGGTCAATCACCGGCTGATTGGGAAGTGGCGTCGGCTGCGGAGTCACCGTCGTCTTGCCGTGTCCCTTCTTACCCATTTGAATTTCAAAATCTTGGTCCCGATACTCAAAACTAGTTAAACTGCTTTGTTCAAACTTGTCCATTAACTGATAAATCTTATCTAATTCCATACAACACCCTCCAATTAATTTACGCTTTGATTATACCGCATAGTTTAGCGCAGGAGTGTGGTGGAAGTATGAACGCTTCTTTAAGAATTCGTCAATATTTCGATTAAGCAGACGCCAACTCATGATCCGCCGGAACTAATTTAAACAAAAATAATGGTGCTGGTGACTTACCTGCCTGCGCGTACGCTAACACTGTATCAACGTGATCTAGCTGTAACAACCGATCATCAAGTTGCCACAAGCCGCGTTGGTAATAGTCGCGGCAATATTGCACGAGGTTGGTCAAAAAGTTACCGATGGCCTCATTGACCGTCGCGCCACGCCCATCGACACCCCAAAAATCGGCGGATTCTAACCAGTACCGTTGTTCCGATAATTCTCGATAACGACCAACTTCATGAATTAACACTAACCGTGCTGTCATTGCCAAGGCCCCTTTCAATCTCAATGCCACTTTCATAATGACATCTAAGATAGCACCGATAATTAGCCCTGACAATCCTGAATGGCAAACCCGTTTCAAATTAAGGTTATTAACGAAAATCGCCTTATTTTTCAATCAAGTAACGCTTTTTACTTAAGATTCTGAATCTTGTTCGTGTTGTAAAAACGTACCGTGGTGGTTCAGGTCGGCTTGTAAATCAGCCATCGTAAACTGATGATAGTAAGCCCGATATTGACGGTCAGCTACTGTAAATAAATCCGTCAACGTTTCACTAATATTGGCCGCAATCGGGGATTGATCAGCCTGTTCATCCGTTTTGGATGGTCCCGTAATGAAGCGCGCATAGCTAATTGTTGGCGGGATGGTCAAATCATATAGATCGCCGAGGTTCATATCGGCCAACGCCAAGTCTAATTGGTAGCCCCCATTTTTACCAACCGTCCCCGTTAAATACCCATGCTTATGTAGAACTGATAAAATATTGCGAATCATCACCGGGTTAAGATGCAGTGACTGCGCGAGTTCCCGACTAGCGACCTTACTATCACGGTGTGCATCGAGGTACAGGATACTATGCACCGCCACCGAAAAATCAAGTTTCATGTTACTTCCTCCCACACTTTGTCATAATTCTATTCTACCACCAACTGTAATGACTCTCATTTCAATTAGCCCCAATATGCAGGTATAATGTGTTTGGGAGTGAAAAAATATGTCATCTACAATCAGTGCCGCAACGTTCAAGCTAAATGATCAAGCTGCGTTGTCACCGGCACAACAATCATTAGAGCACCAACTATTAACTTTTATCCGTACCCATCGCCAGCAAAAGCAGCCCAGCCTCTTTGTTATTCATGGTGATGCAGGAACTGGCAAGAGTGCCGTATTAGCCGCCGCGTTTGCTCGGCTACAAGCCCTCAATTGTAGCTTGACACCAAACGATTTGCAGGCCACTGACAACTATCTCGTCGTCAATCACAATGAAATGCTCAAAATTTATAAGCGCTTAGCTGGTGAAGATCCCGTCTTGCGCAAAAAAGACTTCCAAAAGCCCACTCCGTTGATCAACCGGTTGGCAAAAGAACACCGGCAAGCAGACGTTGTTTTTATCGACGAAGCGCACCTATTACTCACGCAACCAGACCGCTATAACCGCTTTACAGGTCACAACCAGTTAACGGAACTGATCAATCATAGTCGCGTCGTTGTCCTCGTCTTCGACACCCGTCAAGTCTTGAAGTTAAAGAGCTACTGGCACAGCAACGATCTCAAGCCATTTTTAGACCAGTACCCGCACGCGAACTACAACTTAGACGAGCAATTTCGGGTCACTGGCGGCGCCGATGTTGTCGACTGGATCGATGGTTTTACCCGCGGGCAATTACAACCAAAACCCGTTAGCGATAACTTTGATCTACGCTTTTTTGATGATGGGCAACCCTTATACGACCTGATCAAACAACGCGACCAGCAGTATGGACTCGCTCGGATGGTGGCAACCGCTGACTTCCCGTACGTCGTTAATCATGGCACTTGGTACGTGACGGCCGGACAATTGAAGCTTCCGTGGGATAAAGTCAACTTAACTGATGATCCTTGGGCCTTACGACCTGAGACACTGAATGAAGTTGGTTCTATTTATACCATTCAAGGGTTTGATTTGAATTATGCGGGGGTCATTCTCGGCCCTTCTGTGGGCTATGATGAAGACCATGATCAGATTGTCGTTCGCCCTGAACGCTATGAAGATCAAGAAGCGTTCAAAAACCGGACAGACTTAGGCGATCTGCGTCCCCTTAAACAGCAGATTATCTTTAACTCAATCAACGTCTTGATGAAACGTGGTCGTTATGGGCTTTATATTTATGCGGTTGACCCAGCACTACGCCAGCGACTATTAGCGTTATAATAAGACTAATTACACGAGGAGGGATTTGCAATGCAACTATCAATTCCGACCATCAATGGCGCCCTTGCAGCCACCTATTCCAAACAAGCGGCCGTTGCCCAAACGTATAAGGGCCACCCCATCATCTCGTTTCCCGTTGACATTAGTGATGTGCCAGCTGGCACCCATTCACTGGCGTTCACTTTCGTTGACCACGATGCAATTCCGGTAGGTGGCTTCACCTGGATTCATTGGATTGCCGCCAATTTACCGGCAACCACGACCCACATCCCTGAAAATGCCAGTCAGACCGGTGCTATTCCGATGGTCCAAGGTAATAATTCCACAGCGGGCGCCTATGTTCACGAGACTGATCCGAAAGTTAGCCAACACTACGTCGGCCCGTATCCGCCTGACAAGGATCATCGTTATTCATTTAAACTATTTGCACTTGATACTGAGTTAGACCTCCAACCTGGATACTGGCTCAACGAATTCCATGATGCCATTGCCGGTCACGTGCTAGCAACTGCTAAAACGACGGTCATTGGCAAAGTGTAATCCAATCTGCCATATAATATGGATAGCTTAAACAACCAAAAACGTTGCTACAGAATCACGTAGCAACGTTTTTTATTAACACTAATATAATTGCATTACTTCAAAGAACCGGCTAAGCAAAATACATCAGAATAAACGCAATTAATGCCGGTAGCCCCTGAATCACGACGATCGCGCGACTGACAGTAATACTACCATAAACCGCGGCAACCATCACACAGGCTAAGAAAAACAGGGTTGCCCCGACGCTCGCGACGGCCGGAATCACAAACAAGCTGTATAAAATACCGACGGCCAAGAAACCGTTATATAACCCTTGATTTTTAAACAATAATTGCACTGACGGCGACTGTAGCGTTTGCCGTGGAATTCCAAACGCTTTTGCGGCCATTTCACTATCCGCATTAAACATTTCCAGCCACAAAATAAATAAATGTTCAACGGCAACCAAGATCGCCATAATCATTGCTGCAACGTGCATCCTAATCCCCTCCTTTTTTCGGTCCTTACTTGAATTGTACCAGTTACTGCGCCTAAACTGTAGAAATACAGACTTACTTGTCTTTATACGAGCTAATTCGTCACAAATCATGATTAAAACATGGTAAATCCGGGGTCAAAACCGCCACCGTTTTGACCCCGAGGTGCTTTTAAATGATAAAGCCCGGCTACGACCAAGCAGATAACTTGCTGGTTGCAACCGGACTTTATTCACATCTCATTACCAAATTAGCTTAATCTACACTTACATACCGGGCATCCAAACATCTTCGGGCTTGATGCCTTGTTCCTTCGCAAAAGCATTCCGTAAGGTGTCCATATCCATTAAATGATAAGTTTGTGGGTGTTGGGGATCATATGATTCAATTTGGGCCATCATACCACCATCTTCATGTTCGATGATATGGCAGTGATACATGTAAACTCCTGTCAGCTCAAATTTGACCTTGATCCGCACCGTTTCACCAGGGTTGACACCGACCGTATCCTTCAGCCCATGTTCATTAGGATAAACTGGACCATCATTCCGTGCCAAAACTCTAAACTGAGTCCCATGAACGTGGAATGGATGAACCATGCCGTTTTCAGTACTGTTGGTGTTGCGGATTTCCCAAATGGCGACATCTCCAACTTTCTGCCGAGCGTCGATGCGACTCATATCGAATTTCTTACCATCCAGCGCGACTTCATCATCCATCCCATCCATCGTGATTGTGCGAACAGGTAAGTCAGGTGTTGGGGTTTCATCAGGAATATCAACTAAATGTTCTGGTAGTTTGGTGTCATCCGGTACGAACGACTTGATTCGGAAGCGACATAGCGGCGTATCATCCGTCATCAGCGTGACTTCATCGCCCGGCTGATACTGACCGAAATCAACGACAATTTCGTCCCGTTCCGCACAGGTCATCATCACTTTAGTCATATAAACCGGTGCCGGCAAAATGCCACCATCGGAAGCGACCTGTGCAAATTCCAAATCGTCATTGAAGTGCAGACGCCATTCGCGCCGGTTCGACCCATCCAAGATTCGTAGCCGCACCCGCTGCGTCGTCACATCAAAATATGGGTTGACCGTCCCGTTAACTAACGCCGTATGCCCTTGAACACCATCTGGATCGTAATCCGCCCGGTAATCAAATTGGTTATCATCGTGAAATTCACGGTCTTGTAATACCAACGGAATATCATCCACACCATAATTACGTGGTAACGGTAACTGATCTTCAACGTCATCCTTAATAATCACCATCGTTGCTAGGCCTTTCCAGACCTGCGTCGCAGTCGATGGGCACGGATGAGCATGTAACCACGTAGTCGCAGCTGGTTGATGTACTTTAAAGTCAATGTGATTCGTTTCACCGGGATAGACCGGTGCGTGGCAGCCACCATCGGTAATGGGCCCTGGGACATTCAAGCCGTGCCAATGGAAAGTCGTCAATTCTGGGAGTTTATTTTCCAAGTCAATATGGGTCTGCTTACCATTACGAAAGACGATAGTTTGGCCTAGGAAGCCCGCATTATAGCCCCACGTTTTAGTCTTCTTACCAGGTAAAAACTGAGTTTCGCTTTCTTGTGCCGTGACGGTATAGTAATCATCCGTATCCGTCTGGCGATCCGGCTTCAATAACGGCGGAATCGCTAACGGTTGTGACTCGACTTTCGGTGTAACTAGTGGAATATAGCCACCGTCATGTGTGTTGTAAGCAGGTTCATCAAAAAAATAATCAGTATAGACTTTTTTTGCCATGTTGACATCCCCTTAGATATTTAAAATAACTTAGATTCAAAAAATGGTGGCGCTTTTATACGTCACCTTCAGTTTAGAATTATTTTAAAAAAGTGTCAAACGAATTTCAGTGCTCAATTGCTAATCATTAAGGTCATGCTGTCGTCCCTGATAACACTTAAAATAGCGCGTTGACTGTATTCGTGGTTGCATCGCCCAACCAAGCATTCGTCACCAAATGATCAAAATAGCTCGTTTCAACAACGCCAGCCAAAGTTGCCAATTCAACATTCAGGTCCGTAAGTTTGGCATACGTTGGAAAATGACAATCGATCAATAAATTGCCGCTATCGGTTAACGTGAAGCCATCCCGATTATTAGCAGTTCGAATGGTTGCCTGACCGCCAAGATCACTCACCGTCCGCATGACTAACGATAAGGCCGCTGGTAGTACTTCTAAGACTAGTGGCGTCTTGATATCAAATTGATCGACTAACCGGTCCTGCATCGTTAACAGCCAATATTCATCCGCCAAACTGGCAATAATCTTCTCATTAGCATGGATTCCACCGCCACTTTTGAGCGCGTTACCGTAATGATCTAACTGATCGCAGCCGTCAAAAGCAATATCAACCCGGTCACAATATGCAGTATCTACAACGGTATACCCGAGAACGGTCGCAAGCTGGCGGGTCGTCGGTGATGGGGTGACGACCGTAATATCATTCACATGATTGGCTGCCTCCTTGACCAGTTCACCAACCGTCGAGCCACCACCAAAACCAACAACCATTTGCGGTTTTATTAACGTCAAAGCTTGTTGAACAATTGCCTGTTTAATCGTCATATCAATTTCCTTCCATCATCACAAGATATTCTCATCATAGCACGCGATAACCTATTTAACTAACTTTAATCGCAACCAAATCACACGATTTTTGGTCAAATTCGGGTCTAGGATGAGGCCCCTATCTCAGCAACGTTTTAAAATACAATTATTGATGGCGACCTTCGTTTTTGGGGGAAAGAGGGTTACAACAATGAAGAATAAGTACAGTGCTAAGTTAGGTTTAACCACAATAACCGTGATTTTTGGTCTTGGGCTGACACCAATTGCCAACGCAAAATCGATTGCGACACCATATTCACGGAGTCGTTGGCCACACGCTCAAGTGACCTACGTCATTCAAGCATCATCATACGAGCGGCACGTCTATCAAGCGGCCATCCAAGCCTGGAATGCGACTGGTTACTTTAAATTCGTGCCGGGAACCACTGCTCATCATCAAATTACTTTGGGGACCAGTAATGCCACCAGTGGGCAGTATTATCGCTTAGCCGGTATTACTTTTTCGACCGGTTATACCAATGGTTATTACACAAAAGCGCAAGTGTACTTGTTAACACGTAATTTTGTACGCTACCACTATTCTTATACGGATCAAGTCCACGTGGCTGAACACGAGTTAGGACATACTATTGGTTTGGAACACAGCCGTGATCGCCACAGTGTCATGTTAGCTGATAATCGCTATAACGGTATTAGTGCAGCCGATAGCGCGGCGGTGCATCTGCGTTACCGCTTACCTGTTGGCAGGCTTTAGGTAAAGCTATCCAACTAGGTCTGCCATTAATACCTTGGGTGCGGTGACCCCACTTTGATGTTTACAATCAATACCGCACCCAGGAAGGCCGCGATGATGAGTCGCGACCTTTTTTTATGAGCACCGATGGCCGTAATCATTGTTGAAACATAACTTAATTAGCACGCTAAAAATGATTGCAGACAAAAAGCACTTTGATACGAGGAATCGACCGTATCAAAGTGCTGCGCTTAGCTGTGCAGTAAATAACCATAGCTTCCTAAAATAACTAGTACATACCCTGTAGCCGTGACTAATGCTAGCAACATGCCGCTTCCAGGTTGCCACCCGCGGCGATGACAAAAAGTCAAACAGCCACTGGTTAACAACATTAGCGCAAACGTTGCTGCGATGACTCCGAAGAACTGGCCCCATTGACCAAGCAAGGCACAGCCTACTCCCAGAATCGTCGCGATTACAATCACGAACCACCGTTGCCGGTTTGTTAATTGTCGGCGCATATTCATCCCACCATATAGTTAATGCAGTCAACGTTCTGCTTAGTAAAATTTTAACATTTTGGTAGAAGTTTGCCAAACAAGACAATTAACAACCGTCACTTTTTAGGCTTGTTGACGTTTTTTTACTGATTGATCGCTTAAGACGTCATCAAAGGCGTGGAATTTCTCGATAATCGTGTCCGCTGAATTACGGAACTTAGCTTGTTCATCAGCAGTCAGAGCAAGCGTCGTCACACTCTCGACCCCATCTTTGCCAATGATTGCTGGCTGACCAACATACGTCCCAAAGGTCTCACTATACGCAGAGACCGGGCATGCTAAGCGAGCATTTGCAAAGACCGCTTCACTTAATTTAACCGCGCAAGTAGCAATGGCAAAACTGGTATACCCCTTACCAGAATGAACCGCCCAGCCACCATGGCGTGCAGCTGCCTCAAGTGCATCTAAGTCCAAATCATACTTATCAACTAAGGATGTAATTGGAATACCGTTAACCTGAACCGTTGACCACGCGCTGAATTGTGATTCGCCGTGTTCACCGTAAACATACCCGCTAATGTTTTTTGGATCACAGTCGAAGGCTTCTGCGACAACCTTTTGCATGCGCGCCGTATCCAAGAAAGTCCCAGTCCCAAAGACCTGTTGGCGTGATAATCCCGTTGCGCGTTGGAAATAGTGAGTAATTGCGTCGCACGGATTCATTGTATCGATGACCACGCCATTAAATTTGGTTGCTTTAACTTTCGGAGCGATATCTTGAACGATTTGCTTCGTATATTCAAATTCAGCCCATCGGTTACCGGAAGCATGGTCTAACGCGTGAATGTTGCCACTAGTAACAAATAAAATATCCGTGTCGTCTAATTCATGATAGTCATTGATTTTAATAATCGTTCGACTATCTAAACGGGCTTGAGCGTCTTGTAAATCTAATTGCTCTGCGCGAGCTTTAGCCGCATTAGTATCAATCAAGACTAATTCATCCGCAATTCCTTTACAAACTAATGTATAAGCAATGGTCGCCCCAACGTGGCCGACCCCAATAATCGCATATTTTCGCATAAGCTGAACCCCCGTTTTAATTATTAAGACGTTATGTAATAATCTCATCGTCTTTTAATTTATGTGGTGATAACCTTACTGCTCTAGTTAGTAATGGTCAATTGCTGAAAGCGCCTCACCTTTCATATCATCATTTTATTAAGCAATAGCACGCACTATAGTTACCAATTCCCCTAATTAGTTTAAGATAATTAATCACTTGCCCCCCATTGCCTAATTATTTTCATTACCGAACTAATCGCGACCACTCTTGGAAGTCACTTCCTACATTTCTGCCAACAAGCAACCTTGACCGGATTTTGCTAAGAATTTACAAGGAGTCCACTCATGTTTTCAATAGTTTTGCGTCACAAAACCTGACATCAACAGTTCCATAATGACACCAAAGCCCGTTTGTAAGTTTAATATTTAACCTAAACACAAAAAAAGAGTGCGTCACTCAATAATCAATGTTATAATTTCTAACATCAAATGGTATGGATAGGGGTTGGGAGTATGAACGCTGCAAATTCAACGTTTTTAGTGTTATCTAGTATATTGGTATTATTCATGACGCCCGGATTAGCATTTTTCTACGGTGGCTTAGTTTCCAAACGGAATGTCGTTAACACCATGTTATCCGTCTTCATGATTTGTGGCTTAGCAATCTTGTTATGGCTCGCATTCGGTTATTCACTATCTTTTTCCGGTGATTTAGGTGGCTTTGTCGGTAATCTCAAAGCCACTTGGTTGCATGGTGTGGACTTGACCGCGCTTACCGCGACAAAGATCCCCAACGGTTTATATCTCATCTTTCAAATGATGTTTGCCATTATCACGCCAGCACTATTTGTTGGCGCAGTGGTCGGCCGTATCCGTTTTAAATTCTTATTAACCTTCATCATCTTCTGGTCACTCCTCATCTACTATCCAATGGTTCATATGGTTTGGGATAACGGTTTATTAGCTAAACTTGGCGTCATCGATTTCGCTGGTGGTACCGTCGTCCACATCAATGCCGGTATCACCGCTTTAGTCTTATCAGCATTCTTAGGTGCCCGCCACAAGTATGGCAAGGATATGACCCAGCACTATAACATCTTATGGGTATTGCTGGGGACCGCTATTTTATGGATCGGCTGGTACGGTTTCAATGCCGGTTCGGCGCTTGCCATGAACGACATCGCCATCCAAGCCTTCTTAACCACGCCCGTTGCCACCGCCACTTCCATGATGACGTGGATGGTCGTTGATATGCTAACCAAGGGCAAACCAACCCTAGTCGGTGTCTGCACCGGTACCCTTTGTGGTCTCGTTGCGATTACACCTGCTTGTGGCTACGTCACCATTTCTGGTGCCTTTTGGATTGGCCTTATCGCCACATTAACTAGTTACGGCTTCATTACGTTCATCAAACCACGCTTAGGTATCGATGATGCACTCGATGCCTTTGGATGCCACGGTGTTTCCGGCATGGTCGGCAGTATCATGACTGGGCTATTCGCTAGCAAAGCCGTTAATAACACAATTTCTCTAAACGGTCTTTTCTATGGTGGCGGCTTTAAATTATTCGGATTACAGCTATTAGCAACGATCTTTACCATTGGCTTTACTACCATCGTTTGCATCGTCATTATCGTACTATTGAAACGAGTCATCAGAATGCGCGTTGACGAACAAGAGGAAGAACTCGGACTCGATCAAGGCGAACACGGCGAAGTCGCTGACTACACCGTTCAAATGAGTCACGACTTGACGAACATTCAACACCATAGCGATGAATTTCGTGGTCAGTTAGCGCAACTGCTAGATAAGCAACAACGATTCCGATAATCGGAATCATGGGCGTAATATGCACAGGTTTCAGTGCGTTCGAGAAAGCAGTCGCATGGCACATTTCTATCAATGCTCAGTATCACAAGCGGGCATAAATCAGACGGGAGAAGACTGAGGATTAGCCTAACTAGGGAATTAAACGACGAGTTTGGCGTCATAACGGCGCTAATCCGAGTTTTTTTCAGTGAGCTTATGCCCTGGATCTTTAAAACAAGCCTGATTTAACCAGACCCCCTTTCAGCAACATCAAGGATGCAAGAATATAAAAACGTGTCGCAAGAAATCATCTCAGATTTCTCGCAACACGTTTTTTGATTTGCTAATGTTTACTTGGCAGGTGCCGTGCGTCGATGTTTTAGTAACCGCCCGCCAGTAATGACCGTCGCAACTAAACAAATCCCTAACGAGACCACGAACGCAATGTGCATACCATCAATAAAGATCTCCGGGTGAGCTGGCAGGTATGACGTAACCTTATACCCCGCTGATTGACTCATTGCCGAATATAGTACGGTCGTGGCAACCGAAATTCCAACAATCATGCCTAATTCACGTGCCAACGCGTTAATCCCGCCAGCAACGCCCAAGTCTTTGACCGCCACTGAACTCATCACGATCGAATTATTGGGTGCCATGAAGATACCATTGCCAAATCCAACTAATCCGACGAATAATAAGAAGAACCAAAGTGGTGTTGCTAGCCCCACAACCATGTAACCCACTTGACTGATTGAAATCAGGACCAATCCCACGAACGTTAACAATTCTGGTCCGATCTTGTCAGAAATCGTCCCAGCAATCGGGGCGACCACCACTTGTACGATTGGGAATACCATCAAGGCGTAGCCCGCATAGTTTGCCGCTAGCCCCCGAGCATTTTCCAAATAAAACGGGGCAATCACGTTAAAGAAAAAGTTCGCAATAAAAATTAATAACGCACATAAGATACTAATGCTAAAACGGGCATTCTTAAATAATTGTAGCGCTAGCAGCGGATTTTCATGACGTAACTCGACGCGAACAAAAATAATCAGCGTCACAATTGCCACTGCAAACAAGGCTAAGATAACCGGCTGCAAGAACCCAATCTGTTGCCCGATAAACACACCTGCAAATAGTGCAACCATGAGTACGGCAAATAACCCCGCCCCGGTCTTATCCAATGGTTGTTGCGTCGTCGTGACGTCTTTTGGCAAAATCATTGCGCCTAAAATCATCGCCAAGATTCCCACCGGAACGTTGATCCAGAAAATATAGCCCCAGCTCAAATGAGCTAGGATCAAACCACCGATACCGGGGCCAGCAATACTCCCCAATGCAACGAATGAGCCAATCATACCTAGCGCCCGGCCCCGTTCCTTAAACGGGAAAACTTCGGTAATAATCCCGTTGTTCGTACTCATCGTCATTGCCGCTCCGACTGCTTGAATACTGCGTGCAATGAGTAGAAATGGCAACCCCACACTGAATCCTGACAATAACGAGCCAATAATGAATAGTAAGGACCCGATTTTAAACACCCGAATCTTACCGTAAATATCACCTAATTTACCAAATAATAACAATAACGCACAAATCACAATCAAATAAATTGAGACGACCCATTCTGCCTGATTCATTGGAATCGCTAAATCCTTACTCATTACTGGCAAGGCAATGTTCACAATACTCCCATCTAACGTTGACATGAACGTAAATAAACATACCGCAACCAATATCCACCAGCGATGCTTTTGAATTTGTGGATCAGTCGCAAACGACATTGTTTTCATCCCTTAACTTCCCCTCCATTGCGCAACTGGCGGTCAAGCCAGTCTAATTGTGCTTGGGCTCGTACCCGTTGTAACTCATTGACCATCAACGCATCTTGAATATCAGCGGCAAGCATGTGGGTATTCGTCATCACCCGTTTGTGCTGCGCCGTTAAGCGTGCGACCTGTCCCCGTGCAAATTGCTGAAAATCCAACAAGATTACTTGCTGCTGATCACGACTTAATAAATGTAAAAAATTCAGCTTTATTTGAAACGTTAACTGCGTTTGCTTGTTGAGCGCGACTGGCGTCATAACTAACTGCCAAAATTTCGTGCGACCAGCCGCTGTTATCGTGGCTAACTTTTGTGGCCGTTTATTAGTGGTCCGCTTAAACGCCAGTGTTAATTCTTCAGCCGCGGCTAACTTATCTAGCAACGGGTACAACGCGCCAAAACTAATGGTTAATTCTGAACCGACTACGTTTACCAGCGCTTTACGCAACTGGTAGCCCGTCATCGGATGATCCATCAACTGTCCTAAAATAAACAATTCATACATTAAATTCACCAATCTTTCGCGTTGTTAAGTATATATA
>SKEU01000371.1_pt1 | contig 32714 bp, 37 predicted proteins | sample 4819571 | NCBI WGS metagenome assembly SKEU01 (sample SAMN11008801, study PRJNA524170) | human gut metagenome | biome: Human fecal sample; material: Feces; isolation source: fecal sample from pouch patient p8, p16 | host: Homo sapiens | place: Israel: Tel-Aviv | collected 2015-06-23
GTAATATCGGGCGGGAGTCAGCCGCTCTGATAGAATCGTCCTTGCTGTCGGCAGCCCTCGTGCCGGGCAGAGCCCTCCATTTGATGGGAGGTGATGCCCATGACCGATTTCACCGAGCTCGTAAAGCTCCTGACCGCTATGGTCTCGCTCCTCACGGCCCTTGTCGGCCTTTCCAAGGCACTCAAGCAGGGTTCGAAGCCCAAAAAGAAAGGCCACCGTCGCTAAGACGATGACCTAACTCTACTAAGCAACGGCTCTGCCCAGCTCACCACAACTTGGGCTGCCGTCGGCATCATTTTACCCTCCTGACGAGGAATTCGTCCATATTTCAAAAATCAAATCCTGTTCGCGCGTGGGCGTAAACTTTTAGTTGGGCAAATCCGGCAGATTGGAGCTTGAAACATGAGGGATATGCACCTCATGTCGCTCATAAAACGTCTCCTGACCTCGAAGGAGAACGTTTTTTAGCGACAGAAGGAGACATAAATATGATCTGGTTTACTAGCGATACCCATTTCGGGCATGAGAACGTGCTGAAGTTCACCGACCGCCCGTGGGAGACGATTTGGCAGATGAACGACGCCATCGTCGACAACATCAACGGCAAGGTTGCCGTGGACGACGAGCTCTACATCCTGGGGGATTTCTCATTCAAGATGACCGCCCAGGACGCCTACGGGCTGCGCAAGCGGATCGCCTGCAGGCGCATCCACCTCGTCCCGGGAAACCACGACAAGGACTGGACCCAGCCGGCGGTCGCGGGCGCCTTCACCGTGGAGCCGCCGATCTGCGTGCTAAAGATCGACGGGCAGAAGATCGTCCTGAGCCATTACCCCATGGCCGACTGGCAGGGCATGAGCCATGGATCGTGGCACCTCCACGGACACATCCACAGCAGCGGCGGCGCGTACAACGAGTTCAACCGCAAGCAGGGCCTTCTGCGCTACGACGTCGGTTGCGATGCCAACGGGCACTCCCCGGTGAGCCTCGACGGGCTGAGGGAATGGTTCGCCGGAGTCGACGAGCCGTGCGGCCGGGTGAAATGGCCCTGGTGGGTCAACGAGACCGGCGACAGGCAGGTCGAGCGCGAGCTGGCGGCGTACAAGAGAGAAGAGGTGATTCGATGACGGTCTATGTGACGGGCGACATCCACAGTGGGCTCGACATGCAAAAGCTCCGCGACTGGGAGCTTGGCGATAGCCTTACCAGCAATGACTACCTCATCGTCGCCGGCGACTTTGGCTTTCCGTGGGATTTCTCTGCCGAGGAATGCGCCGACATCGCCTGGCTGGAGTCGCGCCCCTACACGGTACTGTTCGTCGACGGCAACCACGAGCGCTTCGACCACTGGGAGGAACGCCCCATGGAGCCGTGGCACGGCGGGCTGACGCAGCGCCTGTCGGACACCTCGCCCATTCGGCGCCTGACGCGCGGCGAGGTCTTCGAGCTCGACGGTTCGACAATCTTCACCATGGGCGGTGCCACGAGCGTGGACAGGGATTACCGCGTGCCGTATTCCAGCTGGTGGCCTCAGGAGCTCCCGGACGAGCGCGAATTCGATGCCGCGCGGGCAAAGCTCGACGAGGTCGGCTGGAAGGTCGACTGCGTCATCACCCATACCTGCGCCACGCGCATGATCTCGCCGGCGCTCTACCCGGACCCAGGCTGGGAACGCCCTGATGTGGACCGGCTGACCGGATTCCTCGACGAGCTCGAGGACCGCCTGGACTACAAGCGCTGGTATTACGGACATTTTCACCGAGACGGCAATCCGGACGAACGGCACACGGTGCTGTATGACCGGATCGTGAGGCTCGGGGACAAACTCCTGCCGTGGGGCGCGTACTGATGACGGTCTATGTGACAGGCGATGTCCACGGCAGGGCCGAGTATGGGGCCAGCAGATTCGCCTTCAAATCTTGGCCGCTGGGGCGCACGCTGACGCGCGATGACGTGGTGATCGTGGCCGGCGACTTCGGCTTTGTCTGGGACGGCTCGAATGCTGAGAGGTATTGGCTCGACTGGTTCGAGTCAAAGCCCTGGACCACGTGTTTCGTAGACGGCAACCATGAGAACCACCACGCCCTGGCAGAACTGCCGGTGCGGGAGTGGAGCGGCGGTCTCGTCCATGAGGTACGACCGCACGTGCTGCACCTCATGCGCGGAGGGGTATTCGACATCGCGGGAACCACGGTCCTTGCCATGGGCGGCGCCGCGAGCAACGACAGGCAGTATCGCAAGGAGGGGAGGAGCTGGTGGCCCGAGGAGATGCCGAGCGAGGAGGAGATGGACCACTGCCGCGCCTCGCTCAACCGCGTAGGCTGGAGGGCCGATTACGTGGTGACGCATGAGGCTCCTGCTGCCCTGGCCAGAGAGCTGTGCCGGGAGCGCGGACGTGAGTACCGTGGGGATCAGCTGCAAACCTTCCTGGGCGAGCTCGATGGGCGGCTCGACTACCGCGCTTGGTTCTTCGGGCACTACCACGGTGACGAGTGGCGTGACGACAGGCACCGTCTGGTCTATCGAGACATCGTGCCGATCGAAAGTGCTGCGCCCGGTTCTCAGTTCTAGAAACCCCCTAGAAATGCTCTAGGGGGTTTCTAGAAAATTAGATGCTATGCGGCCTACTCGATCTTCATCTGGGTCATGACCTCGATCTTGGCCTCGGCCACGGCCGCACGCTGCTCGGAGGCGGCAAGGCGGTCCTTGAGGGCGGCGACCTCGGCCATCAGGTCGCGCTGGGCCAGGAGTGCGTCGTTCAACTCGGCTTGGGCTTTCAGCGCGGCGTCACGCTCGCCGCGCAGTCGCTCGATCTCATCGACCATGGCCACGGCCTCGGCATGGAGTTGGACGACCTGCCTGTCGAGTTCCCGAGCATCGGCGAGATATCTGACGCTCGCGGCATGGAGCTCGTTGTTCTCGAGCTCGAGGCTCGCGGTATCGAGTTCGAACTTCTCCTCTATAAAGGCGACCCGCTCATTGCAGTCGGCCTCAATCTTTTCATTCCGATCCGTCGCCTCGGCGAGCTTGCGGCTGAATTCATCCACCTGGGCCATGAGCAGTGCGTTCTCGGTCCTGAGGTCGGCAGTCTCGCGCAGCAGCTTCTCCCGCCATGTCGCCTCGATCCGCTCGGCAGCCTCATCGAGGACGGCCTTCACGCCGGATGTCTCGCTGATTTTCTTTTCGCTCGGATTGTCTGCCATGGTGCGGCACTCCAATCAACAACGGCATGGCTCCGCCATGCCATATAGCTGGGAACAATGCACGGCCGCTGTTGATTTGTAGTCATCCTGCGATCGGTGAGTTCTAAAAGGCGTCTCAAGTCATACGTTATGCGTTCACGCAGGGGGTTTCAGTTGGAGAAATACCGCACTCTTATATAGTAGCGCACTCGGATTTATCTTCTGACGCCCACCAATCCGCGTTCACGGAGGATGCGGTACAAAGTCGATTTCGATATACCGGTGGCAGCGCAGATGTCGGGGATGGGCGTTTCCCGCGCAAGGTAGAGTTTCACGGCAGCATCGGCCCTGACGTCCGCGATGCGCGGGCGGCCCCCGACGTTGCCACCATGGTTCCGTTTTACGGCGATGCCCTCGGCCTGGCGCTGCTTGATCAGGTCGCGCTCGAGCTCGGCGGTGCAGGCGTGAGTGCCGAGGACGAATCGACCGAAGGCGGTATCGAGGTCGACCGGCTGTTTCAAGGAAGTTAGCTTCACGCCGAGATTTCGGAACATAAGGTCGTAGTTCAGCAATTGCCTGGTCGATCTGGTTAGGCGCTCCCAGGACTCGACTACCACTTCATCGCCGGCCTTCATCTTCTTGAACAGACGCTTCTGCTGAGTTCGGTCGCCGTCCTTGGCACCCGTGACCTTGTCTTTGTAGATATGGCCATAGGGCACGCCGGCGTTGACCAACGCCTCGATTTGCCTATCTAGCTTCTGATCCTTCGTGCTCACGCGAGCGTATCCGTATCTGGTCATTTTCAGCCTCCTGCCTTGTCTTTTGATTTTCTCATGGGAATGCAAGTGTAGGTTTTGACACTGGGTTTTGGCACTCGCTGTTCACGGCATCGAGGGTTCGGTTTTCGAGTGCCGCGCGGCATACGTTTTGAGACGTTGAATATGAACAATAACAGAGGTGTACCAGTTAACTGGGGCAGTCGCAGGTTCGGTTAGAATTGATGCCACGGCGCATTCCGTGCGCGGGCGGCCGACGATTTGATCGGAGGTCACCATATGCTGAAATTCCTTAACGCGCTGGCCGCTCTCGCGACGGTCGGCACGTTCATCATCGCGTTTTTGAACTCGTATGAGGTTCGGATTAAGGTCCGTAGGCGTACGCGCGGAGCGGACGGTGGACGGCATTTGCGCCACAAGCGCAAATAAGAATGCCCGGGGGTCGGATCCCGGGCATTTAACTAAACCAGAAAACTAGGCCGCCCGCGCTCCTTGATGCTTACACGGGATGCGTCGTTTTCTGCTTTCATTTTATCCTCTTTAGGCGGATAAAACCACCGTACGCTTGGGTTCTCATGTGAGTTCATTCATCGTCCATGTGGCGTGAACGCAACAGCGGGAGCCGTTCGGGACGGCTCCTCCGACAGTCGAATGAATCGCCACTGCCGGGTCGATCTCCAAAAACATGCCACGGCTGTAAAATGAAGCAGGGTCGAAACGAAGCAGTTCCCGGGCAATTGGCGTCCGGCCAGACACTTCAGTTCGGCCCTTTCTCATGCGCATTTCTAGAAACTCCTAGTACAGATACAGGTCTGGACTAGGTCTACTCATCGCCCGCGACATGTATTCCGAAATGATTGCGAATCGCTTTTGATGCGGTGCCTGACGGCACCTATGATCCGCTCGCGAAGCTCGCTGACTTATATATCTCTTATTTACATCTTCAGCCACAACCGAAAAAATCCGGCGAGTCGTTGCCGAATTGTAGGGCTACAGCCAAGTGGGTTAGTCGCCCGGGGAGCGAAGCGACGCCGGCGCTGAGGGTTGACAGCTGGTACGCCTCGCGCTGATGACTTGCTGGTTGTAATAACTGATCGCGAGGTCTGACCGACTTGCTGGTCGGATTGTTAGGCGGTGGAGTATCCACAGAGCTTGGGCACAATCGTGGACCCTCCCTAAATCTTCGAAACCAGCATTGCAGCTGGGAAAACCTCACCCGCCCCTTGGCCTTTTGCTCGACGATCTCGCGGGACTCCGCATGGCTACGCCCATGCATCCGGACCGTTCGTTTTAACGCGCCGGCCGCCCGCACCGGCGCCCCCGTACATGGCGGGACCCGGGGTGGGGCTCAGAATCCGTCACGGCTGCATGCTCATCGTGATCCTCTTTGCTTGACGTTGCGGCTTATCACCGCGACACGTGTGTTGCCACACGGCTATCCAACCAACTCCTGATCTTCGGCTGTTCGCCTACTTTCCTGCAGTTTTCCAGCAGGACAATCGCTCTGAATCCGGCACGCCGTCTCCGCCCAGAAGGGCCGAGGCGGCGCAGGGGTCACATGGAGGGCACTACCCCCGTCGAAGTCTCCGTAGAGACGGGACAATGAACCTGTACAGCTCAGTCTCCGATTATTCGAGCCCTTGGCTACCTTTTTGAACGGGTCTTAAACCCGTGCCGACCGGGAACGGCATATGTTCGCTCCCATAAAAAATGGGAGCCGTGCGAGCCGGCTCCCATTTGCGTTTTCTAACTGTCATCCATAGCGTGACCTGCGGGTCCCTGCTATCATTGGATGTGTCAGGAGTGCTGTTTGCGTTTTTAGCACAACTGGCAAGTAGAAACGCGAGTTGGTAGCTCGCCTCTACACCGTGCGGAGGTGTTGGTCGCACCCGAGCACAATCTTGATGGTATCACGCCCGCCCGTCTTTTCGGCGGGCGGGTTGCCATTTTTTTTTATGCCTCTACCTGCGGAAACTATAGTATACCTCAGTAACTCATGCCTCACCGCCCTGCCGGGGCATGAGCGCTTTACTCCGCCCCGACAGGCAGTTCAAAGCTAGCGAGGCGTGTCGCCGCGAGCGTAATCGCCGCGATCGACGACGCGATCGTCCATCTGCCGCGATGCGGAGCTTCCGCCATGTGCTTGGCCTGCGGCGCGAACGCGGTCGTCGCCGGCATCGGGAACGGCGCCGGCGTAACGATTGCGAATCTCCCTTGCGTAACCGCGACGCGCAAGGAGCTCGTCGCGAACCGCGGGATCTTCGAGCTACTTCACTTCAAACCTTAAGAGCCTTCTCTCTGGCAGATCGGTCATCTTCATCGTATAAGTCCCAGGAAAAGCCTTCTCAAAACGGACGGTCTCGTAACCTTCGAAATAGTCGTTGGTGTTTTGCATCATGAATGGGACGAGCAACTCGTTCTCCGCCCCAACCTGTACAGCAAACGCAGCAGAACCGCCCAGAGCCGGCATTGCCTGCGTTATCAGATCGGTATTGACCACAAAGTCATAGTTTGGCGCAGACTCCGGCACCAAATGCCAAACATACGTTTTGATTCCGCCTTCGACATTGTCCTTATTCCTGACACGCATCTTTACGGCGATAACACACGTGATGTCGGCGTCCTTCAATTTCGTTTTCGTATCCACGATGCCATATTTTGAATAATCATCATGCGCACGCTTGAGATACTCGCGCGGCGTGAGCAGCTCTGCCCCGTCTATGCAAAACGAATACCCGTCAGTCGCCACATCCTTCGACCCCAGAAACGCCCCATCCATCGAGAGCCATTCGCCCTCCGCATAATATTTCTCAGGAATGACCGTCCGGTTCCCGTTAACGACGCTCACCCTCATGCCCGCAATGCCGGTAGCAGCACAGCCGAAAAGAGCAAGCACCGCCCTTCTTGTCCACAGGGTCTTCTTCATCGCGCTCACGACCTTTCCCTAACTTTCACAACGGCACCGTCGCGCATGCAGTAAACCCGATCGGCCAGCTCCTCGAGCACCTCTCCGTCATGGCTGGACAGAATAACCTCGCGACCCGTTGATGCCGCCATCGCCACAACGCGCTTGAGCATTTCCACGCCCGCTTCGTCGAGGGCATTTGTTGGCTCATCGAGAACAAGTAGCTTCGGCTTTTCCATAATTGCCGCAGCTATCCCCAGACGTTGCTTCATCCCAAGCGAGTATGCTCGGAACTTCTTTTTTTCGTCTGCATCGAGCCCCACGAGCCGCAGGGCAGAGTGAATGTCCTCGGGGGTGGCAACGCCCTTGATCTGGGCGATGAGCTCCAGATTATCGTAGCCAGACAGATATCCCAAAAAGGAAGGCGCCTCGATCAACATCCCCAGACTCGGCGGGAACGAGATGTCCGCCCCAAGCCTTTGGCCATCGATAGAGATTTCGCCTTCGGTAGGCTTGATCAATCCGCAGACCGCTCGCATAAGCATGGTCTTGCCCGAACCGTTTATCCCCTGAAGCCCAACCACAGTCCCAGGGTCAACCTCGATGGACACGTTGCGCAGAACATCGTTTTTGCCCACGCGCTTCGATACGTCCCTAACGATCACGCTCATATCTTGTCCCCCTTTTCTATAAGGTCGGCCCTTCGAAACCACAGTCCACCCAACGATAGGCATAACGACATAATCACAATTGAAAACAAGACGCTCGAGCCCGTCGCGATTCCCTCTTTGACAATTCCGCCCCAGCGCAACAGCATTAGGGCGTTGCCTAACAGCACCCAATGCCGCGCAAATGCCGAACAGATCAGGTAGCTCATTAAAACCACAAACGAGACCGACGGCCCAAGTACAAAGCCAACCGCTGCCTGCGCAAACGCAAGCGCCTCGAAAGCAAGAAAGAGTCCTACGAAAAACGGCAGCGCATCCGCCTCGGCAGCTTTGAGAAACCACGGCGCCAAATTAGCCAGCTGAAGCGACTCACCATGAATGACCGCGCTGAACGAGGAGCCCACCATCAAACTCCAAATCACAACAGAGCAAACCACCACGAGCAGCGAAAATGCCGTTACCGCCGCAACCAAGATAAAACGCGAGGCCCACCAAAGGGTTCTTGACCGGCATCGAACAAGCGCTTGCAAACCAAACCCGCGCAACGATTCGGTCGGATAATCGAGTGTTGTATAGAGAATAAGCAGAATGACAAATAGCCATCCTAACGGAGGCACAAACATGAGCCCGGGCCTAGGCTCAAACGGAGCGGATCCGGCAAACACGAGCGCGAGATTATCAGCAAACCCCAAGGCATTCGTCCGAACCCCATACACAGAAGACAAGCCGTAGGCGTACACCAAGTTCGCAACGGTCACTGCCGCAATCGCAATAAAAGTAAGGATGTTCTTCTTCAAAACGGTCCTCAGGTCCGCGGCGACCAGCCTAAACAGCATCAGACCACCTCGCGCCTTTTTAAGAATCTCGCGGAAATCAAAGAAAAGACGAACAGCAAAATGATTTCTGCAAACCCTGCTCGAATGTCGGGCCAGTTATTTAGTGATTCCGACCTGATGCTGTTAAGAATGTTGCAGTTAAAGCCGACGCATGAAAGGACGCTAAAAATCCAATCGTTAACAAAGTGCCATGCAACCATAATCAGATATGGAACGACCATCGCCTTGATTCTGCTGCGAAACACAACCGACAGACCGGTCACGGCCATGGATAGAGCCCCCAGCGTCACCGCATCGAACAGTGTATAAACCAGCACATATAACAGAGGCCGGGAATAAAACAGACCAGAAAAATAGCTATGCAGATAGAGCCCGACGTAAGTCGATTCATCGACCCGGGGGAGATACGCGGGAAACAGCATTGAGACAATCAGGAAGTTCACGAGTAGCGGAATAGCCGTGACCGCAAACGCAGAGAGAAAAGCAGACAGCATCTTCACGTTCACGTATGCATTTCTAGAAACACGTGTGCAGATCTGCGCCTCGTAACCGCTCAAACGCTCGGACAGGCATGACCACGACCCGGCCAGCATGGCAAGCAACGGCAGCGCATAGAAAAACACTGATGCCGATAGAGGTGCATTTGCACTCACAACGATCCAGTTACCAAAGCTACTTTCACGCGTTTGGCCGAGGTATGCCTGGGCTTGCAAACCAACGCCATAGCCAAGCGATAACAGCTGCTTGCGCTCAGTCTCGAGCGTCCACCATGCCTCAATGGCAGCCGCAATCGAAATTGCAGTTGCAACCATAAGGGTCAACGCAAATATAGGATTGCCAAATATCTTGGACAACTCGTGCCGCATTAGATTTCTATTCAAGCGACATCACCCTCCCTTCGGCCGGGCCGAGCAGCAACACTCGGCCCGGCCCTAATCACAACAAGAAGCTGCGGATTGGCTAGGAGGGAAGTTTGTTAAAATGGCCGAAGCAATCGGGGCTCCACTTTCCATAGACCGTGCCGTATCCGGACTCGGCCCATGCAGTCAGACGAGCATAGCTACGTTTATTCTCACGGACGAGATTGTATATCTCCCATTCACGCTCATGGTTGGAGCGATACACGCCCTGCGTGCAATTCAAATTGCCCGTTCCTCTATTGTCATAGGCACCGTCCACGTACAAACGTAACGGCTTTCCTGAATAGCCTTTGATCCAAATGTAGACTGAAGATGAATCTTCTTTCTGGCGATAGCCGGTTGCGCTCGTGCCAGAACATTGAAAAGCGAAATCTCTATCTTCGTTGTTCTTGCATGTGGCAATTCCGGCATCCGCGCTCTGCGAAATGCTAGAAACCTGGGAAGTGTCAAACTCCTCTTGAGCAAATGATGCGGCAGGTGCACCCATCGACAAGCCCGCAACAATCGCCAAGCCGACTCCGATTCGAGCAATAGCGCTCCTTGGCTTAATCATGGCCTTCTCCAATCAAAAGCGGTTAACAATGCGTCGACGCACGGCAACCTTTGCATGAATAGAGAAAGATGTCTGTAAACACCCGCTATTGAGTTGATCGCTCAGGCGTTTACACGTTATCTACCTGCGATAACAATGAAACAAGCTCCGCTTTATTCTTGATCTTCAACTGGCGGTAAGATGCAGACCGCAGTGCTTGCACCGTAGATACAGCGTAACCGACATCCTCCGCAATGGTCTTTGTCGTTGCGCCTTCTGCCGTCATCAGCAAAATTTGCGACTGAACATCAGAAAGGGAGCGCGACGCAAGCAGGGCAAGCTGGCGCACGCGAGCTGCTTCGGTAAGCCCGTTCGCGCGGTACTCCAAGACGGCCCTCTCGTTCTCAACCGAGCGGGTGAGCGCGATGTGCGTGACGAACATGGGCGCAGACCAGCAGACGATTACCGTTGCCACGACGACATTGACAGCCGAACTTTGCCCCAGCAACGAAGTAAGGAACAACGGCTCGAAAACCATCAGATCCTGCGCCATGTTGAGCAAGACAACCCAAACAGGAGCCGTCGCCCCAAAGCAAAGCATCCATACCCCGAGCATTTTGCGCTGCGGACAGCTACGCAGCACTATATATGTGAACAGTATCCCCGTCAGCACCGCAAGTCCATGGATTCGCCCCCTAGTGGCTGCATAGATTAAAGCGGATACACCTATTAACGCCAACGGCACGATAGCCCGAGTACGGCCACGCGCCTTAAATGAACACAGCCCAACAGCGAGCGAAGCCATAGACGTCATGCCGCAAAACAGGACCGGCACAGCCATCAACGGATCGCGTACGCACCTCCATGCCGCGATATAGACAAAAGACCATTCCACGGCAGACAGTATCGCCCACACGCACGGGCTTCCGAGCCCAATCGCCCCATCCGTTCTAGTCAGTGCAGCTTCACGATTCAGTTTTTCACCCGCGCAGTGCAGCGACAGAAGCAGTCCGAGACCCAATGCATAGCTTGAGAGAGAAAAGGCGACAGCCCATGAAACACCGGATCCCCAATAACTATCCGCCATTACCAAGGGGCCCGATGCAAGGAGGATAAAAAATAATGTGAGCAGATATCGAAACAGCCGGCGCGTCCGAGCTGATGCCAACATATCGTCAGCATGCCGCCGCGACAGCTCGGGCCCTACAGCATCACCCTCGTCCACAAACAACGCCACGAGCTCGCGTGAGCCCGCAACCGACGCCTTCCCGTATGCTCGGTGAAGCGTTGTTCGCACCGTCGATGGCTTCGTATCCGTCTCCTTGGCAATTTCCGCCGGCGTTTTTCCTTTGAGCAGCAGTCGGACAAACTGTTCTTCTCGAGGCGACAGGGCGGGGGAAAACGCCCCCGCATCGAATGGGTCGGACGTGCGGGGGATATCCGAATCGTTGTTCCGCTTCTTCCTGAGCAACGTGCATACGAAGGCGGCAATAGCGGACCCCATCGTCAGCGACACAATAATCGCGGCATCGTTTGCGAAGTATGCCACCTCAACAGCCGGAACAAGGCCAATAGGAACTGCCACGAGCACAGAACGGGCAGACACGTCGCTCTGTCCCCGACCAAAGGCGTAGGGGCAGAAAAACAGCAGGACCGCAGCCAATACGAAATAGGCTAGCGGAATTAAAAGCGCAAGACCAATTGGTGCGGCCGATGCAGAGGATATTCCCCATGGCTCGGGGATGACTCTCCATGAAACTCGACAGCAGAACAGCAGGCAAGACATGACGGCTATTGTTTCTGTAAAAATCGCGTCCTGCGGATGACGAGTTTCTCTTTCGTCAGCCCGCGTCGCCCCCTGCGTCAAAGGAAAGCCCGCCGTATCCCAAATTACATATGAGAGGAGCAACGACCCAGCAAAGCACGAGGCGCATGAAACGCCGCGCAACAGCCAGATAGGCGCAAACACGAATGGAATAGAATCTCCGCGAGCATAGAAGGCCAAGTCGGCCCACTCGGGAACCGCCGCAATAGTAGCAAGGAAAATACCGAAGGCGCCAAGGAACCCCGGCCGCCTTATTTCTCTCCCCTTGCGGAGCGCAACACCATGACCAAACGCCGCGAGGCATGCGCCAAGGATAACGAGCCAGGTCATTGCACCTGATACCAAGCCAATTGAAGATGAAAACCGGTGATAAGGGGTGACCGCCATTACGATAAGCACAATGGCGCAGGCAGATGTGGCAGAACGGCGGGAAAAGAGCATATGGCCTCCATAGCATGTCATTATATCGCTCGATCCACTCATCTATCTCCATGCCCACACCGGCCAACATCAACGGTTAACGCATACTCCAATCCGAACCAGATCACGGGCCAATTTTCCGCAGCCCCCGCCCCAAAGCGGGATACGGTTTCCTTTTGAGCGCCGGTTCGGAAAATGCATCCCGTTTTAGGCCGAAAACTGGGACGCGCGGGCAGGAGCTATGCAAAGATAGCGGCCGTTGGCCTTGCGATCGGTCTTGCAATGGCGCTGTGCGCATCATTCGCGAAGTATAGGTCCGAGTTAAAGATTTCTGTTGTCTGGTTCATCTGCCAAATAATCGCTTGGAATATAGTCGACGTGATAACGCTTCTCTAATTTCTCGATGAACCGGTCGACCTTTCGAGCATTTTGATAAACCTTTTCAAGCGTTCGGAAAACAGCTTTCTCGTTGTACGCGGGAAGCCCTTGGGCGTTCACAAAATACATCAGCTGATTGAGGTTTGTTCCTTCCTTCAATAACTCATGATGGAGTTTTTCAACTTCCGCGATGTCAAAATTGAATGATTCGATCTTTCCGTAAATTGCGCTGCGGCGAACCAGTTCGCTTGCAGAAATGCCGAGCGCCGCTGCACGCTGCTCAATTGCCTTTTTTTCTGTAGCAGTGAGCATTACTTGGAACGGAATACTCCTTTTTTCAGAAATCGGCTCGCCACGTTCATCGGTTTTACGCGATGCCTGTGCTCTCCTGTAATCCTCCTGTTGCTTATGAAGGGCCTTTTTCTTCCGATCAAGAACTTGCATTTCGTCATCGAGATCATCAAGTGAGATTTCCCGATGAATCAGTACGGATCGAATCAACTCAGCTTCCGTACAACCAGCTTGTTCGCAAAGTTGTTGATAGATCTCTTTCTCTTCAGGAGAAACGCGAGCCTTTACGAATTCATTTCGTGCCATTTTTCTACTTTCTCCGGAGTAGCCTCCGGAAAAGTAAGCAAGAAACTGAGGATTGGCATCCGTCACCTCTTGCTATGGTTGCCTAATTTTTTAGAAAGAGTGAAACCAACCCGCAAAAAGCGTACTGCGTTCACTCTTTCCCTTTTCTCCGTGACAGGAGAAAAGCAAGATTCGTAAATCATGCTAACAGGGACTACGGGCCCGGTTATCATGATTTACGTACATCTTGCAATCTCCGGAACGGGGATTGGGCGAAACGCAGTGTAGACGTGGAATGAGAGGCCTCATTCCAAGCGAGAGGCCTCGCGGCGTTGTAACTGCGTGAAGACCGTGAGCGGAAGCGAATTTTTAACGCGAGGGATGCCGAGTGTTAGAAGTTCGCTGTAGCGAGAGCGGAGCGGAAATGCGAATGCGAGGGATGCCGAGCGTTTGCATTTCCGCGAAGCGGGTTTGCGGCGCCCGCGACGCAAACATTCGACGTTGTCGAATCGTTTTTCGATACGCTTACGAAAAAGTTGAGGCAGCTTTCGACAATTTCAATGGCGCGGAGAGTCATTAGCGTGACTCGCAGCGCTGTTGGATTTGTCGGAAGGTGACGCGGCTCGCATTACGAATCGAATGGCGAGTCGATTTTCATGCGGCAGCAAAGCCGCCTATGATTGCGACCTTCGGTCGCTATCGATTTTCAAAACTCGCGTTTTGTTTTGACGCGGTATGAAAAGCGATACGAAAAAACGAAACGGCCGCGCGAGTCGTTTTGACTTTTGCGCGGGCGCGATCCGAATCAAATGAAAATCAAGACGATGAGTTTTTGAGTTTCGCGCTTCAGATCTCAGAAAACAGATTTAAAAACTGCAACGTCGATTCCAACCGTCACCAATCAACCGATGCAGTCGCAATCGACTTACCAGCCCCGGTCCATGGGCGGAGCCCTGGCAAGCGCCGTGCCGTCCGGGCCGGCGGCAGATTTGTACATACATTTACGATGGAGGTACAAGTCTGCGTCTCTTGCGAGATTTTTCATCTCACAGCACATTTCACGGCAAACCATCGCCGCGCTTAGATCGCCTCGGTGTCCGGTGGCTGTCCGGTAGCGAACCTTTTACCGAGACGCACCGGAGACATTGCGTAACCGTGTCATGCCGCAACAATGTAAAAGTGTGACTGCTGAACTGTGTAATAACGCAATAACGTAACAACGTTATTGCGTCACTTTTTAACGCCGCCAAGGGCGCCGGGTTTTTAGGGCAGAACCCTAGTGCGCCGCCGGGCTTTGTACGGCGGCGCACGACACTTGCGGAAAATTTTCAGGCGCGATTAGTTCAATGTTCAATTGTTCTGCTATTCCACAGTCACGTTGTTCTGTTATTTCGATTTGCCGTAATCGCGTTATTGCACAGCTACGCTACTACGTAGTTACGTTATGGCACAGTTGCGTTGTGTCATAGTTCGGTTCCGCAAGAGTCGTACACCGCCGTACAAAACTGCGTTTCGCCCGGCGGCGTGCGATTTAGGGCTCTGCCCTAAAACCCGGCACACGGCAAAACGAAATAACAGAACTATGTAATAACGACATTACGTAAATACGGCATTGCTGAAAAAGTGAATACCGTTGACACTCCCCGTAGTTGCAACCAGGGGTTTTACGACGGTTTTGATAATCTATGTGGTCAATATGATGCCGTTGAACCCGCGTATCGATACCGTTCAGCCATTCGCCTCGCCCCCGTCGCACGTATCTTCATCCGGTCTGTTACTTTTAATCTAACAATTCTTTGAGGAACGTAGGTGCTTCCAAATGTACTGTCGACTTCTTCTCAAACTAATCCTAAGAGACAGGGCCGTATGGATTTGTACGCTCGTTCTCGCTGCAGCCTTTTCCGTCCCCATTGCGTTCAATTCACCCATCTACGGGCCCTTCTTTATGAAACAGGGCATGCAGGGCTTTGTCGACGCATTCAATACGCGCGCGCCCCAGGCCAGCGGCACAGACCTATCTCCAGAGCAGCAAGATGACGCGGAGCTTGCAAGATACGCGAACGCCGCCCTCGCCGCCCAAACCGACGCCGCCTTTCTCGATTCTGCCGAGAGCTACTACGCGCTCATGGGCGAAGGCTTCCAATCCGGGTCCATCGTGGGAGACCGAGAGACCAATGACGCAGCGCTCGCATATTGCCGTGCCCTGAGCAGCTCCGGCATCGCGGATATCCCGGCCTCCGCAAACGACCTGCCATTCCTTTCCTTCCTGCCTTACGCCATTGCCACGGCGCCGTCTTTCCTTCCCTTCATCCCCTTCCTTCTCTCGTCGATACTCCTGCTCGGGGCCACAAGGCCCGGGACCCTGGCGGCGAAGGCGCCCGTGCCCAAATTCCGGCGCCTTATCCAGATCGTGTTTTCGATAATCGCCGCGGGGGCCGCGATGCTCCTCGCCGGCCTCGCACCCGGGGGCATTTACGCCTTGGCCCTAAACGGCTTCGGGCAGATCGGGTACCCGATCGCCTTCTTCCATGACGGCGCGCTTGCCACCACGACCGCGGGAAACGTCTTCACAGCCCTGCTTCTCGCGCTGCTTGCGGGCGGAACCTTGATATCCGTTTGCTCCGCCGTCCTATCGACCGCAACGAGGCGCGTCCTCGCGGGCCCCCTTGCCTCCGCGCTGCTTGTCGCGGCCCCGGCATTCCCGTTACTGTCCGATTCGGCACTGGGGCATAACGCCGCGCTCAATCTCCTGCCGCTGGCCGTATTCTCGCCTATCGAGGCAACGGGTTACGTAGGATGCTTCCCGACAGAATTCATTGGCTCCGGTTCAGGCAGCGCATCGATGCTTGCCGTGGCCCTGGCATACGTCGCGGTCTTTTTTACGGTCGGCGCCGTTGCGACACGTTCCCCCAAACAGCCTGGACCCGCGAAAAAGCACCATGGGCTCGAGCTTCTGGACGCGAGCGTGGGATACGGAAGCGCGACGATACTTTCAATCGGGTCGCTTTTCCTGAGCCCGGGAACGGCGGCGGGCCTCGTTGCTCCCAACGGCTCGGGGAAAACCACCCTTCTTGAAGCGCTGTCGGGCCAATTTCCCACCCGCATCCGCTCGGGAAGCCTGGCGGCAGACGGAATCAGCCAACGTCGATCAGCCGAATTTGCAGAACTCGTCTACCTGAGCTCTTCAGGCGGCACGGATCTCTATCCCACGCTATCGGCCATCGAGCACCTTGCTTTCGTTAGGGAGGCGTGGAAATCGGCCACCGACATCGACTCGCTCTGCGACTCCCTCGGAATCTCCCCATATCTCGACAAGCCGACCCGTAAACTCTCGACAGGAATGAAGCAGCAGGTAAAGCTTGCCATGGCGATAGCGACCGATTGCCCGTACCTCATCCTCGATGAACCGCTGAACGGCCTCGATCCGGGAAAGCGGAAAACCTCCTGCGACGCGATGCGCAGCGAGGTGGCGCGGGGACGAAGCGTGCTCATTTCAAGCCATCTGCTCGACGACCTGGCAGACCTCACCGACTCGTTCTACTTCATCGAGGCCGGCACGCTCGTGGAAAAGACCGAGTCGTCCTCGCAGACGCTCAAGCAGGAATACCTCGATACATACGAACGAGGCGAATGACATGATAGGCAAGAGCTATGCAAAGATAGCGATTGTTGGCTTTGTACTTTGTCTTGCAATGGTGCTATGTGCATCATTTGCGAGGTATAGGTCCGAGCAGTCGTTCATCGATGGCGCTGAAAACGGTTTTGGCATAGACGGGATGTATGTCAACGATGGCGCGACCGGGCCGTCTATGGCGATTCTTGCAGGCGAAGACATGGAATGGCAAATCTGTAATGACGACGGCTCTTGTCTGAGTGGTCGTTTGGCCGCAACGGGCGACCCGAATTCGTTCGATCTTCTCGACAATGATGGAGCGGATTGCGGTTCAGTTCACCTTTCATATGCATCGCGAGATGGGATGGACGGCATTCTCTACGTCTCCCACGATACTGGCGATTTCAAGATGCGCAGGACTAACCGAGTGCCGGCTTTTATCGAGGAGTGAGAGTTCCCGGCGGCCTGCCGATCAGGCCGCCGGGGTATCGAATCCCGCATTCATCCGTACACACACGGACGAATTCGGAAAGCAACCGTGGTATTCCTACAGGAATCGAATCCGTGAGGTCGTTGTCCTGGATACCTGGGATCCAGAGAGCGGTAGATACCTGTTCGACGGTCTGACCCAATCGACCTATCGAAACTCGATACATCGGATTGCACGACCCTGGAGGGCATGTTCAGGGGATGCTCAAGCGTCACGGAGCTTTTTGATCTCGACCGTCTTGACACCTCGAACGTCGAGAACACGTCCTACATGTTCCTCAACTGCCTGACGCTCAAGGCCGTCAGCATCTTGGGATGGGAGGCGTCCGGAATCGCAGACGTCGACCAGATGCTCAGTGGCTGCTCTACCTACATCCTCGCAACCGAGGAGCAGCGCGAGTTCCTGAACAAAATCACCGGCTCCACGCAGCACGGAATCTGGATCCGTAACCTTTCGTAGCCCAGATCAAAATACCGGTTGTTTCCAGAAATCCTCTAGGAGGCGTCTAGATAGAGGATTTCTGGAAATGCAAATAACAATAATTTAGATTCCGAGCGTATCGACCGGAGCAACAACGATGCCTTCGCTAGTTACGTGAGCCGGCATACCAAACCCGATGACGATGAGTTTCGCCGCAGGCGGCCTCTCCCCGCGATCGACCAGCTTTCGCTCAAGTCGAAGCAGATTTTCCGCTGCCTCTGGGACTTGGGGGCTCCCGAGCTTAACCTCAACGGCAACCCACGAGCCGTCACGACGATGGACAATCGCGTCGACCTCTAGGTCGTCAGCGTCGTGGTAGTGAGATACGGTCGCATCGCTGGCCGCCGCGTAAACCTTGAGATCGTGCAGCACAAGGGATTCGAAGAGCAAGCCAAGGGTCTTCGGATCGGATGACAACGACTCCGGATCCGCACCGATGAGGGCGACGGCGAGCGATGAGTCCGCAAGGTGCCGCTTCGCGCCCTGCCGCAACTTCACCGGCGACCTGAGAGCCGGATGCCACGCGGGGACATCGTCGACGATATTGATACGGCGCAGCGCGTCCATATAGCCGGTAATCGTATTCTTTGAGACGTCAACACCCAAATCCCTTTCGATGGACCTCATGCCGGCAAGAGTCGATTCATTGCGTGCAAGCGACGAGAGCAAGGCCCTTACCTTAACCGGGTCGCGTTTCACTCCATCCGCCCTCGAAACGTCAGACTCGCAAACACCGTCAATATAGGCGGCGGCTATCCGCATTGCGTCAGCAGTTGTCTTACCGACCGCTTGGGGCCAACCGCCGCGGCAGAGCAAATCCGCGATACCGGCGATACCGGCGATGGATCCGAGTGACGCCGCAACGGAATCGCCATCGAGCAGCGCACCAAGCGAGACCGTTCCCGACGAAATACCGAGCTCGAAAAGCGTCATGGTATCCATCCGCAAACGGGCGATTCGACCCACACCGCTGTGCATCGGCTGGTTCTCGGCTCGCGGCGTCGCAGATCCGGTGAGAATGAACTGTCCTGGCTCCCCTCCCCTGACATCGCATTCGAATCGCACGGCATCCCATAGCTTCGGTTCTTCCTGCCATTCGTCGACAAGCCTCGGGGTCGGTCCGACAATTGCTTGGGCCGGATCGAGACGAGCGAGCTGGAGGGCCGCAAAACCGCCAGATGGATCGGAGAGAGATAACGATGACTCGGCAAATCTCTGAGCTGTCGTTGTCTTTCCACACCATTTCGGCCCCTGAATGAGCACTGCACCAAAAATGCCAAGGTCGCGCTCGACTAAGCAGTCAACACAACGTCTTATATACCTATCCATCGGCTTTCCCTCCAATCATTCATTTGAAATTATAGCGTCTATCTGCGTCGTTGGGACAAATAACGATTACTTATTGGGACGATTGACGGTAATTTATTGGGACGATTGACGATAGCTCGTTGGGACGATTTCCATTTTCTTAAGGCACTAATCAACGAGATCCACTGTGAACTATGAGACGGATAAATTTAGCTGACGCCTCTCATGAGTTCAGCAATGCTGATTTGAAATTTAAATTCGCAACCTACCTTATGATTCATCGAGATGGTAGAAGCTTTGAAGATATTTTTGAAATACGTCGCGATCGTGATGCATTTGCCGTTGCAGAAAGCTATACGGCAACTCTAGATCAAGCTGGGGTATATTATGCGGTTTCTTGTTTCGAAATCGACCGGCTGGCAATAGTTCGTCGAGAAGAAAGAGCGCAGGATGTCCTATTCTATCGATACCCTGTTCAGAAGCTTTATCAGCTCTTCATTGAGACTATGAACATTTCAGGCTTCGAATCAGTGGCGAACACCCCGACAAAAATAGCCGTTAGGAGTGTCAAATGAACAAGAATGCCACTGCGCAGTTGCACGTCTATTCCGCCTTTTTCGTTCTCGCGGGATTTGTTTTAAATCGGGGAGTGTTTCTACTTTTCCTTGCGGAGAAAGGAATGTCTGTCACGGAAATCGCGCTTTATCAAGCCCTGTTTAACATTGCAACGGTCGTCCTCGAGCTGCCAACAGGGCTGGTAGGCGATTTCTTTGGAAAGAAGTTCTCGATTCAAGTGGGCGTGCTGCTGCTTTTCTTCCATACGGCTGGCATGCTGCTGCTCTCAGGCCCCTTTCTCGTCGCGCTTTCCCTTGTTGAGGCACTCGCCTACTCCCTTCAATCGGGATCCGAACAAGCGCTTTTATATGAAATTGCCCGGAATGCCGGTCAAGGAGAGCGCTTCCTCACCATCAACGCTCGGCTGCTTGCCGCGCAATCAATCGCTACGGGAATGGCAATTGTGCTCGGATCTTTCATTGCCCAAGTATCTTGGAGCGCCCTCTACGTATGTGTCTCCGTTTTCTATCTCCTGCAGCTTTTCCTTCTGTATCCCATTGAGAGGACGGAAGCGACCCGTTCTGAAAGCTCTGAGATGAGAAGGTTTGACGCGGCCAAGATGTTCAGACGCGAAACCTGGCGTGTTGGAGAATCCGCTTTTGCGGTATTGCTTCTTCTAATCGGCACAAGCATGCTCGATGGATTCTATGGGAGTTATTACAACTTGAATCAGCTGGTATTCGACGCATTTGATGCTCCCGTCTCCATAATAGGAATCTTTTTCGGTGCATCCTATGCAGTAAATGCGACGGCCTACATTGCAGCAGATTTCTTCTCATCGCGTTTCGGGAAAAGAAATACCATGCTCGGCTCGATGCTAATCGAGGCTGGCCTTTTCATGATTCTTCCGTGGTTCGCTTCAAATCCGCTGTGTTTGTTTGGCCTTAGCATGGTGCTTTGTTTTCTCCCAGAAGTGGTGTACATCACTTCGGAAAACTTAATCCAAGACGCGATAGCTGACGATCTCCGCGCGACGATCCTTTCCGTCGCGTCTCTGGTAAGGGCTCTCTTTTCCGCAATGTTTTTCTCCATATTTGGACATGTGTTGGGGTTATATCCCATTCAGATAGCGCTCGGTATTATTGGTGCAATCGCGATAGCAATTACCGCCGTTGTTTCATTAAAAATGGTAGGAATACAGGTCTCCAAGAATTGATATATCGATTGACGAGCTAGCGCGATCGATACATCTATTTATATATCTATCCATCTGTATGACTCCCATGTCAGCCTATAACAAGCATTCCATCAGCACTATGGTGACGATTGACGGTAATCTGTGGTGACGTTTTCTATTTTCATAGCAGCGTGATCGGCGAGATGAACTATGAGACGGATAAATTTAGCTGACGCCTCTCATGAGTTCAGCAATGCTGATTTGAAATCCGTCGGCAATCTTCTTGAGATTTGAGAGGCTGACATTACGCCGCCCGACTTCAATGCTCGCGTAGTAGGAACGATCCATTTCAATCAAATTGGCGAACTGCTCCTGACTGCACCCGAGTCCAGCGCGGAGCTCTTCGCATCTCATGCCGAATGATTTCTGAAGCGTCGTATCCATGACAAAAAGAGTCATGGATTGTTGTATAAAAGCCAACGGACTATATACAACAATCCCAGTTAAGGCGCATAATTATCTCTATTGGAAAGCGCTCTGATGCCCAGTCGGATAGGGCACGGAAAAGGAATGGAACAGCACAATGACCCAGGGAAAGCACTTCGCTGCCGGTGGCGATCACTTCGCCGCACTGCCAAACAAAAAGATTCACACTCCGAAGGGGATCGCGCGTCTGACCGTCACCGCGGCGACCATGGCCGCCATGACCGGATCGAGCCTCATCTCACCGTTCACGGCATTCGCCCAGACCGGTGACGGGGGCACGCAGCACCCCGCCGTGATGTCGCCGATCGCCGCCCACGCCGGCGCGGCATCCGGTACCGGCGCGAAATCCGTCGCACAGACCATCGCGGACCTGCAGAAGGCAGTCGACGAGGCGAAGGCGAAGGAGGACGCCGCCAAGACATCCTACAATGAGGTCGCCGGCCCCTACAACGAGGCGGCTTCCGCCCGCGACCAGGCCAAGGCATCCTACGATTCTGCAGTCAATGCCGGTACGGCAGCCGACCGAGCGGCAATGGACGAGTACGCCCGTCAGGTCGCGGAGGGCAAGGACGCCGCCGATGCCGCCGGCAAGGACCTCGAGCAGGCGAAGGCGGGTCTCGCAGACGCCAAGGCGGATGCATCCGAGAAGGACGAAGCGTACCAGTCCGCCATCAAGGCGGCCCAGTCTGCAAAGGACGCCCTCGATAAAGCCAAGGCCGATGCCGTGAGCGCCACCCCGGAGGCTATCCGTGCCGCCGAGCAGGCGGTACGCGACGCCCAGGATGCCGTGAGCAGGGCACAGGCCAATCTCGCCAACGCCAACGCGACGCTTGCCGATGCCCAGTCCAAGCTGGTTGCGGCCCAGTCTGCCAAGGATGCCGCCGATGCCGTCCTTGTCGCAGCCCAGCAGAACAAGGACGCAGCGGATGCGAAAGCCGCAGCCGCCAGCGCCGTCTACGAGAAGGCGAAAGCCGACCTCGCCGCAGCGGAGGCAGGCGCCAGCGGTCCGGAGTACGATGCGGCAAAAACAGAAGGTCGCGGACGCAGAGGCAGCCCTCGCTGCCGCACAAGCGACACAGTCCCAGTGCGAGTCCGAGCTCGAGCAGGTACAGTCCGCTGCGGCAACGGCACAGGCCGACCTGAATGATGCCCAGGTGGCCCTCTCCGTAAAGCAGCAGGCCGCGGCCGATGCCGAATCCGGTGTGAACGCCGCCCAGTCCGCTCTCGATGCCGCGAACGCCGGCCTCGATGCCGCCAAGCAGGCGAATGCCGACGCCGTCGCCAAGCTGGACGCCGCGAAGCAGGCGGTCAAGGACGCTGAGTCCGCCAAGGCAGCCGCCGATGTAGAGCTCGCGAACGCCAACGCCGCAAAGGATACCGCAGATGCCGCCGTGACCGCCGCCCAGCAGAAGGTCGACGAGGCACAGGCGAAACTCGATTCCGCCGACGCGCAGCTCAAGCAGGGAGCCATCGGCTTCTTCCGTGCCATGGGTGCCGATGACGCAGTCAACATCATCCTGAACGCCAAATATGCCGGAAAGACCGAAGTCGGCAACTCCAAGGACGCCACGTCTCTTGACAATATGCTCAATGCGATCAGGTGGATGAAGTCCGTCAACGACTACCGCAAGTCGGTCGGCCTGTCCGAGCTCCATGTCACCTACAAGCTCATCGCCGGTGCGATCGCAGATGCCAACTACAGCGACACCGTGCTCGATCATGCCCGTCAATATGATTTTGCCGAAAATCTGGCATGGAATTACGGAATCGATCCGAGTGGGCAGTGGATCGAGCAGGAGAAGGGCTTTTTCGACAAGGCAACGGAGGCCCTTTATGGAGTCACCGGTCTTGTCGGCAAGGATGCCTATGATTTCTATGCAAAGAACGGTGTCGCAATCAACCATTGGATTGCAGACAACTGCCACTGGGAGAACGGCAGTAGCGGCACCGTCGGCCATTACATGAACATCATCAATCCCGAACTCGCCGTTATGGGAATGGCAACCTGCACCAAGGGCACCATGTCCGGGCTTCAGACGCAGTGCTACACCGCAGAGATCTCCGGCTGGTCCGGCTCCGGTTGGAACATGAACCCCATGTCCGTCGACGAGTACGAGCAGAAGCTGACCTCCTATATCAACGGCCTCAAGAACGCCAAGAGCGCACTCGACGTAGCCAAGGCCGATCTCGCATCCAAGCAGCAGGCAGCCGTCGGCGCCGCCACAACCGTCCAGCAGAAGCAGGTCGCGGTGGATTCCGCACAGGCAGGTGTTGATGCCGCGAAGCAGGGTGTTGCCGATGCCCAGCGTGCCGTCGATGCCGCAAAGGCTGATGTCGCCGCCAAGCAGCAGGGCGTCACGGATGCCCAGACCGAGCTTGATGCGGCGAAATCGGACCTCGATGCCGCCAACGCGGCAGTCGATACGGCAAAGTCGACCGTCCAGCAGAAGCAGGTCGCCTTTGATGCCGCCAACGCAGCCGTAACGACCGTACAGTCTAAGCTGGATTCCGCCAAGGCGGACACCGAGGCCAAGCAGCAGGACGTCACGGTTGCGAACGCCGATCTCGCGAAGTTCTTCCAGGACGTCGCCGACGCCAAGAAGGCGCTCGATACAGCAAAGAGCGTCCATGACGCGGCGGCAGCCGATCAGGTCGAGAAGGCGACCGTCCTCGCCGCCGCCGAGCAAAAGGCAGACGCCACCGCACGCGCCCTCGCGGATGCCCAGCGTGCCGTCGATGCCGCAAAGACCGACACCGGCGTTGCCGCCGACAGGCTTACCGGCTCCCAGACCGATCTCGATGACGCACAGTCGAACCTCGACATCCTCACCGGCCTTGCCGCGAAGCTCGCAGAGGCACAGCAGCGCGAGCAGGATGCAGCAAAGGCCGTCAATGACACCAAGGCCGCCCTCGATGCCGCGAAGGCGGATACCATCGCCGCCGAGTCCCTGGTCTCCGCCGCCGAGCAGGCGAAGGCGCAGGCAGACGCCAAGCTGTCGAAGCTGAACTCCATCGATGCCGGAGCGGCGATCGCTTCCGGCCATGATGTGAACGCGGATGACGCCCTCAACGCGCTTTTCGTCGCAGCAGTCGAGGCACGCGCCAAGGTCGCGCCCGCCAAGGCCATCTTGGACGAGAAACAGGCCGCGGTGGACGAGCTCCAGCCCGGCTACGATGCGGCACTCGCCGCCTACGAGTTGGCGAAGTCCGACCGCATCGCAGCGGAGCAGAAGCTTTCCGATGAGATTGCACAACAGGAGGCAGAGGAGGCGGCAAAGCAGCAGGCGGCATACACCCCGAAGCACCTCGCCGGCACGGATACCGCCCAGCCCGGCAGCCTCGCCCAGACCGGTGACCGCGCGGGACTCATCGGCGAGACGTTCGTCATCGGCGGTACCGTCCTCGTGGCAGCCGGCGTCTTCCTCGATCAAAAGAAGCGCCGCGAGCAGATGTAGTGCAAATCGCATAACGACTCGGAAAGGGGAATCTCGCAAAAGGGATTCCCCTTTTTCGTCTCGCCAGCCACGGTTCGTTGAGGCAGCTTCAGCTTAAGGGCCACAGATTAAACCGATCTACAACTGTGACCATATGACTGTGTGCACATGTTAGCATGGTCATATGGTCACCTATTTACAACTGCGATTATGCTGCAATAACTCAACCGTTAGTGCTTATTAAACAGCCAAGCGAAGCCAGGCTTGCCCAGTGTTTGGCGCATCTGCCCCACCTGAATCTCCGTCTCCACGCCATCCTTGCCGATGACGGTACTCATGTTCTCAGCGGTCGAAACGTTGACTGCTGACCTGGCTCTCAAGATGGATCTGACCATCGGATCCAAAGACACTCTGGAGCATGGCTGCCTCCTTGCAAGAGGCTGTCGCCCCCAAGATAACAGATGGGCGGATCCGGCGGAGCATATAACGCTCGGTAATACATGACCATGTTAATGTAGTCATATGTTCACGTATTACAAGCTGGGACCTCATGTATTAGAGCTCGAGCCATGGCCGACAGGACGTCCGGCGGGGAAATCATCGGGGTCGATGCGCGGGGCATGGCGAAGGTTCTTACCGGAGCCTATGGTCCCGACTCTCCCGGTCGTATTCCTACGATATCGCCCCTAAATCACCAATGTGTCAGATAAAGAATGATGCAATGGCTATGATCAAGCATACGGCGGATGCGGCGACTGCGCCTTTTTTCCTCTCCTTTAGTCCGACGAATAGGGTTGCCGTAAAGTAAAGGGCGGAAATGCAGTCTATGGCAAGCAAAACGAGTTCCTTGGGCGGTTTCAGCAAAAGGTCGCTAGCAAAGAGTGAGGCGAGCAGGGTAAAGCCGATTGTGACCAAGTATCTCGATTGATTTTGCGACAGCATGGCAACTTCCTTTTAGAACAGGCAAGTGAAAAGTCGGTACGATGCCCTTGCGGTTGCAAACAAGCCGCTGCCAGGACCGGTTGTCACGAGACCGGCGATAACGCATTTTCTCGGTTTCCAGCTCATGACAGACCCCTCTCTCATGGTGAAACGCATACATTATGAGATATGCACATTATCTCGCTAATTAATTTCAATATCCATCATCTAACACTAAAGAATACTGGCTCGCTGATTCAGTGACGATGCGTTTTTACCCTTGCGTTCCCACTCGCGTAATCGCCTCGCCGCGTCGGCGGTCGGAAGGGCCTCCGTCTCGCAATCAGCGACCTTGTAGCCGTATCTGCCGAGCCAGGCAGCAAGTGCATCCCAATCGACGCGCTTCCAGTCGCCGCCCGGCGCGTGCTGCATCACGAGGCCTCCGGCGACCATGAGCGCGTGGATATGCTCTCCTTGCAGGCCTGCGATGATTCCGCCGGTGCACACGATGCTAGGCCGCTGTGCCGGCACTGCGCAAACGTATTGGCCTTTATGCCCCTTTTGGCAACTTTAGCATGACTATAGGTTAAACCAACCCACAGTCATGAGTACGGTAACGTAGTACTATACTAATTACTTAACATGCTCATATATTTCTAACTGCGACTTAGAATTACTTAATGTAGTCACATGTTAATGTGCTAATATATGACTATGCTATTTCAGAAAGGGGAGGACATGGCGACGAACATCCTGCTAGTCAATCAGAAGGGCGGCGTCGGCAAGACGACGTTCGCCGACGAGATCGCCTGGGGTCTCGAGCGCCGCGGCCACAAAGTCGGATTCGGCAATCTCGACCCTCAGGGCGGCGCGAATCACGAGAAGAACCTGCTCGACGACGAGGACGCCGTGAATGTCATCGACACGCCGGGTTTCCTGAGCGACGACACCGCCGAGTATGCCAAGAATGCGGATATCGCAATCATCCCGGTGCAGCCCGGCACGCTGGGCCTGAAGCCCATGAAACGCACGATCAAGGTCATCACCGAGGCCAATCCTGACTTGTCGTTCGCAATCATCGTCAACAACTTCGCGGCGAACCAGACCGTGGACAGACAATTCCTCGAGCTTCTTGAGGCCGATGACCTTCCCGTGCTGGGCACTGTTCCGACCGCGGCGGCATTCAAACAGGGCGCAGCCCTGGGCAAGCCCGTATACGAGATCGCGAAAAACGGCAAGGCCGCCCAGGCGATTGAAAACATCCTGAACGAGCTGGAAGAGGTGCTGTAAATGGCAAAGTTCAAAAAGGCGACCTCATACTTCGACGTCGCAGCGGAGAAGGCCGAGGAGAGGCAGCAGAAAATCGTTGAAAGCGCATCTGAGCCCCAGAAACCGGCTCCTCAGGTGCGGAAAGCCGGGCGCCCCAAAAAGGGCGCTGAAGGGGCATCTGAGAGGCTTGTTCAGCTGTCCGTGTACGTTCCGGAGAGTTACCGAAAACGTTTGAAGCAAGTGGCGCTCGAGGAGGACAAGTCCGTATCGGATATCGCTCGGGAGCTTTTCGATCGCTATCTGGCCGAAAAAGAGTTCTAGTTGAGTTAACGGGCACCGAAAGGTGCCCGTTTTTCTTTTACCTTGGCCACTGAGAGCCGATTTAAGACCCCGTTTTATCTATCAGTGAGAAAACGGTCGAACCTCACCGATAGGACGTCTTATTTTCGATTCTGTAGCTCCCTGCCGGTAATTGAAGTGAGGTTGACCAGATGTTGGTATCCAGATCAACCGGAAAACGGATTCGGCGTCATTGCCGAATTGTAGGGCTTGCAACTAAGTGGGATTAGTTCGCCCGGGGAGCCGAAGGCGACGCCGGCGCTGAGGGCTGACAGCGACGTAGTCGGGGGGCTGGGGCGTTAGCCCCCACACTTTTGGCCGAAGGCCATGCCAAGGAGCCGAAGGCGACGCGGAGTGAGGCATAGCCGAACGGAGGCAAGGAGGCGTAGCCGACGCGAGGGAGCCGCAGGCGACCGGAGGGCGAGCGTAGCGAGCGCCAAGGAGCGGTAGTGACGCGGAGCGAACGCAGTGAGCGGAGGGCAAGGACGATGGCTTTTCTTGTTTGTATATCGTTCGATTATTAAATGCTTTCTGGTGGATTTCTCTGTTTCCCTCTTGAGCTCAGACTAAGTGAATCTAATTCACTCTAGTCAGACTTGGTGGGTTGTATGAACCCATAGTTGTGGTTATTTCAACCCATAGTTGTGGTTATTTCAACCCATAGTGCATGGGTTGACTGAACCCATAGTTGACATGGGTTATTTCAACCCATAGTCTCGTGAGACAACCCATAGTTGATAAGTTGGCCCAGGTTAACACAGGCTCAAACTATGGGTTGAAATAACTATTTCGGTACTTTTTGGCGTTTTCCGATCGCTTTCTATGGGTTGGATTAACCCATAGCCGGAAAAGTGGCTTAAATTTGCTATGGGTTCTTTCAACCCATAGCTCTACCGTCACAGAAAAGCATCCGCGATCCCTGTGGGCAAGTCTATGGGTTGTCCTAACCGATAGACTTGCTGAAGAACCGTTATTTAACCCCCTATCAATAAAATTATTTTTCGTCTAACTATGGGTTAAACCAACCCATAGTTAGACTGTAGGTTGGTTTAACCCATAGTTTGTAAGGAAAAGAAATAGGGCTATGGGTTGTATGAACCCATAGCCCTTCAAACTAGGCAGAATGCTTTGCGTCCCACTGAGCTTTGCGTTTCGCCGAATTCTCAGCACGTTGCTTTTTCTTGCCCTCCTCGACTTCGAGTCTGCGCTTAGCGATCGCCGTCATATCGAGCCGGTACTCAACCGATTTGTTATTCCCGCGCGGCGACTTAATCAAAAGACCGAGTTCGACAAGCTTGTCGATTCTCTTTTTAACATTCGAGCGATCCGACTTGACGTCCGCCGCCATGGTGGCAAGGCTGATGTAGCAGGTTGATTTGTAGACGTCCTTGCGCTGGAACGACCAAATCCGCCCCATAATATCGGTGTCGAGCCTAGGCAGACCGAGCTCGAGCATCCATGGCGGCTTGATGATCGCGACCTTCTCGCTGACCATATCCTGCACCATGTGGGCGACACGGGACGATTCATCCGATGCCCGGCGAAGTACCTCGCGGTGACTCTCACTATTGGCCATGGCGGCATCTGTGACGGCCTGATTCGCGAAATCGGACGCCGTCCCCATTCCAGACGGGTTTGCGGGACCGGACGGGTGGCTATCCGTGTCCCACGGATAGCCACCGCCCACATCCGGTTTTAAATTTTTGGTATCCATAAACTAGCCTCTCGTTGAGGCTATCTAGCCATCAGCCGAAGTGATGCCATAGTATTTTGGTAGTACTTCAACATAGGGGCCCAAATCGAAGCATACGTGTGCTAGGATTGCAGGTAACAGGCCAGAAAGCCACATTTGAACATGAAAGAAGCCCTACTTACTTGGCGGTTAGGGGGCTTTTTTCATATCTATTTTTGCTCTTTAACACGCTCCAAAAACTCGGCGATAGCGATCGCCGCCATAGACGACTTAGCTACACCGCGACTCTTCGCGTAGTCATCGAGATCACGCCAAATTTCGAGAGGCAGAGTAACCTGGATTCTTTTCTTCTCCTCGGCCACTGCCATAGACAATTACCTCCTTCGTTGAACAAGCGAAATCGTACCACTACTGATTGAAACAAAGCGTATCACAAATACTGTCTAAAATACAAACTAACACAAAGTGGTACACCTAAATTCGCTAAATCTTTCCCATCGGTCAGATAGGCGCTCGAGTTTCCAAAAAGGACACAGGAAATTGCCAAAAGGGGCACAGTGAAACGTCCCTAGAATCAACTGTTACGATAAAAACAGGGGGTAACTCCGTGGACACGGCCTAGCGCGCTGCCACCCAGTGCCGATTCTGCCATACTCGCAATTCGGCAAGGATGAGGAGTATGAATTGATCGGGGCGGCTTTTTGACGTCGAAGCCTTAGTGAATATCCTAAAAAGTGCTAACTGATTGACAATATTAAATATTGTTTCTAGTACAGTGGCAAATAAGATCTGGAATGGAAGGCGGTCTTATGGAATCTTTGAAACGAAAATTCAATCATTTCATCTTAATTGTGGGGGTTGTGCTGCTTTGTGCTTTGACTAGCCCCGTTACTTGCCTTGCCGAATCATTGACCTTGCTTACGCCAGATTTGGCAAGGCAGATGGCCGAAGAATTTGCCTGTGATGTTGATGGGTGGTACAGCTCTCCTCGTTATTTGAATTATGCCTATGCTAATTACACGGATAAGGCAGGGGTGTTTTTCTTTGGCGAATAAATTTGGATTTCATGGCAAGGGGGGTGGCGTTAAGGTTTTCATCGCTATATCAGTTGCCGTGTTCGCATTCTCTGCGCTATTTCTAAAAGTGGAGCGTTGCCAAAAAGATAGCGGAGGTGACTATTCACATTTGTGGTTCGTGAGCGGATCGGTGTTGAACGTTGACAGCTCTGGCGATTTTACCATGTCGGTCGAAAGCGAAGATCCATATAACGACGGGTCTGATCGTCTGACCATTCTGGTTGATTCAGAACATACGCGCTATGTAAGCGATAGCCCCGTGAGCGTTGGGTCTAAAGTCAAGGTAGGCTATTTTCTCGATTCCCGAAAGAGAAATACGATTCGCTGCTCTTCTGTGGATGTGTTGGAATAAATTTTGAGTAACTATCAGTAAAAAGCTGCGAGCAAAGGCCGCCCCACGTGGGGCGGCCTTTTTGGTGGATAGACGTTGCGGAGGATGATTGATTGAGGTTTTTTTGCTCCGCATGGAAATCGAGTGAGGATTCTGTCCCGCGAGGGGCGTGTTTTGAGGCTCTTGGCGGTACGTAATTCTCGTTCGGCGTCTTGACGGGACAAAACCCTCGGTTGACTTTTTGAAGCGTCCCTAGAATCAGCTGTTACGATAAAAACGGGGGGGGGTAACTCCGCGGACACGGCCTAGCGCGCTGCCATCCAGTGCCGATTCTGCCATACTCGCAATTCGGCGAGGATGAGGAGTATGAATTGATCGGGGCTTATAGGACAAAATGTGTCCTATAAGCCCCAAGGATGACGATTCCAATACGGACGACACCAAAACCGGCATCGACGGCTCCGTGGACGATTCGGATTCCGAATAGGCCTGTTAGTTGAGCCACTTCTTTGCCGGTGTCGCATACGAAACCGCTATACCCGCGGCAATTGCCATGAGACAGCTCACGATGAATCCGAACTCATACTTCAAAACGTTTGTTGCGGTCAGGGCGATAATCAACACAGTCGCAATTTGCAGAATTATCATTATTACGAAGAGGTTGATTCCTTGTTTCGTCGAAGTCGCTGAATGAGTCTGGTTTCGTTGATTCAGGTTGTAGCTGACAACAAAAGCGATCAGTTCGCTTGATACGGGGCCGACTACATAGAAAAAGATTGCGTCAATGAAGCCTATAGTGTTGTAAGTTGTTTCGCCGGAAAAAACAGCGTATAAAGCATATCCAAATCTTGGCTGATTCATGTATGAGTAGGAGAAGACCAAGAGCGTCAATATTGCTACTACCAGAAGTGTATTCAGGACAAATCGTTTGCTTTTCATCGATCGCTCCTTCCGGGTGAGTCTTATATGTAATTCTACAGCAGCCTTTTTCAAGGATTGCTTAGTCCTAAATAACATGCACTTTCGCTGGAGGGTCGCTGTTTGGCGGCCCTCTTTTTTGCACAGGCGCGGTGGGATGGTAATATCGGGCGGGAGTCAGCCGCTCTGATAGAATCGTCCTTGCTGTCGGCAGCCCTCGTGCCGGGCAGAGCCCTCCATTTGATGGGAGGTGATGCCCATGACCGATTTCACCGAGCTCGTGAAGCTCCTGACCGCTATGGTCTCGCTCCTCACGGCCCTTGTCGGCCTTTCCAAGGCACTCAAGCAGGGCTCGAAGCCCAAAAAGAAAGGCCACCGTCGCTAAGACGATGACCCAACTTCATTAAGCAACGGCTCTGCCCAGCTCTCTACAACTTGGGCTGCCGTCGGCATCATTCTACCCTCCTGACAAGGAATTCGTCCATATTTCAAAAACCAAATTGCGTTTGCTATCGAAGTTCATTCATCGTCCATGTACATGAGCGGAACAGCAGAAACCGTTCGCTATGCTCCTGACCGTGCCAAAGAATTACTCGAAACGGGACCACGAGAGTACGATCGTTTGCCGGATAGCCGCCACTACGACGGATATCCTTGATAGTAAGCGCTAGAATGATTTTGCTCTTATGGAGCTCAGCCCCGGCTGGTAAACCTGACGTTCGGCGCGGTGTGCGTGGGCGCGCCTGGAGAGCTTGACCTCAAGTACGTTCAAGCCTAGGGGCCTAAGCCCCCCGCGCTCAAGCCTAGGCTTGAGAGAGCAGACTGGCAGGCAGCAACCGGGATATAAACGATTTAGGGGGAGTACTGGCGTACTCCCCTATTTTTTACTGAGTAGCCGAAAAACGAGGCAACGAGAGGCGAATTAAGGTGCCTGAAAACAGGTACCCCTAGCGGGTATCCAAGTAGGTCTTTTTGGGGTCGTATTCGCGATTGTGTTAAGCCGTTTACCTGGGCGTTTGGTTTCGAATGGGCGTTTTGGCTATTTTTGCGGTGCGGTTGCCGCTGGGGTGTCATCGTCTGGGTCGTGAACGACATACCAGCTGTTTTGGTAATGGCAGATGTCGCGGCACGTACCGTCCCCGACGATCACGCGCCAGGACTCGGACCGCTTGTTCCTGCCGAGCGCCCACGAGCGGGAGCTGTAGGACTCGATGCGGTCGAACGGGTAGACGGTGCCGTCGTACCATTTGATGCCCCACGGGGCGTACTCGCCGTCTGGGCGGCACTCGACGAGGGCCGTGACCAAACGTATCGACTTCTCACTCTCCCCCACGACGGAACCCCTCTCGAATTATTAACGAACGCGTGTTCTATTGTAGCGCAATCTCGATTGTTGACCGTCGATACGGTTGCCGCTGCGGCAAGACCAGTCCAGAATTTTGGAATAGTCCTACGCTCGGCTCGTATTGCAAACCCTGAGCGAAGGGAGTGTCGCATATGCATGCAGCGGCAATTAACCTTCGGGGGGGGGTTATCTCCTAGGAATACCCGCCTCCGAGGCCAATCGATTATCGAGTACGTCCTGATCATCGCCGTCATCGGTCGG